>JAABUL010002477.1_pt1 | contig 30474 bp, 27 predicted proteins | sample 5559151 | NCBI WGS metagenome assembly JAABUL01 (sample SAMN10711876, study PRJNA513368) | rock metagenome | isolation source: Antarctica rocks | place: Antarctica: Victoria Land, Pudding Butte sud
GGCTCGACAACACTGTTGCCGACCAGCCGGTCGGGCACCCGTGACGTCTACGGGCCCACTTTCTATACGGCGGTGGGCATGGTTCAGATGTGTTGAACCTAATGTGCGTCTCTTTCTGGATCTTAGAGTGTAAGGCGTCACATTAAGTGCGCCGAACGTCACAGTAGCTGCGCCGTTGGCGTCACATTACCTGCGCCATCTTGCACCCGAACCCTTCTCAGGCCCCTCCACCCCTCTTTTTGAGCGTGAAAATGCCTTTGCACCGTCCCTACGACGCCCTCGACTGACGACACGCCTCACGCGGATCGGCGCACCTAATCTGACGTTTTTGCAGGATTGGCGCAGGTAGTGTGACGTTTCGGCGCACTTAATGTGACGTTTCGTGCTGCTCCAAGCGTCGATCCGGCGCACCTAATCTGACGCCTTACATACAGGCGCCACGCCGTGCGACGCGCCCACGGCCCCCAGGAGCCCCGCCAGGGCCACCAGGGGCTTAGGCACCCCATGCCCCCGCGCCCGCCTCCGGCCACCTCAGCGCCCCTGGGACGCTGGGGACCGCGCCACGCCGGCGACTCTCCCGCGCATCGCCTGGCCACGCCGGGACACAACCCCTGCCCGCGCAGCTCCGGGATGAACTTTCGTCATGACACGGCGCATCCGGCCGCGTACAGTGGTAAGATCCCACGCTCGCTGGGCCGTTACCCACATTCGATGGGCCAAAAATCCCACGCACGGTGGGCCATCCGACGCCGCGAGCCCCACGCCCGCCACCGCGCGGCGCTCTCAGGGTTAAAACGCTCTCAGACAAGCGCCACGGAGAAGACCGGCACGCCGGCGTCACGCGCGGATTGGCCCACGTACTGTGGGATCAAAAGGAGGATTGGCCCACGTACTGTGGGATTTTCCGCCCACAGAGCGTGGGATACCTCCCTGCTTTAGGCGTGAGCCCCGCCCATCTAATGTGGGGACTTACACCCCTAGCGGCCGCCGAGGGCTGGCATCCCCGCCACAGCTAATAAAGGACACCAGCCTCCTGGCGTACGCCCATAGCGCCTCTCAGCGCGTCGCCCGCAAACGCTCGCACCTTATTCCCATACCACGCCGAGGAGTGGCGCGGCCAGAAAAATTATTGTATGCTCCCAATGTGCTAACGACAGAGTGCAATAGACGACAGCGCGCGATTAATGACAGCAGTCTGAGTTGAGAGGGGGATCTATGTTCGGGAAAGGCCAAGACAACGCGCGATCTGGCAGCTCGACGCAGGCGCCGCCCAACGCGTTCTATGGCGTCACGACAGTCGACATCGTCGCGCCGGCCAATACTGTAGCCTACGTTGGCGAGCTCGTTTCTATCCCCGACGGGCGCGGGGGCTGGATTAGTGATAGCGAGGCCGTATTCGTTGAAGGCGCGCGCGGGCGGCGCACGCTGCTGCCCAACGCGGACACGGAGGGGTCTCCGGCTGGGTTCTCTTGGGGCTACCTCGGTTCCGGCCCCACCGCACTCGCGCGTTCGATCCTGGCTCATCGCCTCGGCGAACAGAACGGGTCCACGCGGCTCTCGTGGCTGATGCAGGACGATTTCCAGGCCGAGCGCATGAGCCTCCCTCAGCGCCAGCCATTTAGGATCGAGGCCGCGGATGTCGACAAGTGGATCGCAGCCTGGATGGTCAGCCCGCACGCGGCGGAGCGGCTCGACCGTGCCAGCGAGGAGCGGCGGTGGATGGCGGAACACGAGGAGCACGTGCGCGCCCAGGCCCAGGCCCGCGATCGCGGCGACAGCGAGGGAGGGGCACGCTCAGTCCCCACGATAGGGCACGACTTGGCCGAGGCGCTGCGCCGGGGGGATGTGGTGGCCTTTACCACCTATTGGCGCGAACTATCCGACCGCCCCGGCGCATAGATGCCCCCTCATTGACTTCGATCAACAGTGCCCGCAGAGACGACGAGGAAAGGCCGTGGGAGGATCGCCGGTAGCCGCGCACATGGCAGCAGACTCGCCGGCGGCCCGCTCGCATCGCCTGGCCACAGCGGGACACAGCCCATACCCGCGCAGCTCCTAATAGAAGTCATTTGGGTTCAGCACCCGCATGATCGAACTGCTGAAGCTAGAAGTTGGAGGGAAAGGAACAAATGGGCAGGTTTATTGTTATCAACCTAATTATTCTTGTCCTCCTTATTTATGCCTTCGGCTATGCCATCAGGCTACCTACCCGTCGTACTCGGCGATTAGAGCCTCTGAAGGACTTCAGGGCTGGTTTCGCTTTGCTGCTAGCCAGCTCGCTAATAAGCCTAATCTCGGGGTGGCTAGTAAATGAGTACCGTTGGCTCGTTCAAGGAGTGCGACCGCTGGACGCGGCAAGCTTTGATGTAGCTGTCGTTGTAGGAATTGTTTCAATACTTGCTACTGGAGTGGCTGTTATAGTGGCAATACCTACACTGCGGAGAATGTTCGGGCAAAGAAGTACAGATGACCTAACAGGGGCACAAGTCGATAAGGTGCTAAAGCAGCAAGGGGAATTGTTAGATCAGAACAAAGAGATAATAAAGCAGCAAGCGGAGGAGCTAGAGCGGCAAGGGAAGATGCTAGAGGAGCTAGGACATTTAGGCGAGCGAGTAGAACAAGTTGAAGAGCACCCGCAGCGCCCAGCAGGAGGATAGCTTAGAGTCTTGAGTGTCACAACGCCTACAAACTCACGCCGAACGTCCCCACCACGTCGGTCACGCTCGCGTCCACGTCGATCCCATACGTCCCCAACCAGGCATTGCCGAACGCCTCGGCCGCTGCGGCGGTGTCGCCATCTTCGAGCGCGTCGAGCGCATCGATCAGCCCCTCGTTCGCCCCGTCAATGTGTTGCGGCCCGACGTTGCGGGGCCGCGCGCGATCCTCGTTGTACACCAACACCATCACCCGGCACGGCCCCACGTCCAGCCCCTGCTCTTGCACCCGCTCCCGGAACGCCCGCGCGTTGGCTGACCGCTGCTGCTCCGTGGCGATGCCCTGCACGCTGATCCGCAGCCCCGGCGTCGAGCGGCTGATATTGCGCGCCTCCCCGCCCTCTTTCTGCCACCGCTGCACTGTGCGCACCGCCACGCCGAGCTGGCCGGCCAATATCTTGTTCCCTTGCGCGACCTGGCTCCGCCCCACGCCGCCGCCGAGTTCGCGGACGACGGCACGGATCGCCGCCGGCGTCAACTCCACGTCCGTCGCCGCCACCCGCGCCTCGTACGCCCGCGCCAGGTCCTCCCCCAGGTCCGACATGCTATTGCCCTCACGCTTAACTTCGCTGCTCCGCCAAGAGACACCCTGAGGTACGAGGCCCTTGCACTATATTCCCGTCACCTGTGACCGTGTGATCGTGACAGATTGCAGCATTGATTTGAGATAAGGTGATGTCCGATCCTTGGAAGTTAACATCATCGAGGTCGGCACCAGCGAACTTAGCGCCTTGCAGTTTAGCTCCCAAGAAATATGATCCGTGTAAATCCGCATTGCGGAAGTCAGCATTCCGCAGGTCGGTGTTGGTTAAATCGACGCGAGTGAGCTGCAAATCAGCCCATTCAAGCCCTCTCAGGTCCGCGAAATCCAACACGACGATCGCGCCACGGTTCCTCGGATCGCCTATGCTTGGCGCGTCTATGAGGGCGGCTTCGTATAGGAGATGTACAACATAAGCCTTACGCTGACCATCAGTAAGCTGCTGCAAGGTCGTGAGCGTGCGCGCGCGCGCCAAGGCTATAGGGACATTCCCACGCTGTGGTTGCGCTTGCTTCAGCTTCCCAGTGAGTAACAGGTCCGACATACGATCAAAATAGGTGGCGATTGCGGCATCCTGCCTCTGATTGGCCGCTATTTGCGTATCCGTGTGGTGTTGCTGATCGTTTAACCAATACAAACCGAGGGCTAATGCCAGTGGGACAACAATTAACTGGAGCCATTCCCATAGCGTTTTATACGTCTGTTCATCCGCACTTTGGCTCTTTGGAGGGCGCACCCCTACCCACGACCAGCGTCGCACGTACCCGAATGCGATGAGTAATAGTAATATCGCCGGGATCGTGGATACCAGACCTACAAGAACTCCTACCCATAGGGCACCGATTATCCAGACGACTATTGTGATCCCAACGGTGATCGTACTGAAGACGACGACTTCGCGCGATAGCCACTTGGGATGCCATGACCACTTGGGTTTAGCCATAAATCCAGCGAGGCTCCTTTGCTAATTAATAAGCCCTGAAGATGGCGCGCATGGACGGAAAGGCCACCTGTCGTTTGCTATTCCGTCATGCGCCCCATAAACACACGCGCCAAGTCCTTGCCAGGTTCGACACGCTAGGCCATCCCCACAGCCGTCCGCACGGCCGCCCCGTCGCGGAGCGGCTTCAGGAGCCGCAACAGTGTCTCGATCCCGCCGCCGCTCGCGCCGTCGAACGCCGGCAGCACCCGCCCCAGCGGGATCGCCGCGTCCTGCACCTTGAAATGCCCCAGGCCGGTCCCCAGCGTGACCGACGGCGGGCACGCTTGCACCGGGTCGGGCTCGTCGCTCACCAGGTACACCGCGTCCTTGTGGACGGCCACGGGCGTATAGCCGGCCGCGTCCATCTTGTGCAGCGCGCGCGACATATTGGCGTTGGCCTGCGCGATGACGAGGTGGCGCCAGTCGGGCCGGTACAGCGGGCTGCGCTTGTCGCGGTTCCACGCGCTGTTGAAGCCGCTGATCGTGAGCGCGTAGGTGTACTTGAGCGCGCCCAGGGCCAGACGTCCCGCCGGCGTCGTGTCGTCGTAGAGCGCCGTCCGCGCCGTCCGCAGCCGCTCGTACCACGTCTCCATCGCCCGCGAGTGCTTCGTCCACACGCACGCCTCGGTGATCGTGACGGCCTGGCCGCGTTCTAGCGCCCACGCCACCGTCGGCGTGCAGGCCCACCGCTCCTCCGTGCCCGCGATCCGCGCCAGCCAGTAGCCCGGCAGCTTCTTGTCGAAGGGCAACTTTCCAGTCGGGTCGCGCCGCTCCTCGATGCCAGACAGGCCCAACTCCACCACGCCGGCGGCGCTCAACCATTGCGCGTTCTTGTCATAGCTGTGCAAGTACGCCTTGCCCCGCTCGGCCGGCGAGAGCGTGCGCAGCCAACTCAGTTCCGTCACCGTATCGGCCTGCCCCGCCGGCACCGGCAGCCGCTCGGGAAACTCCCGCTGAGAGCTCGCCCCACGCTTGCCCAACTCCTGCAGCAGGTCCGTCCCCGTGCGGCCCGGCGAGCGGTAGTACGGCGCGCCCACGGCTTGGGCATAGGCCAACAGCCCGTCCAGCAGCGTCGCGCCGTCGGTGTCGAGGCCCCACACCGCGTGCTCGTCGTAGAGGGGAAACACGAGGGACACGCTCGATCCCGCCTCGCCCTTTTTGCGGAGGTCCAGCCAGGGCGTGAGCGCCGTGGGGAAGGCGTGCAGCTCGTCCAGGCCGTCGGTGACGAAGGCGTGGCGCAGCTCGCGGAACTGTCCAGACACGGCGAGTGTGTCGGGCAGCCCGGCAGTGCGGACCCAGGCGTCGGTCAGCCAGAGTTGGGTCAGACCATGCCGGCGCGCGCCGTTATAGAGATCGCCGACGTGGTGGATCGTCCCCGTGATGGGGACGAGGGAACCATCGGGCAGGTGCAAACCGTCGACGTCGAGCACGCCGATCGCCGGCGCCGTCTGTGTCTGTGCGCTCATGATGTCCCATCCCTCCTCTTGTCCGGTCGCGCGCTCACGTGCTCACCACTCTTCCCTGAGCAAAAGACCGCGGTCCCCTCATCGTACATATTTGCGGCCCCGCCCCTGACCGACAGCGTGCAACGATCCCTGGGCCACAAGTGCGTCGAGGTCGCGCAACGCCGTCATGTTAGAGACGCCGACGAGGGTGCGATATACCTTGTTGGTGATCGCGCCATGCTCGCGCACATGGCGCAAGGCTATCTCCTGGCGCTCGATGATCGTCGGCCCCCGCGTCCCCTCCTGTCCCCCGCCCGCGACGGACGCGCCGCTGCCCACGTCGCGTGCTGTCCCCCCCGCCGCGCGGTCATGGCGGAAGGTCACCACGACCTCGCCCTGCTCCCGGAACTCCGGCTCTGGCCGGCCCAGCGCGCGCATCTCGCCGATCATGAAGACAACGCCACTCCCCACGCGCTCCATGTACCCACCGGGCACATCACGCAGCAGGCTCGCCAGGATCGGGTTGCGCGGCCGTGAGGGCACCCGCCCCGCGCGCAGGTCGTCCAGGCGAATGCCCGGCGGCAGCAGGCTGGGGCTGTGCACTTCGATGCGGTCGGGGTAATAAAACAAGCGCACCGCTTCGCCCGCCAGACTGTAGTCGCGATGTACGACAGCGTTAACGACGGCCTCCCGCAGCGCCTCGAGCGGATAGTCCGGCTCGTCCACCCGGCGGAACCCGTCGGTTCGCGCTCCGACGCGCATGTGGCGCACCAGGAACTCCTCGGCCTGATCGATGTGCTCCGGCAGCGTGCCGTGCAGAATCCGCCGGTCCAGGTAACGGCGCAGCCCGAGGTCGTCACCAAAGAGGACGCAGATGACCTCCGCGTGCATGATCGTGTCCTGCGGCGCCCGACCGAAGACCAACAGACCCGCGTGCGTCGGGCGCACGACCGACGGGTCGGCCGGGTCGACCGCCGCGCACCCGATGCGCCGCAGCGTCGCCGGGTCAGCGGCGTCCGGCGTGGTCCCGCGCCGCCCTGGCCGGTGGGCGAGGTAGGCGCGCCTCCCATGCGAGCGTCCCACGGGCGTGGAAGTAGCGCTCGATCTCCGCCGCGTCGAGCGGGACGGTGTGGGTGCCCCGCCGAATGTAGAACGCTCCCCCCGCTTGGTGCAGCGTACCGTCATTCGGCGGGATGTGGCCGACGACGAGGGCCGCGCCGTCGAGATGCGCGACCAGTGGCCGGGACGGGTCGAGACGCACCGGCGGCTTGCACTGCCGACAGGCCTGCAGCAGGATGTCGACCGCGGCGGCGGGGTCTGCCACCCCGATGATCGCCCACGTCCGATCCGCCACGCCGAGGACGACGTCGCCCCCCCCTCACCATTCGCGAAACCGCAAACGCGCGTGGCTAGGTCAATCGCGCGTGGCGGCGCGACCTTGAACTCGACCCGCGCCGTCTCGCCGCCCGCGATGAGGGCACGCAACCACCCGGCATCTCCTTCGCCCGTTTCGTCCACGTCGCTCGTCCCTGGCGTATCGCCCCATAATCGCCCCATAATCGCCCCATAAATCGCCACATGTGGCGATTTATGGGGCGATTATACCATGTCATCGCCCCATCAGCGCGCTGGCGTGTCGGATTGTCCACTCCGGCTCGATCCCGCAGGAGTAGCCTACCCCCCGGCGCGCACCGCCTTCGTCGTCGCCCGATCGAACTCCCGGCACGCGTCCACGGCATCGAGACGCGCGTGGACGCCGACGTCACGGTCATCGTCATCGTCATGGCTGCGGAACGCGCGAGGCGCCGATAGGCGCATATGGTCTGCGCGGGGCGATGACGCGTCGCAGCTGATCCGCCAGCCGGCAGCGACAGGGGGAGGAACGGCAGGAGGGGCACGCCACCACCGGGGGAGGCACGGCGCTAGACGCCGCACCCGGCCGTGGTGCGTGCACGAAGGCAGGGGTCTCGCATGGGGATGCAGACGGTTGCGGCACGATGGTCGCGATAGGGGGGACCAGTACTGCCGCCTGATCCGCCGCCTGGTCGCCGACCGATGCACGATCCGCCGGCGTTCCGACCTCGTACGCGATGCGCACTCCGGCGTGGCCCATATGCCCTAACGCCCGGTCCACACACCCCCGCAGCTTGTGCTCTAGCCACTGCGCATGGAACGGCGTCGGCACACTCACGCGCAGCACCCTCCCCTCCAAGTGGAGGGCGCGGGTGGGGGCGAACCACGTCGTGTAGTTCTGCGCCGTCACGTCTTGCCGCACCTCGCCCAACACCGCGCGCCACAACACCGTGGCCGTGGAAGGCACCGGGTTATTGTCCAAATCGGGTCTGGCGTCGTCCTCTAGGGGCGATGGGATAGGGTCGCTAGTTATTGGTGCATTGGCGACTGTCGGGTCGTCGGTCGCCTCGACCAACCCCCGTAGCGTGGCGAGCAGATAGGGCATGCGCACGACTCCTCCGGTGCGGCCCCGTTTCGTGATCGCCGCCGCCTGGGAGCGCGTAATCGTCGCCGCCTCATCGAGCAGCGCCAGCGTGGCCGTCTCGTCCAGGCCCGCTGCGCGCCGCATGTTGAGCACCCGTGTCCGACTCGCCTGCGGCGCATCGTCGCCGAACTCGACCGAGAAGCGCGCAACCACGGCGTTAAGCGGCAACGTGTCGGGATCGGCCAGTTGCTCTGTCGATACAGTGTGTCCTGTTAAAATCATCGAATCGGTCGAATCGAGAGAGGGGCTGTGGGGTAGCTCACGGGGCGGTCGACTCGATAGATCTGTTTGTTGTAGTGTGTTTGTTGTTTCGACTGTTTGTTGTGGGTACGCCCCGCGTACTACCGGTGGTACAGCCTGCGTACTACCGGTAGTACGCGGGGCGTACCGGGGTGGTACAGCCCGCGTACTACCCCCTCCAGCATCGTGCGTAGGAAGAGCGGCGGGGAGATCGCCGGCCCGGTTGGTGGCCTGATCACCGGTGGCGTGGTCGTCGTCACCCGCGTCGTCGCCCGCGAACCACAGGCCGTAGCGCGTGGTCGCGCGATCTCCCCGCGCGTCCTGCGTTTTATAGGAGTGGATCAGGTGCAGTTCCTCCAGGCGGCGCAGCGCGGCCGCGAGTGTCGTCCGATTCTTGATGCCACAGCCGCGGTCGAGCACCTTGCCCTCGCGCGTGGTGATACCATCGAGGAACTGCGTGTAGCTGATGCCGTCGGTGGCCTTCTTGAACCCCAGGGTGCGCCGGACGACGTAGAGCAGCGCGAGCAACTCGGCATGCCGGAGCACATGCACCCACTCCTCGAAGATTTCGTCGGGAGTAGCGGTCGTGGTGGGCCGTGCGAAAGGCATCACACACCTCCCAGGGAGGACGTGCTGGGGCGCAGGGAGCGCAGACGCCAGTAGCGGTACTCGGCCAACTCGCGGGGCGTGGCTGCGGCAAAGGCGTGCCGCAGGCTGTCATCGCGTCGCGGTTGCGTGCGCGTGGTGCGGCCGCTCAGGATATCCCGCGCGCTAGCGAGCGTTCGTTGCAGCGTCGTGTCGCTAGTGAGGGTCGCGACGACCCGTGCACGGCTGTTGACGACCGTGGTGTGGTCGGCGCGCCCTAACGCGTGGGCTGCGGCCATGTTGGTCAGGTGATAGTCCTCGACGAGTAGGTAGGCGCAGAGATGCCGTGCGTGGGCGACGTGGGTCGCGCGGCTTGGGCTAAGGATCGCGTCGGGAGTCACATCGGCGACGGGGTGGGCGTCGTTATAGGCGCGCACAACAGCTGCGATGATGGGCTGCGTATCGACCATTCCCGTGCGTGTCCACACGGGACGTGCACTATCCGATTGACACACGCGCGGGTCCGCGTTATCCTGTCGAGAGAGCATGGGTGTGCTTTGAAGCATAAAAACCTCCTATGCAGGCCCGCAACCCGGTTCGGAGCTGGTAACTCCTTCGGGCGACGGCCTCCGTCTGGTGGCTCTGGTGATCGCTTTCGACGGCTTCAGCACCAGCGCCGGTTGATATTAATAGTTAGTCCTAGGCAAGCACGAGGCTCACCGGTTCGCACCCGGTAGGCCTCGTGCTTTTGCGGTCGCTTCGACCGCGTATCGTGCTACATGGCAGGCTCCTTCATGATGAGCATTGTAGCCCACGGCCTCCCCTGTCGTAAAGGCGGCGCGTAGGGGCAGGCCCCGATCCCCGGTGACAGGTGCTATCCGGGGCGGCTCATGTGCAGTCATGGGAGCACTGTCCAATCGAGGGATTTGCGCTGCTTGGTCGGCGTGCGCGCCGAGCCGGATGCCGGCGGCGCGCTCGTCGGTGGTGTGGGTGGGGCCGACGCCGGCGCGGAGGGTGTGGCCTTCGCCTTCGCCACCTGTGCTGGCCGCTTGGTACATCTGTTCGAGGATAACGACATACCAGGCCAATTGTGGCGAAACGCGGAGGGCAGTGCGCGCGTGATAGCGAGGGAGCGAGACAATGAGCAGCTGTAGGGCTTACACTGGGGCAACGTCATTACCGCCCGCTCTTCACGATCTAGACTCGCCAAGGAGTACTCTATGCTGGCTCATGTCCTCCATCGCATCGCCCGCGTCGCTCAGAACCTCGCGCAGCAGCTCGAGCGGCGCCTCTTGGCCGCGACGAAGCCGGCTGCCCCTGTCGTCGTCGCGGGAACGCTCGCCGACCTCACGCGGAGCAAGCCTGCCCTGGTGGCCGAGAATGCGCTGCTGCGTCAGCAACTCCTCATTCTGCGACGGAGTGTCAAGCGCCCGCGCTGCACCCCGACTGATCGTACGCTCCTTGTCCTGCTAGCCGGACGGGTCCACGCCTGGCGACACGCCTTGCTCATCGTCCAGCCCGCGACCCTACTAGTTCATCTTCACAATAGAGCGGGGGACGGGTAAGCTAAAGGCAGACCGCCCGAATGGAGTTGCTGGAGGACCGCCCGATGCTGCTGCGCTCGCCCTACCTGCGCCGGAAACCGGCCATCTTTAAGACAATGACAGGCTTGACCGTCGCCTTGTTCGAGGACTTGGTGTGGGACCTGCGGCCGGCGCTGGCCCAGACGCGCTACGCCGCGCAGAACCGGCCAGGGCGGCAGCGGGCGGTGGGCGGGGGGCGACACTGCCGCCTGCCCGAGCGCGAGGAGATCCTGCTCACGGTGATTTGGTTGCGCCATTACTTCACGCAGGAGGCGCTGGGCTACTTCTTCGGGGTGTCCGATTCCACGGCCAAGCGGGCCATCGAGCGCGTGCTGCCGGTGCTTGAGCGGATGGGCCGGGACACGATGCGCCAGCCGCCACCCTCGCGCCGCCAACGCTACGGGGTGGCCGACGCCTTGCATGCCTACCCTGAATTGGCGGATCTGGACGACGAGACGCGCGTGGTGGACAGCTTCGAGCAGCGGGTGCAGCGCCCGCGGGACCACCGGGAGGCGGATCGCCACTATTCGGGCAAGAAGAAGGCGCACACGGTCAAGACGCAGGTGGTGGTCACCCTGGGCAACGGAGACGTGCGGGGGGTCACGCCCGGCGTGCCGGGGCCGGTGGCCGACCCCACGCTGCTGCGTCAGTCGGGGGTGCTGGCGCGGGCCACCCCGGACGACCCGCTCATGGGCGACCAGGCCTACCGGGCGGTGGACAATGTGGTTACGCCGCGCCGCAAGCCACGCGGGAAGGTGCGGCCCCCCGAGGATGTGGCCTTCAATCGGGCTTTCGCCCGCGCGCGCATCATCGCCGAGCACTCCATCCGCGACCTGCGTCAGTTCCAGGCGCTCACGCTGCCGGATCGGCACCGGCGGCGGGGGCAGGAACCGCGTGTGTGCGCCGTGGTCGAACTGCGCGCGCGGCGCTGCCGTCCGGGTCGCCGCGATCGGCGTCTGGCCGCGTAAGCCCCCGGCGACGGGGAGGGGGGAGCACATCCTGCCTCCTATTCTGAAGATGAACTAATGCGTTGGCACCGGCAGGGCTTCCGCCTGTTCTGGCGGAGGAAATCGCGCGCCACAACGATGAATAAGCCGAAGGTCTCGACGGAGACGATCGCGCTGATCCGGGAGATGGTGGCAGCCAATCGCTCGTGGGGTGCCGAGCGTATCAGGGGTGAGTTGCTCAAACTGCACATCCGCGTCGCCAAGACCACCATCCAGCGGTACATGCGCCAGGCGCGCCCCCCGCGTCGGAGTGGCCAGACGTGGGCCACCTTCCTGCACAATCACGCCGCCGATATCTGGGCCTGCGACTTCCTGCCGGTCACCGACCTGCTCTTCCGGCCGCTGTACGCGTTCTTCGTCGTTGAGCTAGCTTCGCGACGGGTGGTGCATATCGGTGTGACCCGCCATCCGACTGATGCGTGGGTAGCGCAGCAGCTGCGCGAGGCGACGCCGTTCGGCACCGCGCCGCGCTATCTGATCAGGGACAACGACAGCAAGTTCGGCCCAGCCTTTGCGCGCGTCGCCCGGACGAGTGGGATCGACGTCGTGCGCACCGCCTATCGAGCGCCGAAGATGAACGCGATCTGTGAGCGATTCCTCGGCAGTGTCCGGCGCGAATGCCTCGATCAGCTGCTGATCCTTGGCGAAGCTCACCTACGGCGTGCCCTACGGGAGTACAGCCAGTACTTCAATGAGGCGCGACCCCATCAGGGCCTTCAGCAGCGGACTCCGATGCCGTCTGAGCCCACTCACGTGATACAGGGGCCGGGAACCATACGGGCCGTTCCTATCCTGGGTGGTTTACACCACGACTATCAACGCGCGGCGTAAGTTGCTGATAGCACGCGCGCGGATGGACCAAGCGGCCAACACAGGAGACAAACGCTCTGGTTTTCACCCTTATGGTGCACACGTCCCTCTCGGACAGCATCATCAAAAGCGCCCATGAGCCAAATCAAAAAATCAAAACTGGCGCTTACACCCGTTCCGCCCGCTGCTTGGTGATGTCTGTCGTACCCGTACTGCACGAAGTCGGCGACGGTGAGCGCGGCGAAGAGGCCCGCCACGAAGCGCGTGACGCGTGGGGCGAAGACCAGGCCATAGCCGAAGAACGCGACGACCCACTGCCCAAGGCAGAACGGGCAGGTGATCAACTCGCCCAGGGCAGGACACATCCCGCGGCCGCGCGCAGCATCGTTGACCTCCCCCTCCCCGGCCGGTCCCTGATAGCGCGTGAACGGGGCGCGCACTGCGCTGGTGACGGTATCCTTCGCCCGCAGGCGGCTCACCTTGTGCGTGGCGATGCCCAGCAGCAGGAGGTCGTCGGGGCGCGGGCGCTCGGGCAGGGGGCGCTCGCTGCGCCGCACTAGACAAACAGCAGCAACCCTATGAGTCACGGACGGATGCGACCTGTCGTGGCGTGTTGTGTGCGCGCCATGACGTCGGGGGTGCGCATCGTCGACTGGGCCGGATACGTCGTGTCGTCGTCGCATGGCTCGTGGTGTGGCAGCAATCCGTGACACGCCTGCCGTGTCCTTCTCTATCGGGGCTGTAACCACATCTATTGGGAGCTGTGACCACACGGGCCATTATGACGCGCCTGCCGCGTCGACTATCCGCTCTCTGCCAACGTCACGGTCGCGCTGGCGCGGCCGGCATGACGCCCACGCCTGCCACGAGTGTATCAGGTGCGCAGACACGGAGGGGGTGGGGTCGTGTCACGCCGCACCTCGTCGGCCGTCACGCCCAGATTGCTCAATTCTGGCCGACGACGCGCGCAAGGACCGGGTGATAGCCGATCATACGCACGACACGCCGGCGGCTCCTGAGTTCTCTCCCCACGTCTTCAATTCTCAATAATGCCGGTCCCGTACATGGGTTGGCGCGCATGATCACCCGCGCTGTCCGCAGGTCGGGCCATCCCTCTCCGGCGCCTGTGCTCTCTCCTCCGACCGACCCAGCCACCCGCGCAGCATCCGGTCGGGCAGCGCGCCCACCGTCGCCGCCAGGCACGCGGCGGCCACGGGCTGCGGAAGAGGAAGCGGCGTGGCGACTTCCGCACGTAGCGTCGCCCGACAGGCCGCCCACAGATCCCCTTTGCCTCCGTATAACCAGTAGCGACACGCCCACCGCGACGCGAATTTGCGATTGAAGAGGTAGAGGGCGTGCGCGGGCTGGCCGGGGACACGCGCGACGAGGGCACGCCGCAGGGCACGGATCGCCGCGCCCTCTCCCTCGGGGCACGCCGCGTCGCTCAAGGGCGCGAAGTTCAGGCTGAGCGTGCGCACGCCGGCGTCGCGGAAGTGGGCGCACGCATGGATGATTAGCGCCTCCATCAGGCCGTTGGGGCTCGCGCGCAGCCGCCGCATGTGGTCGAGCGAGAGGCCGGCCGACGCCGGCGTCGGCGCCAGCGTGAGGAAGCCGAGCACCTGGCCATCGTGGGCCGCGAGGACAACCTGATTCAGGTCGTCGTCCTGATCCGGTAGCGCGTCGGTGGTCATGGAGAACCCCTGGGTGACGCCCCCGTGGTCGGCCAGCCAGGCCCGCGACACGGCGGGGCACTGCGCCACGAGGCCCGCGTCGAGCGTGGCCATGGTCCCCACATGCAGCGTCACCCCGCAGGCGGCGATGTGCCGGGCGGCGCGGCGCACTTTGGGACGCAAGCGCGCGACGTCGAAGTCGGGCAAATCGACCACGGCTTCTTCCCCCAGCTTCATGGCCCGTAGGCCGGCCGCAACGTAGGCGCGCGCCGCCGTGGCCGACGCGCCGACCACGCACACGGCGAGCCCCTGAGCCGTGAAGCTGTCCAGGGCCTGGCGCACGAGGCGCGGCAGCGCGCCCGGCGCGACAACGGGATCACCCCCCAGGAGCGCTACCCGTCCGTCCACGACATAGGAGACGACACCCGCGTCATCAGGCGCAAAGAGGTAGGAGCGATCGGAGCGGAGGTGGACATGACACAGCGCATCGGTCCCACAGCGGGCGATGAGCGCCGCTACGCGCCGCCGCTCCTCCGCGCCGTTCCCTCCGTGCGGGCGAGCAGCGCGCGCGCCCTGCCCTCTTTGTACGCTCTCCGCGTTTCGTCGTGCGCTCTCCGCGACCATCCGACCCACCGTGCCTCTCTCTTCCCATTGCCATAGCTCCTGCCGGGCGCCCGTTGGCGGGGATGGCCTCCCACGCCGTTGTGGTCCACGGGCGACGACCCGCAGGCAGGACAGCGTCCCCTTCCCAGTATAGAGGGCGATGACGTATAGAGGGTGAGGGCAGACGGGACGGACGGGTGACGCATGCTGATCCTCCGCGTCCGGGCGCACGGGGACCTGAGGCGATAATACCAGCGACCATGCATTCCTCATTCTCCACGGCTATGCATTCCTCATTCTCCACACGCGGGGGCAAGGGCGTGACCGCGTCGTCGTCGCGCGCGACTCCTTCTGTGTCCGCGCGGGGACGGTCGGGAGGAGCGGCACGAGGCCCGTTGCCAGCACCGGTCCTTGGCACGTGCTCGGCAAGTAGCCGGTGGCGCACACATGGGCCTACGGCGACGCGACGGTCCCGACGGGCCACCCCACACTGTGATCGTGACGGCGCACCCACCACCCCCGCGCCTGGGGGATGGGGGGGGATGGTGGGTGGGCTTTCATGGGTAGGTGTGCAGGGGCAAGGGCGGGCTGGTAGGATAGGGGCCGTCGTGTGAGGGCGGCAGAGCGGACGGCGGCCGCAAGGGATCGGCCGCGAGGCGGCGCGGCAGGGGAAGCAGGCGGTGGGCCACGGAGGCGGCCAGGATGGCGAGCAGGACGCGCCGAAAGAGGCGTGTCCGGCGGAGAGGACAGCCCCGCTCACCGCACAACGGTCAGGGTGTGGTCTACGGATAAACGACGTCGCGGCGTCGCTCAAGGCGGTCGCGGCGTTAGCGGCCCTCAGGCCACGCGGGCGAGTGCGCGCCAGAGCCAGCCGGTCACGCCGGTCATGGTCGTCACCTCGACCCACGCCCCCGTCGTGGCGTGTACGGTCACGCGCGTGTGCGCGGGCAGAAGGGCGCGCACCGGGGCCGTCAGGCGCGGCGCGACGCGTAGGTTCGCCGCGCTGACCGCCACCATCAAGACGGTCGGCTGCGCACGCCGCGCGCCGGCCGGATGGAGGGGCGTCAACCGGCCGCCGGGCAGGCGCACGTCGTGCGTGAAGACGTAGCCGGACTGCCCTGTGAGCGTGGTGACGGCGAGCCAGTGGGCCGTATAGCCGTGGACATCGAGCGTCGTCCCCCCGGCCAGGCGTAGCAGCACCGGGGCCTGCAGGCGGGGCGCCTGGCGCACGTTGAGCAGGGGGACCGCCACCACGACCTCATACGTTGCCACAGGCACGACCGCTGGGCCGGTGGCCGCCGCCGCGGGGCGTGGGGACGCGGTGAGACCACCAGATAAGAGGAGCCCACCCACAAGGAGTCCCGGCCAGAGATGCGCGCGTCCCATGTCTCCCTATCCTCCCACTAGCGCGTCGCGGGTGTCAACTGATCGACCCCTTGATCGTCCACCACGCCAACCATCGTGCCATCGTGCGGTGTCGGACACGCTAATTGTACCACGGGCCACGTGGGTCCTGAGCGGAGATGGTGGATGCGCGCGCCCCCGTGCCCGCCGACAGGGGATGCCTTCCTGGCCGAGCCCATCAGCGCCTGAGCGATCGCCCGCTGTGTCACCCCATGGCTTTATCGGCGGAGTGTCAACGGTCTGCCGATGGACGACGGCTTGACGCCGCTCCGCCCCGTCGTCCCCGTCCCTGGAACGGCCTACCCCCGCTGTGCCTCGCCTGCTGCCACAGGCGTGTCGCGGTTCGGCCGCGGCCCATGAAATGGAGAGGTAAGCGGTCGGCGAAACGTGGTGACCGTTTGGTTTATCCGTACGACGACATGGTGTTAGGGCCGAGGCTATGGTGCGCCCCTTGCCCACGCGGATGACGCCTCCGACGTCCGCGCGTGACACCGCACCAATGGCGGCGCTGACGATCCGCGGTACCACCAGCAGCGGGGTGCGCGGGAACGCGTTAGTCGTGATGCCGTGTGCGGCGCTTGACGTCGGCGCCGACCACATGGTGACGTCAGTGCGACCACATGGTGCGTTGGGACACGAGCCACGCGAGGTTACGGTTCGTGGCGCTAGCGGTGACCACGCGCCTGATTGCCATTGGCCGGTCATTGGCCCAGGCCCGAGATCAACCTGGGAACGAGCGCGGGACCGGGCGATACCCCCCTGGCCTCGACAACATCACCGGCCGCTCTCAACGCCCCGTCGCGTGCTGTCATCGCCAATTCATGTTCCCGCTGTATGGTGAAAAGGAGAGCAGACACGAAGAGATAACAGGAGGGACCCCTGGTGCCCATAACCGTGCCCATGAGGCGCCGCCCCCACCGTGCCGTCGTTGGGCTCGCGATCGCGGCCGGCCTGCTCAGCGTGGGGCAGGCGACACCCATTCCCGCGCGTGCGGCCACACGACCCATGTTGAGCCCGTCGGCTACGACCGCGGCCGTCGTGCGCGCGTTTAATACGGCCGACTGCGCCCGGATCTACGCCCTGACAGCGCCGTGGAAGCGTCCGCAGCCCCAGGACGCGGGTATCGCTGCCTGCCAACAGGGCTTTGCCGATGGTTTTCAGAATGGGGTGACGCTGCTACGGATGAGCGTGGATGGACGCGGGCGCTACCTGGCGCCGGACGCGCGCGCCTATCGGCAACCGGTCGTGCTGCGCCGCGTGCTCGACGGGCGGACGGATGTCACGCCCGAGACGCTCCAGCTCGTGGCCTGGCATGAGCGCTGGTACGTCCTCGCCCTCTGGTAGCCACGCTCCTCCCTCTCGTCGCTGCCGACGGCATGGGCGTGAGGAGTGAGCGGAGTGAGAGGACCAGGCAGGGATGGTCGGCGCGACTCCGTGCCAGCGGCGAGAGGGAGGAGCGGGCGACGCAGGGGGCGACGGCGTCACCGGCAGGCCACCCGTTGTGCCCCCCCTGTGACGCATCGTACACAACGCGCGACGGACCGTTGAGGTTCACCTTCCGTATATGAGGAGACAAAAGACGCCGGCGCTGTCGCCGGCGTCCCCTGCCCTGCGCCGCCGTCTTCACCTTCTGTATCGTCCTGTATCGTCCACCGTCGCCAAGCCTTGAGAGATCGCCACGACGCCTCTAGCCATTATGGGAGGTGAACCGCATGCCCCGCTGACATTCAGCAGGATGAGTGCGGCGACCGGGGACGTCAGCACGGCGCCCCCGGCGACGAGAACGTGGCGCACGGCACCACCATAGAGTGGCAGGGCGTCACAGACCAGGACACGCCACGCCGCGCCAAGGGCTAGGAACGCAGCCGCCAGCGTCACCAGCGCGTCGGCGACATCAAGCGCGACGTAGCCGAGCGCGAGGACCAACACGCCGACAAGGATGATGCGTGCGATGCGGTCCCGTGGGCGTGTATACGACGGCATGAGCTTCCGTCCTCCTCCCCCACTCATCCACCGAGCGCAAAGGCCCCGACCACGTCGGTTACTTCGGCGTCCACATCCATCCCATACGTCTGCAACCACGCGTCCCCGAACGCCGCGCTCGCCCCCGCCACGTCGCCCGTTTCGAGCACGTCGAGCGCCTCGGTCAGGGCGTCCCCCGCGATGTGCTGCGCGCCGATGCTGCGCGGCCGGGCGCGATCTTCGTTGTAGACTAACACCATCACCCGGCACGCCCCCACGTCCAGCCCCTGCTCCTGCACCCGCTCCCGAAAGGCGCGCGCGTTCGCCGCGCGCTGCACTTCCGTCGCGATGCCCTGCACGCTGATCTTCAAGCCCGGCGTCGAGCGACTGATGGCGCGCGCCTCGCCGCCCTCCTTCTGCCACCGCTGCACCGTGCGCACCGTCACGCCGAGTTGCCCGGCCAGGATACGGTTGCCCGCGGCCACCTGGCCGCGCCCCTCGCCGTCCCCGAGTTCTCGCACCACGACGCGGATCGCCGCCGGCGTCAGCTCCCCCATATGGGCCATACCGTTGGGGCGTCCTCGTGTCTATCCTGTCCTCGTTACACGACTAGCTCTGTCATGGGTACAAGGACATTATGTACATCTCCCCCGACTCCGATGGTGCGTTGCTCGCCCGCGTCGCCGCAGGCGACGGCCCCGCGTTCGACGATCTCTATGCCCGCTACGCGCACCTGGCCGCAGTGCTTGCCCTGAGCATCCTCCACGAGCCCGCGCTCGTGGAGGATGCCGTGCAGGAAGCCTTCCTGGCCGTCTGGCGTCGCGCCCCCACCTACGACCCCGCTCGCGGCAGCGTCCGCTCCTGGCTGCTGACCATCGTGCGCCACCGCGCCATCGACGATCACCGCCGCCGCCACGCCGACCGCTGGGTCGATGTCATGGCCCTCGCCGCGACCTCCGACGGCACCGACACGCACGCCCTCGCCTGCCAGCACGCTGACGTCCGCCGCCTGCGCGCCGCCCTCCGCCACCTGCCCCCCACCCAACGCGCCGCCCTCGCCCTCGCCTACGCCGCTGGCTGCACCCACCCTCAAATCGCCCGCGCCCAGGGCGTCCCCCTTGGCACCGTCAAGGGGCGCCTCCGCCTCGGCCTACGCGCGCTGCACAGCCACTTAGCAGACCATGATGTGGTGACGCACGATGTGACAGCGCTGTAGCGACACCAACCGGGTGCGCCACGGGTCGGATTCCACGCGACGTGCACCCTGTGCCCCATCGCATGCGCCCATGTTCCGCCGATGCGGCGCCACTCCCCACATCGCCTCATGGACGCGTCATCCGCGGAGTCAGTTCTGTGGACTGGCGTAGGATCGGTGGGCTGTCGGCAGGATCGGCGCACCTCGCGCGGGACAATCCGCGCCTATCGGACGGCCGCCCCCGGCGCTATTGACGCTGATCCAAAACGCCAACAGCCGCGTATACACACGACCAGCCCGTCAGTGCTGAGCTGGCGAGCCACGCGCATCCGGCCGCCGGCCGGGCGTGACGCGGAAGAGATAGAGAGAGGAGACGCAACGATGACACCCAGGGGACGCGTCCTCGTCGTGGACGACAACCCGGACATCGTGGACCTCCTGAGTGACCTCCTCGCCCTGGAGGGCTGCCACGTCCACGCCGCCGTCGGCGACCTCGTCCTGCCCCTCGCCCGCGCCGTCCACCCCGACCTTATCCTGCTCGACGCCCACATGCCCGGCATCGACGGCGCTGCCCTCAGCCGCCTCCTGCGTGCTGACCCTTGCACCGCCGCGATTCCCCGTGTTGCCGTCACCGCCGACCCTGATCTACGCGCACGGGCGGCCGAGATGGGCGCCGTCGCTGCCGTCGGCAAGCCCTTCGAGTTCCCCGCCCTGCTGCGCTGTGTCGCCCGCTGGGCCGGACCGGGGGCCACCAGTAACGCGTCTCTGCCGCACACCCCCACCCCGTGAGTCACGGGGCCGCAGGCACGCGCGCAGGGGCGGGTCGTCGGTCACCGCCCTGGCCAGCGTGTCCCGTCGTCCTACGTTCTCGCACAGAGGGTTAGTGTGGGCCTCATGGGTCCGTGTAGGCGGCGCGGAAGCGCTCCTTGGCGCGGTAGAGGGTCATCTTGACTGCGCCTGTGGACAGGCGCAGGGCGTGGGCGATCTCGTCGATGGAGAGACCGTCGCGCGCGCGCAGCAGCAGGCAGGCGCGCTGCGCTGGGGTGAGCCGCGCGAGCGCCTGGCGCACGGCCTCCCGCGTGGCCAGACACGTCGCCAGGTCACCCGCCGGCGCGGGCAGACGCTCGTCGTCACCAGGACCGAACGGCAGCCAGGTCAGGCGGCGACGGTGACGCAGCGCGTCGCGCGCCGTGTTCGTGGCGATGCGGTACAGCCAGGCCACCACAGCCCCCTCGCGCACTCCGGGCAACGCCCTGTACGCCTTGAGGAACGTGTCCTGTGTCAGGTCCTCGGCCTGTGCGGGGTCGCCGACCAGGCCAAGAATGTGGCCGTAGATCGGCCCGTGATACCGGGTGAAGAGGTGGTCGAAGGACAGCCCTGGGGTTGCCCCCTGCGTCCGGCTATTGACGACGGCCACGGTCGCCACGACGCCCTGCATGTGCGCTCTCCCTCCCCTATGACGCGCACGCTTCGTGAACGGCCTGAGACAGCACTGCACCAATGCTGCGACTGACGATGGGCCAGGGCGTACGCGTGAGGCACGATAGGCTCCCTCATGGGCTAGGCACCATAGCCCGAATGGGCTATCTCTCCTGGAGTGGACGCGGCCACGACTGTCCGCTGGCCTCGTCAAGGCGTCAGTGCAGGCCGTCGCTGTGGCACCCTGTCATGCCGGCCGTCAGGCGACCCGGTGCCACAGGGCGCCGCCGCTCCCCGCGACGGGGGCGAGGCGGAGGGCGAGGCGGGCACGGGTCGGCCAGTGGATGAGGGCGATATCCCAGAGGGCCGGACCTGCGATAAGCTGCACACGCCAGTCGGGGTCGGTGCGTAATCCGCGCAGGTGAGCGACGAGGGCGCGACCGTCGATGTGGCCATCGCCGTCACCGTCGACCCAGGCGCGCACGTCGGCCGGGGTGGGGTGGAGAGAGACGGTCATAGCTATCCTGCCTTTCATGGATGATGGATGAGGGCTATGGACCAACGCCGCGCCTGCCCTTCCCTACGATAGGCGAGGGAGACAGACTTTCCTATAGGACGTCTATCCCTGGCGGGGCTATCAGACTTGGTGCGGACAACCGGCATCGACAAGGGAGGCGCTGTGTGTACAGAGCGCAAGACAAGGCTGCTGTAGGATTCCAGGTGAGGTACGCCGTTGTCCACTAAAGGTGCGCGGATTGGCTCACCTCATCCGACGAAAAGTGCGGATTAGCTCACCTCATCTGACGATCCCCGCGCACCTACTCTGACGTACCGCGCGGCTGCAGGCGTGGAACGCGCTCACTTAATCTGACACCTTACAACTGACGTCGCCTGGCAAACAAACGGACACTGACGTGTCTCTTAGGTGTGGCGTCCTGAGCCAGTGAGCCGAGGTTTGCCAGGCGACGGAAGTCGCATGGGCTATGGCGGCCAGTACCCCAGGACCTATTGGTCCCACGATTGGCCCTAATAGGCGATGTGTAGGGGTGCGCGACCCGCCCTACCATACGTAGGTAGCCCAAGCCCATGGGCAATGACAGATCAAGAGTTGTACCCAACCCACGGGCGATAGAAAGGATACTTCCACACAATGGCACACCGCTTGACGCGTGGCCTCCTCAGCACGGCCCTCCTCATTACCACGATCGCGGCGACCCCGATTATCTCACGCGCGCCTCGTGCCGCGCACGCCGCCTCGGCGCCGACGACCATCCCCGCCGGCCTACCCAGCCACCTCGGCATCGGCCTCGCCGCCCTCCCCGACAGCAGCGGCCTTTACGGGTGGATGCCCGACTCGCACATCCCCTGGGACTACGCCTACCAGTATCTCTCCGGGGGCGCCAACACCGGCCACGGCTGGGAGACCTGGAACGGCAGCGGCCAGTTCGCCCTCTACTACGCGCAGGGCGCTGCCGCCCACAACTACATCCCCGTGTTCAGCTACTACGAGATGCTGCAGAGCAACGGCTCCTGCGACTCGTGCGGCGAGGCCCAGAAGGACCTCTCCAACCTGAACAACCCCTCGACGATGGCGAGCTACTTCCAGAACTTCGCCCTCTTGATGAAGCGCCTGGGCGCGGGGACCTACGACGGCGTCGCCGGCTTCGGCCAGACCGCCATCGTGCACGTCGAGCCCGACCTCTCCGGCTTCGCTGAGCAAGGCGTCCTCGACAACAGCAAGTGCTACGGCTACTGCGCCGGCCAGGGCAACAATCCCGCCCTGCTCCACGCCGCTGTCGCCAGCTCTGGCGTCGGCGATGTCGCGGGCTATCCCGACACGTACCAGGGCTTCAACTGGGCGTTGCTGCACCTGCGCGACCTCTACGCGCCCAACGTGCGGCTGGCCGTCCACGTCAGTACCTGGGCGACTATCCACGATGTCGGCGGCAGTACCGACCCCACCCTCGACGCGGTCGCCCTCGGGCAGGAAGCCGGGGCGTTCGCGGCCCAGAGCGGCACGGTCAACGCGCCGGCCGGGACAAGCCGCTATGACCTCACGTTCAACGACGTGTCCGACCGCGACGCCGGCTACTACAAATACGTCTACGGCCGCGCCAACGTCTTTTGGGACACGCGCAATGTGGCCTTCCCCAACTTCCACCGCTGGGAGTCGTACATCGGGGCCGTCCACAACGCGACGGGCACGCCCATCATGGTGTGGCAGATTCCCGAGGGCAATCAGTACTTCAACACCGAGAACAACACCAACGGGCACTACCAGGACAACCGCGCCGAGTACTTCTTCGGGCACCTGGATGAGTTAGCGCAGGCCGGCGTCATCGGGCTGCTCTTCGGGGCCGGCAACGCCGGCAGCACCGTCAACGCGGACGGCATGAATGACGGCGTGACCAACCCGCCCAGCTTCTGTACGAGCGACGGCATGAGCAGCGGGCAGGTCTGCAATACCCACATTAGCACGGTCGCCGACGACGACGGCGGCTACCTGCGTATGGCGGGGCAGCAGTATTACGTTAACGGCGGCTACCCCCTCACCTCGTCCCCACCCACCCCGGCTAACACACCCGCACCCCCCACCGTGACGGATGCCCCGGCTACGACGACTCCGCCCGCGTTACCGTCACCTACCCCTAGCGCGACCGCGACCCTGGCCCCTAGCGCGACCGCGACCCTGGCCCCTAGCGCGACCGCGACCCTGGCCCCTAGCGCGACCGCGACCCTGGCATCTCTTGCCGTTACCATCACTGGCGCCGCCGCCAGCCCGGCCACGGTGGCCCAAGGTGGGACCACACGTCTTGCCGCGACCGTGACCACCAACACTGCTCTGGCTAACGCTATCGTCGATGTCGAACTCTACGATGGAAAGGGAGCCAGGGTCTACCAGACCTACCAGGACAACGTGTCCTTCGCCGCCGGTGCACCGCGCACGATAACCGCCCCGTGGACCGTACCGTCGGGCCTGCCCGCAGGGACCTTCACGCTCAAGGTGGGTGTCTTCGGCGCCGGATGGGCACCTCTCTACGCCTGGAATGACTCAGCCACAACGTTGACCATGACCGCGGCCACAACAGCGCCGTCCGTGCCGCCAACCACAACACCTGTGCCGCCGACCGCGACACCCACTAAGGGACGCCGAAAAACTAACCTATCCCGTAAAGGGTATACTATCTCCACGAAAGGTGCCTGATGCACCATCGCGAGGGGAGGGAACCATGGAACTGACGGACGAACTCAAGGTGTTCTTGGGCGAAACGGCACGCACGCTCAAGGGCAGCGCGCGGCGCGTGTTCATGGCGCGGGCGGTGCGTGACCTGGGCGAGGGCGGGCAGCGGCTGGCGGAGCGAGAGTTGGGCTGGAGTCGGGTGCTGGTGCGCAAAGGGCGGCACGAACTAGACAGCGGGATCACCTGTGTCGATGGCTTTGCCTTACGTGCGCGCAAGAAAGCTGAAGAGCATCTGCCGCATCTGCTCACGGACATCGTGACCATCGTGGATAGCCAGAGCCAAACCGACCCGCAGTTCCGCACGCGCCGATTGTACACGCGGCTCACTGCGGGGGAGGTGCGTCGCCCGTTAATCGCCCAGCACGGGTACACTGGTGCGGAGTTGCCGTGCGAGCGGACGATCGCGACCAAGCGGAATCGGCTGGGCTACACCCTTACAAAGGTGGCGAAGAGCCAACCCCAAAAAAAGTCCCCCAAACCGACGCGATCTTCGACGAGGTGACGCGGGTGAACGCGCAGGCCGATGCGGCGCCGGACGTGCTGCGGGTGTCCATGGACGCTAAAGCGACGGTCAAGATCGGCCCCTTCGCCCGTGGCGGGAAGGGGCGTGTGGCCGTCAAGGCAGCGGACCACGACTTTCGGGCGGAGGCGACGGTGACGCCAGTGGGCCTGTTCCTGCCCCAAACCGACGAGTTGTTCATCTACCACGTCACCTCTAAAGTGACGAGCGACTGCCTCGTGGATCGGCTCGCGCAATGGTGGGACACGGTGCGCGGTCGCTTCGCCCACGTCACCACGCTGGTGCTCAACCTGGATAATGGCCCTGAGAGCCACAGCCATCGCACGCAGTTCATGGCCCGGTTGGTCGCCTTCGTCCAGCGCTATCGGGTCGCCGTGCGCCTGGCCTATTACCCACCCTACCACAGCAAATACAACCCCGTCGAACGCTGCTGGGGCATCTTGGAGGCCCACTGGAACGGCACGCTGCTCGACTCATTAGAGGCGGTGTGCGGGTTTACCGCGTCCATGACGTGGAAGGGAGTGCATCCCGTGGTCGAGTTGGTGACCACGACCTACCAGACCGGCGTGAAGCTCACCAAGGATGGCATGGCCACCGTGGAAGCGCGGCTCGTGCGCCTGCTCGACTTAGACAAGTGGTTCGTCGATATTCCCTACTGTCCCTACGGTGACTGGGATACGTAACTGCTTCCGCGTCCCTAATACACCTGTGCCGCCGACCGCGACACCCACGCCACCTACACTGCCGGTGAACACTCCTGCTTCCCCTCCGGCCCTCGCCATTACCTTCGGCCGCACATCAGCGAGCGTAGCCTCGGTGATCCCCGGCAGAACCGAAACGTTCACGGCAACGATCTTGGCCAACCGCGCGGTCGCCAATGAACTGATCGATTTCGAGGTCTACAATAACGCGGGCGTACAGGTCTGGCAAACTTGGCGCAGTTCTGTCGCGTTCAGCGCCGCCACGCCACAGACATTCACCGCCTCGTGGCCGGTTCCGACGACCCAGGCGGCAGGCGCGTACACGCTCAAACTAGGTGTCTTCACCTCGGGATGGTCGTTCCAGGCATGGAATAACAGCGCTCTCGCTGTTACCATCGCGGCTCCCACGTCTACCTCTACGTACACGCCGCGCTTGCGTTAAACATAACCCTACGGCGTCCGCTCACGCAACGAACAGCAAATTTGTCGCGTGAGCGGACGCCGTGGTCGCGCTTGAGCCGGTGCCGCAGGTAACGGGGCTGCGGATGTCAGCGCTGATGCGTGCGACTGTAAGGCATGGCCCAAGCGCACTTGCCGTATCAAACGCGCTTAGACCATGCCTCACGACATGTGTTATGATGCTCATCGTTGTGTACACACTCCGGCGGCATCGCCAGGGGTACACCACAATCCATACAACCAAGCCCAAGCACAGGCTGGTTGCCAACCGTCAGCGCGAACATCAGCGCGGAACAAAAAGGGTCTACGCAACGCATGTCCAAATCAGCCCGCATGCCTTACCGAGAGCCGATGGCTTCTGAGAAATCCACGTTTCAGCCCACGACGCGACGCATCCGGCGTCGCGTCCTGTCCGTCATGCTCGCGGCCACGACCGTTTTCGCGGGCGTGGCGATCGCCCTACCCGCTCATCCTGACACAGTCTATGCGTCGACCGACGCCGTTATCTACGGTGATAGCCTAGCTGCAGGATGGGCCAACTGGTCCTGGAGCAGTTCCGTCAACGTCAACGCGACGCCAAGCTACAGTGGGTCTTACGCCATAGGTTGGCAGACCACGGGCGCCTGGGACGGCTTCTATGTGCACACCGACAGCCCCATTCAGACAACATCCGGCACTGTGTTACACCTCGCGGTTCGCGCAAGCGCGAGCGACGAACAGTTTGGTATCGGCCTCTACGGTCAGGGCAACCAACCGATCGGCAACCGCGGCCTATCACTGGCGGCCCTCGGCGGCGCTCCCACGGCAAACTCATGGACCGTTTACAATATCCCCTTGAGCGCTTGGGGCGCGGCGGGTCAAGCCATTACCGGAATCGCGCTTCAAGACATCAGCGGTGGCGCGCAGCCGTTCGTCTTGATCGACGATCTCACGCTACAAGGAATCGCCGACAGTGGATCAGCAGGAGGGAGCGGTTCGTCGAATTGCGGCGTCCCTGCCTATCCCGAGGTCCGGCCCGCTAACACGGCCGCCAACATGACGACTGCGACGCTCCCGGACTTGAGCAAGGTAAGCCCGAGCGACCCATTCTATCCGTACTACTCCAAGATCACGGGGGCCTGCACGGGGACCACCGAGCAAATCCTGGAGTGGGCGGCCAAGAAATGGGGCTTCGACCAGTTGGGGTACCCCGACCTGGCCAAGGCCATGGCCGTGGTTGAAAGTTGGTGGTACCAATCCACTATCGGCGCGCACGGCGAGGTAGGGATTTTGCAGGTTAACCCCTGTTGCTGGGCCGATTGGCAGAAGGCGCAGCAGAGCACCGCCTTCGACGCCGACTACGCCATGGCGGTCGTGCGGATGCACTACGATGGCAACTCGTGGCTCGGCGCCGGCACCAAGGGCAATCTCCGCAATGCTGTCGCGGCGTGGGAGTGCGGTTGCGGCTACAACGGTGGTGGCAACTACGCGACGCGCGTCTTCACCTACTACGTCAGCAAGCCGTGGCAGCACCCAGGTCAGCCACCAGACTGGTTCTAGCCGGTAGATAGCTAGCCGTACGCGCCATCGGAGAGAAGATAGAATAGAGGGGCCGGCACGACGCGTCTATTCTATCTTCTCTCCGATGGCGCGGAGTTACATCCGCCACTACGGCTGGAACTGGTCGGACAAGGCACCAGAAAGGTTGGGCCAACGTTCATCCGGCTTCCTGCCCAGCAAACGCGCTCCTGCGAGAATAGCTGCCCTGGCCGTTTAGCGCATCCGTGCAGCAAAATAGACACACTTGTCTCACGGATAACTTAAACGGCCAGCACAGGTGAGAGTGCGTCATTGACATTGATGCCCTGCCAGATCGCCATGACAACACCACGCGGTGGCTGGCATTGACCCTTGTCCAGGCGTGGTAACGCGCGCCTGAACAGCGGTGTCTTAGGGCCAGTGAAGGCGGTGTAAGCATTTCTGCCACACCGTCTCAATGTCAATGACGCACTCTCGCACAGGTGGCGCCGCTGAACGCGAAACGGAGTGGCCGCGCCGCGTCGGACAGGAGGAACACGCGCGTACGCCCTCGACACGATGGGAGTGGCCCTCTGGTTAAAGGGAAACCTGTGTCATATCTTGCTTCACCATGAGCGCGCGACCCCGACATAAAAGACATTGCTATGCGCTCCTATTGTTTCCGACGACGCGCGCGACACGCTCAGGGGACGGGAGGGATATCGCACGCGTGACGCCGCCAGGGAAACCGTGGCCGGTTAGAAATGGTCGCAGCACCGTCGTCGCGTCGGCGACGCAGCCAAAGTCGGCGACCTCTAGCAGTTTGTCGGAGAGAAGCTTGTCTGCCTCATTTATTGTGCTGCGGGAGGGCAAAAGCGCGCCTGTAAGCCGTGTTAGAGCCTCAAAATGGCATCCAAAGGCGCTATCCCTCGACAAAACACGTTCTCTCCGACAAACTGCTAGCGTCACGTTGTCCGCCGGGTCGTCCCCCGCGATCACGCGGTACAGCGCGCGATGCTCACACTCGACCCCTAGAAAGCGCGCGGACAACAGCGCCAGATCGAAGCGGCCGAGCGCGCCGAAGCGCCGTATCGCGGCGAGGTAAGTCCCAATAAAGGCCGTTTCGAGATGGTCGATCGCCCACAGGAACGTGCCCGGATGGCTCGTATAGCCCAACTCACTGAAAGTCGCGGCCGGGAAGTAAAAACGATCAACCGGCGACGTGGCGCCCGCCTCCGTCAAGATTTGCGCGTGCTTGTGCTCCTGGTCAAGCGCGGCCTGCAAGTACGCGACGTTGGCCTGATTACCGCTACGCGACACGGCGTTGGGATTGGCTCCGTAGCCCGCCACTTTGGCGCTACCCGCGATCGCCGCCGTGGTCAGCCCCGTATAGTAAAAGGTCGTCGCCAGGCGCTCCGCCACCAGCGCCGTGTTGATGATCTCCTGCACGCTCTCGCCGCAGGTTTCGACGGCGGCGGACGCCGCGCGCGCCGAGAGTGGCGTCATAGCGGCCAGCGCCGCCCCCGCGCCCAGCCCGGTCGCCGCCGACAGAAACCCTCGGCGCGCCGTCACGCCGCGGCCCTGTATCTGATCCCGTACGTTCATAAGTTACATCCTCCTCAGTTAAAGAAACGAGCGCACGAGACGTGTGCCGTACGCGCCCACGATGCGCGCGACCTGCGCGGCGGTCGGCACGGGGATCGCGCGCGTTGCCCCACCCCTGAATCCATGGCCCGTGACGAAAGGCTGCAACGCCACGCCGACGTCGCTCACACACGCATAGGGGACCCTCTCCAGCGTGACATCGTTGGCCGGGGTCACCCCCCCGATAGCGCGGCCCAACGCGCGGTGCTCGGCTTCCACGCCCATGATCCTGGCCATGGTTTCCGCCAGCGAGCTATGTCCTATGTGCAAGATCTGGCTAACCGCAACCGCGTACGCGTCCACGAATGCTGTCTCAAGCGTCTCCACAACCCCCAGCAGGCTTTCCGGCTCCGCGGGTGTACCTAAGCGTGTCAAGGCGGTCGCCGGGAAGTAAAACTGTTCGACGGATGACCGCGCGCCCGCCGCGACGAGCAGCGCCGCGTGCTTCGTTTCGGCGTCCAACGCGGCCTGCAAGTAGCGCACATGGTGGAAATTGCCGCTCGGGTGTGGCCTAAAAGCGTTTGGGTCGATGTAGCGGCCGCCCAAGCGGTGATCGCGCATCACGGCCGGCGTGGTGAGCGTCGTATAGTAGAGCGTCGCCGCGAGCCGTTCGGCCGTCAGCGCCGTGTCGATGATGGTTGACAAGGTATCGGTGCAATTGCCTGGCACGATGTCGGCCGCGGCGGCGGATTCAGGGGCGGCGCCGGCGAGCGCCAGGCCCATGCCCGTGATCGCTGCTTTCTTCATGAAGTCAGCGCGGCGCGTGCGCTGTTGTGTGATCGATGTCATCGTAGGTCTCCTTGCCTATCACGCGTGTAACAACCCCTATCGCTAGGTAGTAGCGCGAGGGAGTCCTTGGGCGGGGTGTAGCGACCGGGAACCCGTGCGGTCGACACACCCAAAGCGCGGGGGTCGTTTGTGGATGCGCTCGCCGACCTCCGCACCGGCAGCGCTCTCCGTGTCGTCGTCACCTCCTAACCGCTATCACGAGCGCGCGTGACACGAGCGCGCGTGACACGGACGCGCCGCCCAGCCCGGCGCTGCCCTGCACCACGACGCGCGCCTTAACCTGACCCTGAGACCGCGTGAGATTTTGCGGCGCCGGCACGGTGAGCATGAGGCGTCCGTGGTCGTCCGTCGTGTCATAGAAAGACGTCGAAGGCTGCCCTGGGAAGGTAACGGTGACGCGCACGAGGGCGTACGGGGCGTATGAGATCGCGACCTGCCCGTTGCCAGCCTGTGTATGACCACTATTCATCGCGACTCGCAGTTCCGGCCCTGTCGATGCCGTCTTACGGCGCCCCGTGGACTGCGCTAGTCCTAGTAAAGGAGATTCAAAGTATTCGTCATCGTGTCCAATGACTGTGCGCTGCGGTACAAGCGCGTAGTCGGAAGACACGTTAATCGCCGCGTCTTGGTCACGTGCCCCCCACGCGGCGAGGTTAATATCGATGTTAGCGGTCGCCGGGATGCGTACGCGTTTATGGTAGCTACGGCCATGCCCAACTGTTTCGACGACGGCTGTGATGCCCACCCCGTTCGGGTTGAATAACGTTAGGGACGTGGCATGTGTTTCATGTGTGGAATCGTGCGGTAGAGATGCGAAGCGCCATGCTCGCGCGGCCGATGGACTATGGTGGACCCTTTTGTCAAGACACTGGGGAGGGGGACTTTAAGGTGGAGACCTCTCCTTTCTCCCGCCGGCTGGCGGAGCTGTGTAGCTTGTCGTTGGTGTGTGGGGTCGCAACCGGGGCG
>JAABUL010002478.1_pt1 | contig 30462 bp, 24 predicted proteins | sample 5559151 | NCBI WGS metagenome assembly JAABUL01 (sample SAMN10711876, study PRJNA513368) | rock metagenome | isolation source: Antarctica rocks | place: Antarctica: Victoria Land, Pudding Butte sud
ACCCTAACCCTAACCCTAACCCTAACCCTAACCCTAACCCTAACCCTAACCCTAACCCTAACCCTAACCCTAACCCTAACCCTAACCCTAACCCTAACCCTAACCCTAACCCTATGTTTGATAAAGCGTTTGATAGAAAGCTCAGTCAATAGCTCAATAGATAGCTCAGTAGAAAGATTGATAGAAAGATTAATAGAAAGATTGATAGAAAGATGAATAGAAAGATCAGTAGAAAGATCGATTGAAAGATCAGTAGAAAGCTCACTAAATGACTCGATCAAAAGATAAGTAGAAAGCTCATCAGTAGAAAGATTAATAGAAAGATTGATCAAAAGATCAGTAGAAAGCTCACTAAATAACTTGATTGAAAGATCAGTAGAAAGATTGATCAAAAGATCAGTAGAAAGCTCAGTGAAAAGCTCAGTAGAAAGTATTGTTTGAAACATTGTTTGACTCATATTATTCGCTTGATTAACACGTCTTTTGAAGCATGTTTTGAAGCAAGTAGACTGACTAGTAAATGAACGAGTAAATAGCTGAGTTGATAGTTGAGTTGATAGTTGAGTTGATAGTTGAGTTGATAGTTAAGTTGATAGTTGAGTTGATAGTTAAGTTGATAGCTGAGTTGATAGCTGAACATGTTGATATTTTGATTGTTATTGTTCTAGAAAGTAGAAACTATGAAGGAAAAAAGAAGATGAAAACTTCAAACTTTCTAGCGTCAGCTCTATAGAGCTCGAAGCGAAGATTATCAAGTAGATAGCTGAGCATGTAGAGTGATGAGTAGGTAGAAAGTCATGTAGAAAGCATTGTTTAAAGCACTGTTTGACGTGTTTTATGCACTTGATCAACGCGTTTGATAGAGAGTAGAATGAAGAGTAGATAGACAAGTAGAATGAAGAGTAAATGAGTGAGTAGAATGAAGAGTAGATGAGCGAGTAGGTAGATGAGTAGAATGAAGAGTAAATGAGCAAGTAAATAAACGAGTAGAATGAAAAGTAAATGAGCGAGTAGATAGACGAGTAGAATGAAGAGTAAATGAGTGAGTAGAATGAAGAGTAAATGAGCGAGTAGAATGAAGAGTAGATGAGCGAGTAGATAGACGAGTAGAATGAAGAGTAAATGAGCGAGTAAATAGATGAGTAGAATGAAGAGTAGATGAGCGAGTAAATAGATGAGTAGAATGAAAAGTAGATGAGTGAGTAGATAGATGAGTAGAATGAAGAGTAGATGAGCGAGTAGAATGAAAAGTAAATGAGCGAGTAGATAGACAAGTAGAGTGAAGAGTAAATGAGCGAGTAAATAGATGAGTAGAATGAAGAGTAGATGAGCGAGTAGATAGATGAGTAGAATGAAGAGTAAATAAGCAAGTAGAATGAAGAGTAAATGAGCGAGTAAATAAATGAGTAGAGTGAAGAGTAAATGAGTAAGTAAATAGATGAGTAGAATGAAGAGTAAATGAGTGAGTAGAATGAAGAGTAAATGAGCGAGTAAATAAATGAGTAGAATGAAGAGTAAGTGAGCGAGTAAATAAACAAGTAGAATGAAGAGTAGTGTTAAATCAGCTAAATCAGCTTGTAGCTGATTTATGTAGCATGTAAGCTAATCAACGATGCAAACTCAGCTGACAGCTAGCTTGTAGCAAACGTCTCATCTAGTAGCTAGCATATGCATCTTGAGCGCATTAGTATTGAATGAACTCTGCTCATTAGCTCACAAGCTATTTAAGCTCTTTGTCGAAACGTCGATGATCACAAACTTGAGAAAGCTTTTAGAAATCATGAGCATGATGACAGCAATCATTCAAATGATACTTTCAACAAGCATATTAAATCAATTTCAGACTGTGACATCATTGAAAAGTTGAATGAAAGAGAGAAAAAGTAGAAAAGAAACAAGCTCATAAAGTTCTTGCATTGAGAACAGTTACAGTATAAAACGCAGAAAAAAGCGATAGTAGATACGAAAAGAGCGCTACGCTAGCGCAGCGCTCGCTACAATATATAAAATCTTACATAGATTCATAATGAGTGTTGAATTGAGTAAGAATCAAAAAAAAAATTTGAGTAGTTAACAGATGTTTATGATAAACACATTTCTTTATGTTGCAAACATCTTTCAAATCAACATCTTTCTTGTGTTTTAACATGTTCTCTTTGAGACTAACGTTGAATTTGAGTAACTACTATATAAAGCATGTTCTTCTTATTTTTTATATTTTCTTTCTTCTGTATTTTTAAAGTCTTAGTTATAACTATCTTTATAAATCAAACATTTTAATCATGCATGCATTCTGATTAGTTTCTAAACATGATTTTAACATTCATCATGACACATGCTTTATATAGTAGTTACTCAAATTCAATGCTAGTTTCAAAGATAAATTGATCATTAAGTCGAGTTTTCATATCTACTTTCTGACTCGCTCAAGTACTTAATATCAATGTCGTGACTTGATTTGAATACTCAATATCAATCTTATGACTCAACTTGATATTGATCTTGAGTCAAGTCAGAATTCAAGTTTTCGATTCAACTCATCAAGCAATCAAAAATTCAGAGTTCAACTATTGATAAAAGCAGGTTTAAAGCTCATGACTCATGAAAATACTGACTACTACTAATAAAGGTTTTTCGAGCAGAATTCACAATACTATTAATAATGCAACAGAATAATGCAATTGATTAAAACTTATGCTTGTAATTACTAGAATCAAGAAACTTCTATCAGTAGTAATCAGTATTCTCATGAATTCTGATCAATACTCGTGGAAAAACCTCTATCAATAGTAGTCAGTATTCTCATGAATCATGAAGATATGATCAAATCAATTGCATTATTCTGTTGCATTATCATTCAACAAGTTAGTAGTAGTAAATCATATCTTGATGAGTTGAATCAAAAATTCAAGTCAATACTCAATATCAACATTGTGACTCAACTTGAATACTTAATATCAACATCATGACTCAACTCAAATACTCAATTTCAAAATTCTGACTTGAATCAAGTCTTGATGAGTTGAAAACTCGACTCAAGCTCGATGACTTGACTTGACGTGATCAGTTTATTCAAAGAAAATATGTTGAAACATAAGAAAGATGTTGATTCAAAAGATGTTTCATCAACACAAAGAAATGTGTTTATTATAAATGTCTGTTAACTACTCATAACACAAAGAAGTGTGTTTGTTTAAAAGATAATAGAAACTGATTTAAAAGATGCTAGAAAAGAAAAAAGATGCTGAGTCATATTTGAGTCAAATCTGAGTCAGATTTAGATCAGATCTTGACTAAATCATTGACTAGCTTTAATCAATATGCAGTGAACTTACTAGCGTTCATTGTGAATTGATTAAAGTTTAATCTTTGACACATTTATAACATTATATCACTGACTATGTTGTTTCTATCTTCTCAATAATGAGCAGCAGTAATATACTTTTTTTTATCTGCTGTAGAAATATTGAATTTCAGTGATTTTAATTTCTTCAACTTATTAAAGATGATCATTCAGAGATCTTTGACTTTCAAGACATTGATTATATCTTTCTTTCATAATTTATAATTCTCACTTCTTTTTAGCTTAGAAATTTGATAGTTCTTTGAATCTTTTATTGTTGTATGATGATTGAAATATAAGAATAGAAATTTGATTGAAAGAAAAAAATTCGTCTTTTGATGACAGCAAGTTTGATGCTTCTGCTCTTATTTTTGCGATAGCGAAATAAAGTTAATTCAAGCTTATAATCTCTTGATATACAAGAACATGAAAATAGATAGACATGTAGATATATTGACTGAACTATCTAGTAGATAGAACATACGAAGGAAGAAAGAAGTGAAAGGAAGGATAAATATTTCTAGCGCCAAGCCGGCTTCGGCCGAAGCGAAAATAACTAACCATCGGGGTATATGTATGTGCATATGTATGTGCATACATATCTCGTTTCCAACACTCTGAGAGACTTTGCGCAAGTCTAAAGCTGACTAGACTACTGTACTGCAACAGTTCTCTCTGCCATTGGGATGGCTTCCATAGGCACGGCCTTCTTTCCGAATGTGCCAAACTTATAATCGGCAGCGTATTTCCCGTAATCTTCCAAGACCGGATTCGACACTTCAATGGCCCACTTCCCGCGCGCAAGCATATCATCCCGAAACTCGGCCATGAGAGCTTTGAACTCCGTCCCTGTGGCCTGCGAATCCCGAACCTGGACGAGGGTTTTCCCAAGCCTCACGGCGTCGGTGATGGCGCAGACACCGGCCTCACCACGGACTTCACGATGATCAGCTCATATCTTGCGTATAGGGGACGTTGGAGACGAGACTTACAAGGTGTCATAGAATGCGCCGCATCGCCAATGACTATGACCCTACCAGCCGGCAGCTGATGAGCTTCCAACTGCACCCCTTGAAGTTGAAATCCAGGGCTTTTGTATCCCTTCACGGGAACCTTGTCGACAAGCTCCCGAAGGTGATCTGGGTACGACTTTGTCTTCTCCTGTGCAAATGCAGCGAGCTGCTCCGATGTGGCTTCAACGGTCCAGCTGGGATTCTTGTCGTCGGTCAAGGGAGCTTGCTTGTCGACCCAAAGCAAGATGTAATAATAATAGCCGGTCTTCCCATCATCGCTGACCCTGTTCAAGGCGCTGAAGATGGCACTCTGGTCATCGCTGCCCAAGGTCGAGTTCATGACGATGTAGCCCGAGTGAGCAAGCTTAAGCTGGCTGGCAAAGTCTTCACCGCTGAGCGCGACCTCGCCGACGATGAAGCCTAGCGCCAGAGGCTTCATCACATCTTGACCTTTCAGAATATGTTTCCGCACCACACTCCGCGTACCTTCCGCACCCACCAAGATGTCGCCGGCCGCCAAAGTGCCATCCTCAAAGTGCACGGTCACCTTCTCTTCGCTCTCATTCACCTTCACCAGACGCTTCCCGAATTGCACATCAAGTCCCTGAAGCAGCCAGTCCCTCAGCTTCTGCCGATGAGCACGAATGATTTTGCCGGTCTCATCGCTCTTGACGTCGACTTGCATGCCGGGCCTCGTGACGTCATAAAAAACGAACTGTGCCGGGAGGTCTAACGATAGAAGATGGCTTGTCTGGTCGATCGGGCCCGACTTCGCGGGCATCGTGGCTTCCAGGTCTGAGAGTGCCTGGTCGAACAATGAGAGGGCCCATTCTTGAGCGCGGGCGTTACCATCCGGGTCACGCTCGAAAATCTCGAAGGTGATGTTGTTTTGCTTGAGCTGGTGAGCGAGGGTCAGGCCGCTCATGCCAGCTTCAATGATGAGCACGTGAGGGAAGTGTTTTTCAGCCATGTTGCGCGAAGTGTGTTCTTCTGCTGAATCTTGGGATTCAGGATAGATGCCAACAACGCGTCTTAATTTCAGTCAAGATGTGTAGATACTTGTAGAGCCAGAAGTTCGGATAAATACAGCCATGCAAATTCCCATTACATCTACATTATCCTCTGCACTTGTCATGGTCTATAAGTATCAGCATAATAAGTAAGCCATTATTGCGAATCTTTCCCAAAAGAGATGTGGATCTTATTACGCAGGTAAGCAGTCGCCCGAAGGATCAGCTCCTGCAATAGAATACAGGGTTGGTGACATCCAAGTAGCTGAGCCTTTGTGCTTCGTTCTGAGCTTAGCGCTGACAGTAACAGATGTGATCTTGATGATTGATGATTGATTGATTGATGATTGAGGCTACGTTGGTGAGCTATCTGAAGACTGCAGATATGCTTTCAGGGGTCGGGAAGCCGTTGCAAGGACATTGCGGACAAGGCTTAACGAATTTGATGATGAACACTTTCTCGTCCTCCGATATTAGTGAGTCCTGATGCGCTGTCTTCACCTGCGATAAGGTATTTTGGCTTGCTCGAGCTAGCATATGGTCAGGATACTGTCGAGAACGCCTCACAGTGTTCACAAAGTCGAGAACTTGAGCCTTGAGCCTTGAGCCTTGAAGCTCGAGGCTTGAGGCGACTTTCCGTTATCCCAACAGCGTGAATGTAGGCTGAGCAGTACTCCTTCAGCCGACAGCCATCAATATCATCGATCCTCTGAACCAAATCTCACGAGGCTACGCAAAGTCATTCTTTTGCTTCTTGAGATGCGTAACGAGTATCAGACGACCAGATCTTCACAAGACTGGTATGAGCTCGAGATACTACGGCCTCAAAAAGTCAATCGATATAGTTCTATGAAGATGATGGCATTTTTGCTAGAAAATGATTGCATAATCAGAAGCAGAGTCTCTTTACCTTGAGAATGGCAGCCCCCGATCGAGTGCACGAGGGTGGCTTGAATTGGCCATTGCCGCATCATAAAAGACACATTGTTCAACACTTATCCTTCTGAGATTGCGAGAAGAGCTCTTCTAGTCCGTTCGGTGTCCGGCCTGTTCCCGTCGATCTCTCAACAGTGCAGTAGCAGCAACAAAAAAGATGCATTTAAGATGAAAGAAGACTGCTAATTCAGTGTCGCTGCATTGGGGAAGGTAGAGAATGACCACGTTCAGAATTCATCAGCCATCGGCATTGAATAATAGGTGGGCAGTGGCAGAGAAATCTGATTGTCTAAGTCGATGTACAGCCGCAGATGGAAGTTCAGTTTCTTAAGCAACCCTCACGTCAATGTAGCACAGATTATGCCGTGGCAGAGCTCGCGATTGTAAATGACGCAGTCCTTGAGAACCAAACCGACGCCGTCCAGTAGCTTCTGCCACTCCTTCATCCAACGCTCTCGACTGCCGCAGGCACCTAACATCACGAGGTCGAGTGAAGCTGAAAAGGCGGATACTTCGGCTTCGGGTAGTACCAGGTCATTGATCAGAAGTGTGAACTGAGCAGTCATTGCAGACTTGATCTGACAGAGGATCTCCTTCGCCTTCTCATCGTTTCAATTATGGAGAATTCAACCAAGGTGATAATACTTGGCGCCTAGACGGAACCATTAGCATGGATATCTGGTAGATTTACCCGTTCGAATGGTCCACTAACCTTTGATAGGTTGAGGCTCAAAGAAGTCGTGTTCAAGAGCTTGAACGCCCGAAGTCTGCATCGCATGAGCAAGGGTAGAGGGCAGATCTTGCAAGATAACACGGCCAGGAACTGCAGGAAAGCGGGTTTTGAACAATGCGCAATAGTGTTCAACGTTGCCACCGACGTTCACGAAAACAGGCTGGTTGACATCCCAGCCCAGTGTTTCACGCTGGAACGGACATTCGTCCAACCAGCGGCCTCGGACCGTTTGCTCCATCGCCATGTACTTGATCAGAGCTCCCCTGTTTTCGGAATTTTTGGAGAACCATGTATACGTGTTCATGTCGATCTTGTACGCAAGCTGAAAGACAGTGGCCTTCTCATCGATGACGTTCTGATATTCGGTGCTGCGTAAGAAAGCGGGCATTTCCTGGAATAGAGGACAGCAATTCTCAAAGCTACACGCACACAACGAATCATCATCATATTCTTTACGTCAGCGGCTTTAGGACGTCACTTACAAATGCGTCACTAATGTGACTGCCGCTGGGTTTGCAAGGTTCTGGCATTTTTTGTTGGCTTCAAACCGGTTGGCACTTGGCTCATGAATCATTCCGACAGAGGCCATGTATCGAAGCAGGCGTCCTGGCGCGAGGATAAGCATAGATTACCAGGAAGCACGCGAGGCTTGATGAACTTGATCATGGCCGTTTTCACCACTCCAACATAGCACCATTGCCCGATTAGGCATCGATTTTTCGTGGCCATGATCGATATCATCAAGCCTCGAAGGGTTGGCAGATTAGAACGCACCAAGAGTGAGGAAATGAGCCTTCGTTTCCTGCTGGAGTTTCTCGAGAGTCTTCGATCCCGAGTTGGCAAGAGTTTGAAAAATCTTCATATCATGGTCGATTCGAACCACTGAGGTTTGCAGTGGCTACGAAGTGGTTAGTCATGGCGAGGAGATCGAGGTTCATTGATTGTTCTGACATAAAGCGAGCTACAAGATGTGAGCGAGACGGTCTGAATAGAGTTCTCCGAAAGAAGATTTTACTTACATGCGTGTGACAGTTTCCTCGGGCGTCTCTGCACCGACAATGATCTCGTGCAGATCACGCAGCAGGAGCTTCTTCGAAATTCCGTCCTTGGACGCCAAAAGTTGCCTCAGATCTTCAAGAGAACTCGACATGATAGCTTGATGGATGGTGCAGGGATGTTTTCGTAGAATGGAACAGCACAAAATTCGAATAGGATTGCTAAGAGCTTGAGATGGACTGCACTTCTGCTTCACTATCTTTTCAACTACTTTCCTATATAGGGGCTTCCGGCGTTTTCCTGGCATAGTGGGCGTTCCAAATGGATGTCACATTATGTAATGAATCTTACGGGTCTAATAAACCGTAAGCTAAGCATAAGCAACATGAGGGCTGGCCGTAAGTATCTGACAGTAAGCTTACTTACTCGGCTACTATGGAGGTTGATTTAGTATTTGAAATCGATTGATTGATTGAAGAAGAAGCCTTCTAAAGTAGTGTTTATAGTAGGATCAGCCGATTTACTCGCTTAGCTGAGATATCACGGCTTGTGCGTCTATTACCCCTGAGGTCTAAATGGCCTCCTAAAGGCTTGCAGATTGCACGTTCTAAATAGTAAGCATGTCGTCTTGAGAGGGATAAGACTGGCAGTGAATCCTGCGGCACAACTGTGACCAATCATTCGACATGTTTCCGGGTTCGCCTCTGACAGCAGTGACAGGCGGGAAACACGTATTTGCGAGGCCTTTCTTACGCATAATAGCACGCTTACTGCCGCACGTCGATGACAATCCAGCTCATCCAATCTATCAATATAATGCTGTTACTCTTACCAATGAGGTGAGGATTCGGTACAGGGAGATCAAGGGCCTGATAAGAGACTTGTATATAGAGCGGCTGAAGGTTCCTTGCGCAAGTGATATGTCTTCACTTGATATAGTCCCACGTAAATATTGGAGTAATAATTAAGTCTTCACGAATCTCTGGACTGTGTTTCCAAAGATGTCTGCAGGAAACAAACCTTCGTTGAACATGTCCCCGGCAAAGGTTCTTTACTTCTCCGGTGAAATTCCCCAGGGAGACCCGGAGGGCGACCAACGGGATTTTTTCAGGAAGTTGCACCTGCTCAGCAAGGAGAAAGACCACACAATCCTCGCTTCGTTCCTCGACTCGGTCACCTCAGCTTTGAGAGGAGAATGCAGTCGACTGAACCGAGCTCAGAAAGATGTGATGCCATCTTTTGAGAGCGTCTTAGACTTGACCGACCATGTCGTTCAGCTTCGGAAGACGCCCCTTGGCGGAGCTGTGGAGCGAGTGCTGGTTCTCGTATTCCAGTTGGGTAGCTTCATTGCGTATGTATCTCGAATCACAAGTGATGAAGAAGAAGCGTGCTGATGTCTCACAGATACCATGAAGCTCACCCACTCGAGTACAACTTTCAGGCGTCGAATATGTCTCTCATCGGAAGAGGTCCAGGCTTGCTCTCCGCGGCAGCTGTCGGGCTCTCTCCCAGCATATCAATGATCCCAAGCATCGCTGAACATATAACTCGGGTCGCATTTAGATTTGGACTTGTTGTTGACCGAGTTTGTCGGTCACTGGAGGTCTCATCAGACGAGATCAATGCCGAAGGCGCCTGGATATACTGTGCCCACGGAGCTGACGAGAAAGACGCCCACGAAGCAGTAGCTCGTTTCAACATTGACAAGGTGAGTCAATATTCCAGTGTACATCGCTTCAGTGCTAAAAAGCACACGAGGCATATTCCATGACGAATATGGCATCGGTGTTCAACGTCGATGGAAAGTCTGTCAGCATCAGTGGTCCACCGTCAACTCTTAAAGCTCTCTTCTCAGAGTGTGAGTTCTTCAAGCATACGAAGAACGTGCCAATGAGGAAAGTTCAGGGCTTTTGGCACACGGCCAGAGCTTACGGCACGGAACACGTTCAGCAAATCGTCCCCCAGGTCGACCTAGGACACCAAATGCACCTCCCACTGTTCTCTCCTGTGACAGGAACCGCGTTTGAGCTGACCGACGCCACGACGCTGCTCGAAGGCATCATGGAGGAGATGCTGACGCAGAGAATCCGCTGGGATCTAACCGTCAAAGGCGTTACCGATTGGTTGAGGGAACATTCGCAAGACTCCATCAAGCTTATCAGCATTCAACCGTCACACTATGTTGAGAGTCTGCTTGAGCACTGGCGAAGCGAGCTTCCTAACTCAATTCCGTCGAGCCAGGATATGATGTCCGCAGTCGTGAGTCTTCCTCTAGGGATCAGCCGGCCCAGAGACCCGCAGTCGTCTAAGTTAGCCGTCGTGGGCATGGCATGCCGATTTCCAGGAGGAGCTGATAGCACTGAAAAGTTCTGGGAGCTGTTGGCGCAAGCGAGAGATGTCCATACTCCCATCCCTTCCGATAGATTCAATGCAGAGACCCACGTTGATCCAACAGGAAAAAAGCCCAACACGTCCAAGACACCTTACGGTTGCTTCGTGGACAATCCAGGCGCATTCGACGCAATGTTTTTTGGGATGAGCCCACGTGAGGCTGAGCAAACCGACCCGATGCATCGACTGGCCCTTGTGACCGCCTATGAGGCTCTCGAGCATGCAGGGTATGTGCGTGGTCGAGGCATACATGCTCGGCGGGTGGGCACATTCTACGGACAAGCCAGCGACGACTATCGCGAGGTCAACTCCGGGCAAGAAGTCAGCACTTACTTCATCCCCGGGGGATGCAGAGCCTTTGCCCCTGGTCGCATCAACTACTTCTTCAAGTTCTGGGGTCCGAGTTTCAGCGTCGATACGGCATGCTCATCTAGCTTGGCCGCAATTCAGACTGCATGTTCGTCCCTGTGGAGCGGAGACGTCGATATGGCTATCACCGGGGGCCTGAACATTCTCACCAACTCGGATGTCTACGCTGGGTTAAGCAATGGCCACTTCTTGTCGCCTACTGGAAACTGTCAAACGTGGGATGAGGGTGCCAATGGCTATTGCAGGTCTGATGGTAAGCCTGACCAATTGGTGAAAGGTAGGATGAGAGACATGGCTGGGTGCGCTCATCTCGGACGTTTTTTTGGCTGTTGTGTTAGAACGGTCTCTAACAAGATCGTTTCTAGCATTTTTGCTTGAAATATGCCGGCCGACCGACCGACTTCAGCCATGTGTCTTATCCTACCCTAGACTCCCAATATTCGTTCAAGACACCTGCTGACCCTTTAACCCATCATTTTAGGCGTTGGCAGCGTCGTATTGAAACGACTCGAAGACGCTGAGGCTGACAACGACAACATTCTTGCTGTTGTGTTGTCTGCAGCCACTGATCATTCGGCGGAAGCCGTGTCCATCACACATCCCCACGACGAGGCGCAGGCCCATCTTTACACGCAGGTAGTCAGACGGGCCGGAATCGACCCATTGACGGTTGGCTATGTCGAGATGCACGGCACGGGGACCCAGGCAGGTGATAAGACAGAGATGAAATCGGTCACAAGCGTGTTCGCCCCTGAGAACGGCCGTAGCCGGGCCCACGATGTCCCTCTCCACATTGGAACGGTCAAGTCCAACGTGGGCCACGGAGAGGCGGCTGCTGGCATCATGGCCTTCATCAAGACCATGTTAGTCTTCCAGAAAGGTATCATACCCCCTCACATTGGGATCAAGACACGATTAAATCCGTCTCTGCCCGATTTGACGAACCGGAATGTGGTCATTCCTTACATGGCAACTTCCTGGGAACCAGGCAAGAAACCGCGGCTAGCCATGGTGAACAATTTTGGAGCTGCTGGTGGAAACACTTCCATCATCGTAGAAGAGGCGAAGCCACGGCCAAGGATCGGCGAGGACACGCGGCAAGCACAGGTCATTACTGTCTCAGCGAAGACGGCCATTTCTCTCCACGAAAACCTCAAACGTCTTGTGGATTACATTCAAACAAAAGAAGATGTCTCCATCAGAGATTTGTCGTACACCCTGACGGCCAGGAGATCACACTACAACTACCAGGTCGCCATCCTTGCCACCTCCCGGACTGAAGCTGTTGATCTGCTCCGACCTCACATCGAGACCTCTCTTGCCCAAAAGCCACATTCTGGGAAACAGCCTCTTGTGATCTTTGCTTTCACCGGACAAGGCACCTTCTATGTCGGCATCGGCAAACAGTTGTATCGAGACTCTTCTCTGTTCCGACAGCAGCTGGATCAGCTGGACAGTCTTGCACGTCGACAGAACTTCTCCTCATTCTTGCCCATTATTGCAGGGACCTGCGAGCCGGACGATGTCTCGACGGCGTCTATGCATTTAGCCATAGTGTGCGTGGAGATTGCCTTGGCACGTCTCTGGGCTTCATTCGGAGTCAAGCCAAGCGCCGTCATTGGTCACAGCTTGGGAGAGTATGCTGCCCTCGCTGTGGCAGGTGTTCTCTCGGACAGCGTTGCCATATTCCTGGTCGGCACCCGTGCCCTGTTGCTGGATTCGAAATGCACCTCTTACACTCATGGCATGTTATCCGTGCGCACTTCGGTGGCAAACATCGTAGAAGCGGCAGATGGCCTTCCGGTTGAGGTTGCGTGTATCAACAGTCCCAACGAAACAGTTGTTGGTGGCTCAACTGCAGACTTGGATGCTCTTTCAGCGGCTCTGGCTACAGCAGGCCACAGAACTTTCAAATTGAAAGTCGCACATGCCTATCATACCCGCCAAATGGACGCTCTCCTGGATGAATTCGTCGAACAGACCCAGGCGGTCGTCTGCAAGAAGCCCAGTGTCCCCATCATTTCGCCTCGGCATGCCAAAGTACTGTCCTCGCTAGACAAGGTCGATGTCTCATACTTGGCTGCTGCGACTCGAGAGAAAGTGGATTTTGCTGGTGCCCTCAATGTTGCGTGGGATACTGGCGTGGTCTTTGACTCAACCATTTGGCTTGAGATAGGTCATCATCCTACTTTGTGTGGATTTATCAGCCGGACGCTGCCTGCAACTCGTCTGGCATGTTCGAGTCTACACCGAGATGATGACAACTGGAAAACCATGGCCAAGGCCCTCTGTACGTTGTGCAATGCCGGAATGGACCTCGATTGGGATGCGTATCATCGTCCGTTTGAGCAGTCGCTTCGACTAGTTGATGCACCAACATACGCATGAAATAACAAGAACTACTGGATCCAGTATCGTGGGGAGTGGAATCTGACGAAAGGACGAGCCGAAGCCGAACTCAGGCCCACCGCTGCCGTTAAAGGCTTCTCCACATCCAGCATTCACCAACTTCTTTCAGAGCGATACGACGGGACCACGGCCCAGATCATGGCCGAATCCAGTATCACGGACCCCTCTCTCCAAGGTGTGGTCGACGGCCATGCCATGAACGGGTACGGCGTTGCTTCTTCGGTAAATCATTACCGTCATCCTAACACATTAGGCATTGCGCTGACCCCATACAGTTTCTCCACGCCGAGATGGCATTCACTTTGGCAAAACGTATACGTGACCAGGCACTGCCGAGCTCGGCCCCCAGTGAGATCAATGTCCGAGATTTCGAGTATCACGAGCCAGTGGTCAAGCGGCAAAGCACTCATGATCCTCAGCCCATTAGTATTGCTGCAGAGGCTGACCTGAACAAGATGGAGGTTCACGTGAAATGGTTCAATCCCGCAAAGGAGCTATGGTATTGCCATGCCACGGTATCCTACGAAGATCCGTCGTCTTGGCTCTTCAACTGGTCTCGCTCTGCAAAACTCATCACATCTCGGATTGAAGCACTGAACGCCATGGCAGCCGCGGGATCAGCCAGCAAACTGACAACCGACCTCGCCTATAGTCTCTTCGGGAAACTGGTCGACTATTCAGAAATGTATCGGACCATGCAATCGGTGATTCTCAACGAAGACGAGGCCGTAGCTGAGGTGGTTTTCCCTCACGATACCAGCGGTACCTGGACTGTTTCACCGCATTTCATCGATGGTTGTATCTCTCTGTCCGGCTTCATTCTGAATGGCGGTACCCACTTTGAGAACACGAAGAGCTTCTTCGTCACACCCTCATGGAAATCGATGCGTTTCGCAAAGCCACTGACTTCAGGCGGTCGATACTTGGCTTATGTCAGGATGGTGCCTGCGGAAAAACACTCCTTCGTCGGCGACGTGTACATTCTTCAAGGTTCTGAGATTGTTGGGGTCGTAGAGGCCATCCTGTTTCTGCAGTGGCCGAGGGTAATGCTCAACCGCTTCTTCAGTTCGCCAGATGCTGCAGCGAAGACGACTGCACGAATGCCCGCACAAAGCAAGCCTTCCTCACTTCCTGCGCCCGCTGTTACACCAGCCCGCCCAACGCAAACCTCGGACAGTCTGACTTCCTCACCAGTGATTGTCCCTCAGCCCGATCAGGGCTCCTCGACTCGAGGCTCGACAACCCCAGGCCTGACCACAGACATGACCCCAGGCACGACCCCAGGTTCATCGAGCGGTGCACGTGAGGGTACAGGCGTAAAGGATATTACTGCGCGCGCACTTGTCATGATCGCCGAGGAGCTCGCTGTCGACGTTGGCCAGCTTATGGATGAGGTTGAGCTTGCAGACCTTGGTCTTGACTCCCTCATGTCGCTTGTCCTGTCCCAGAAATTGCGTGATGGATTGGGGACCGAGATGCGCGATGCTTTCTTCCTCGAAGTTGACACCGTTGGGGAGCTGAAAGGATTGCTTCGTTGAACACGAACAAAAGATAGACTCCTTACTTGATACGCGGAGTTTGTACGGGCAAGCATTTAAAGTGGCTGGAGCCGTTAGATGTAGATGACAGAGGTAGTGCAAGTTCTGATCTATGAACACATTCACTATTTACAGGCAAGAGTATGCAGCAGGATCAACGTTGATAGCCCAGTATGGTAGAGCAAGGTTTATGAACGAAGTAGGTGAATTGATGTGTCGTTGTAGAATAGGTGTAGAAGCTAAGCACAAATGGCTTCATCCAGTCAGACCTCGAGTCTTCTATCCCTTCGACCGGTGAGACATGCCTACGCTAGCAGGGGGGTCTTGCACAACAGCATAGCATATAATTATGTACCTCTGCATACAGACAGATTTATTAGTAATCTACATTACTTGAATGAAATCGCGTCCAACCGGGCGGAACCTCTATTGGTAGAACGCGTAATTGTAGGGGGGCTGCTAGACGTCATTTCACCTAAGTAATGTAGATTACTAGGAGTATTCCCGGCCCGATGCACGTTCCGGTCCCGTGCACACCCCACTTTACTACTTTCATCTTTCTTCAAAAATCAATTACAAATTCAATATGGCTTCAATTGAGGCAGCGCTTGCAGATCTAGCTTTGCAAGACTCACCTAACTACACTGCAACTGCAAAGAAATTCAATATCAATCGAAGCACGCTGTCGCGACGACATAGGGGCAAAACGGCCTTCGTGAAGGAAAGCAAGCAAACGACGTCAATTCTTTCGAACCAACAAGAAAAAGAGCTTATTCGCTATATCAACAAGCTTACCGAGCGTGATATACCTTCTCCCAATGCCATGATTCGCGTTTTTGCGTATAATATATCTGGAAAACAGCCAGGCAAAAACTGGTCTTATGAGTTCGTTCGACGTCATTCAGATATACTGCAGTCAAAGTTTCTACAAGGCGCTGATCTAGAGCGAAAGAAAGCCGATAATGCATATCAATATCAGCTTTATTTTGACCTTGTAAGTGCCTTCATTACGTTTAGTTTCATACTAATATAAGGGTAGGTAAAGCAAAAAATCGAAGAATATGAGGTTCTTCCTTCAAACACATACAATATGAACGAAAAGAACTTTCTACTTGAACTTCTTCAAAAGACTCGAAGAGTCTTTAGTTTAAAGCATCTTGACAGTGGCAAATTGCTGAGTGCTGATCAAGACGGCAATAGAGAATGAATTACCTTGATTGCAACCATTTGCATGAATATGACTCATATACTCCCTTCGATCATTTATCAGACGATATCAGGCAATATTCAGGACAGCTGACTTACTGAATATGATCTCAAAGAGCAATTCTGCTTCTTTGCTTCCTTCACTACTGGCTGAACTAACGATGAATTGGCCTACTCTTGGCTCACTACCGTATTTGACCGAAATACGAGGTCAAAAGCCAGAAATTCACGCGATTATCGCCTTCTATTCGTTGACGAGCATGACAGTCATATCAACATGAAGTTTCTTGACTGGTGTGAGCAGAACAAGGTGCTCGTGGCTTTATATTCTTCTCATTCTACGCATCGTCTTCAACCTCTGAATGTCAGCTTATTCAACCCTTTGGCCAATTACTACTCGCAAAACCTGAACGACTGAATCTTTAAGAGTCAAGAACTTTCTCGAATATCAAAAAGAGACTTCTTTGATCTATTTTGACCTGCATATCAAGCTGCTTTCACGTCTGCCAACATCAAAAGTGAATGGGAAAAGACAGGATTGCTGTCTTTCAATTCGTCACAGGTCATAAAGCAGATTAAATCGGACGCTAGACCTGTTTCAAGTCATTCTTCTTCTTCAGCATTGTCAGAAGCTGATTGAAGAAAGGTTCGACGATTAATGAAGTCAGTTGTAGAAGAAGCAATTGATTCGCAAGCTCGTAAGTTGAACAATACGGTTGAAAAGCTTACTACAGATGTTGCTCTTCTGAAAGCAGAAAATGAAGGTCTTCGACGAACAGTACGTATTGAGAGAAGTCGCAGACGACGTGAAAAGTCTTTATTTGACGATTTAGGGGTTAATGGTGAGGCAAAGGGGGTGTTTTTTAGTTCTAATAAGATTCAGGCGGCTCGTGATCGTCAAATTCAAAGAATCGAAGAGAAACAGCAAGCTGCTATTCAAAAGGCGGAAGAAAAGAAACAAAGAAAGCTTAGAAAGCTAGAGGAACAGCGTTTAATAGCTGAAAGAAAGATGAAACGAGAAAAAAAGAAGGCGAAGCGAGAGAACGAAGCGAAGCGGAAAAAGAAGCTACGGGCGAAGGAATTGAAGCAACGACGTCTAATTCAGAAGCAAAAGCTGAAGGCTAAAGAGCTTCAGAAAGGGCAAAAGAAGAAGTCTAAAGAGGTGGAAGTACAGCAATTCACTGATTTTGTTGCTATTGAGGAGGTGGAAAGGGGGTCAAGTCAAATCAGGTCTACGCGAGCTGAAAGGCAATTCAAAGCTTCTAAGCGATTTGATGATTGATTCTTATAGCTTGGAAGCTTCATATAGATATCGACAACTCTCTATATTAATTGCAATTTGATTCTATGAATGGTGGTTGAATAATAATAAAAAAAGTATGGGTTGCTAATCGGGTTTAGGGTGTGCACGGGACCGGAACGTGCATCGGGCCGGGAATACTCCTATACTAATAAATTTATGTTTGAATCGTACTCTTACAAGATCAGCTTTCTATCCCACAAAAATGTCATGCCAAGACGGGCACCGAGTTTCCTTTTGTTCCTGAAGGCCTGTTCCATGCTTTGAATGTACTATTGACTAAACTGACTGCGTTTTGGCTTGAATCCTCTTCATGAACTCCTGCGATTGTGCGGCGTACTTGCATCTCGAACGGATTGCTGCGCCGTACTTGTAGAAAAGGAATGGGAAAGGAACGTATGCCACAGCCAAGAAAGCTGGGATTGACGAAGCCCAGTGAATTCCCAATGAGTCGTACATCTGGGTTGTAAAAAGTGGAAAGGCGGCGCCAGAGAGGGAACGAAGGACTCCGTTTGCTGCGAGGACGGAGGAGGCAAAGAGTGTGTAGCTGTCAATCAGGTAGCTCACTACTCCCAGGAAGATCATGATCATACCGACGCCCATTGAAATCCCTGCGGCAACTGACGCCAGGTAGTGGATGTCAGGAGAGTTGGTCCCTGGGCACACAGTTCAGTTTCAAAGTTTGACTCGACGTCGAGGGATAAGATACTCACAGGCAAACCAAAAGAATCCAATGGGAACCAAGATACCACCGAGCATCGCACACGGAAGGCGTGCCTCTGGAGGCGCAAAGCCTTGGTATTTATCGCTGATTCCGCGATAGCGTTTGTTGTCCCACAGACTGAAGGCGATGGCCGCGAAGCTACCAATTGCTATGCCCAGAAAGGCCAGTCCACCAAGACCTGGCGACCAGCCGCGGTCCTGTCGATATACGATTGGGAATACGTCGAGCAGCATGTAGAGTGTTCCATAGATGATCGCCATGTAGACGCTCAGGAGCAGAACGATGGGCTCACGGAAGAGCAACACCCACGGGCGTAGAAGAGAAGTCCGGAACAGCTGGCGGAAGGTCGGTTGGCCATGGTCGACATCACCACGGCTCTTGTAGACTTTGCCCGTCATCTTGCTGAGTTTCTGAGCACGACGACGCTGGAGAACGGGTGCATATGTCTCTGGGATGACTAGCATGCCAACCAACCACAGGACACCCGTGAATATCGCCATCACTCCTTCGATCCAACGCCAACCGACCGTCTCGCCGATGAAGCCTCCGATAACGGGGCCGAGCACCGGACCCAAAAAGGGCGCTGCGGCGAACAACGACATGGCCGGACCTCGCTCTTTTGCGGCAAACAGGTCTGCAATCACACCCACGGCCCCGGTCAGCGGGCTCGATCCAATGGCTCCAGCGAAGAATCGCAGGATGATCAACGTCTGGATATTCTTGCTTCCTGCCGCTCCCGCATTGAAGGCAGTTAGTGCTCCATAGGTAATGGCGAACAGGATCTGCCGGCCGAAGAGCTCTGAAAGCGGTGCCCACAGCAGAGGACCAAGAGCGAAGCCCAGAACGAACAGTGACACGCCGAGAGTGAAGACTTCGCCTCCGATGCCAAACTCGTGCACAATCGGATCTTGACCTCCCGCATACACGCTGGATAACAGTGCGACGGCGAGCGTAGAGAGAGAGGCCAACGCAGTAATAGTCCACTTCTTCCACTGGCCGTATAACATGGGGTTTCGGGCATCGTCGTCAATCCACAGAACGATATACGGTTCGTCTTCTGTGCCAGCACCATCGAATTTCCAAGCCTCGATCTCGGGTGTGATGCCTGCTTGGTCGATGATTTGACGGAGGTGGGAGATGCCATGCGTTCGGCCACTCAGCTCCTTTCTCCCCATCGCTACGCAGGATGGACCGTCGTCAAGTTATTTTGATCGGTGGTAATAGTGAGGGATGTCAATGTATCGAGGCGGCTGAACAAAAGATCTGGCCGGAAAGTGTCCTCCAAAATGAGTGAACGTCCGGCCGACTGTGAGTGTCTATACATGGCCATTGTTTCAACGAAGGACTGCGTGGATCCCGAACGGCCGGGCGGGTTTCGTTCTGTACGAATGGCCGATCAAAGAGCTCACTCAGCGCCGTGTGAAGAATCTTGCCAACTTGCTTTTCGCCGTGTGGGCGCTGAAGCTCGATCAGTTCCTTTTGGGAAGCCGCGCGCAATCCGCCAAGCGTAACGTTTACCACAGCACAAGGGACTTGTCTCAGTCCTCGGACCTTTCCGGCTAGCCCACTAGTGAGTCGCTTACTAGCGACACGATGCCGTACAGCCTAGTAAGCATCACTAACCTGGAAAGGTTAGCGCTGACTAGGCGAGGCTAGTAAGTGAAAAAGGGTTAGACACGCCCCGCCACCCGTCTACGAAGTAGATGGGAAATCAAAGTCCCGAGTCTTCGGAGTGGTAAAGCTTCGTCGTTTGATACGCCTTCCAATTGCTGCAAGTCTGGTTGAAAGTATTTTCATCCGGCAACGTCGTATTGTCCGGTGCTATGAATTGCATGCCAAATCCCTCGGCAATATGAAAGGGCTGCTCGGGTCGCCCAAAGGTGCTTTTGTTACCGCATTCGGTTAGACCGGTTACTGCAAGCTTCCCCCACCGCGCCAAAACATCAGATTTGGGACTTGACTACACACACATGCACCCAAAAAGCCTCATGAATAATAAACCAATTGGAAAGCACTATTGTTCGATTGGGGCGTGTGTGGGGACTGTGAAAAGTGGGAAGCAATTGGCGAAAAGCCTGCAGTAACCGGTCTAACCGAATGCGATAAATAAAGCACCTTTGGGTTGGGCGACACGAGTGGATCATAGTAGGAAAGTTGAGGATTATAATTAAGGATTGTAAATAGTTGCAGAACATCTCTTTTGAAGAAGAAGAAGCCTTCTGGAGTAGTAACTATAGTAGGATTTGGCCAATCTACTCACTTAGTTGAGATATTGGTTGAATCCACGGCTATGTGTCCATTATTCCTGAGGTCTAATTGGCCTGTTAATAGCTTGTAGATCGCATTTTCTGGCACAATCGACGATCAATTAAATCTTCGCCCCATGTTCTAACAGTAATTCTACGGCGGGTTCGAAACCCATTTCAACAGCAATATGTAAAGCCGTTCTTCCCTCTATGGTAAAGCCGTTCACCAAAGCACAATCCCCTGCACAATGCTTCAGAAGCTTCTGTAGCAGACGCTCACGGCCGTGTATTACAGCCCAATGCAGAGCTGATCGATGGTAATCATCAACATGTTGAACACCGGCCCCGTACAACAACAGGAGATCCGTCACCTCTTCGTAGCCTTCAATCGTGGCATGGAGCAAAGGTGTCAAGCCAGCAGCGTCCTTGCTATTGCAGTCTGCCTCATGTTCGAGCAGGAGACGCACGATCCTGCCGTTGCCCTTCTGCACTGCCGTGTGAAGCGTACTCGGTCGAAAGCGACCTTCGTGATTGCTCTTAGGAGTGTAAGTCGCAGTTCCATCTCCGCCGAGGTTCTCCCAAAGAACATTGGATTCGTTGCAAGGGAAACGCTCGAGAGATTCCTCATTCTTTTTCGCTTGGGATGACTCGAGTTGCAAGATGTTAGGCGCAGGATCGAAGCCTGGGTCTGTCATCCAAAGCGTATCGATGTTGCCGAATTCCATATTATCTGGGACCGCATAAGTATTGACTCCAGGAGCAATTGGATCGTGCAGGCTTGTCAAAGACCTCTTATCGTCCAGACCGAATGTATCTCGGGCTTCAGGCAGAACGGCATCTTCCGAGCTTTGAGCATCGGAATTCAGACTGCGAGTGCGTTGATGTTGATCTACGAACTTTCGTTTTCTGTGTTTCTCTAGATGTCAAGATCGCTCAAGATCAGTCGTCATTCATTGATTTTATTCATGACCACTTAGCAGTGTGTACTTACGTCGATATCTGCGCTGTGCAAGGCGGTTTTGCTCTCGACGACGTTCCTCCACCTCCGCAAGGCCTGTGGAAGCGTCGCACGTCATGAGTTGAAGACGCCTAAACGATAGATATATAGTGGTGCAAGCTTGAGCTGCTCACTACCACTAATCTCCCGACTCTGTGTAGCAAAGCGTGCCGCATGTCGCGCTTCGAGGAGCGGGCGGTTGAGTATATAGACACTGCGATGCTACTGCTGCTTATCAAGAGACTTACATGTTCTCATCTACCTCCTACATGGGTGATCGACAAAGCAACCAGGATCCTTCGTGCTGCACTGCCTGCAAAGCAGCATTGCTAATGTTGGAAACTTCTTATCGCAGAGCTGACTGAGAGGCCTCGCCGACCCGCACGCTGTCAATTTACGTGTGCATACAGTCAGAGATTGTGTGGCTTCAGGCAGCAGTTCAGCAACATGATATGCTATTCACCTTGTTCGGCTTGTAGAAGTGTAAGATGAGTGCATTACGCTACTGCACGGCTTCCTTCACCAACAAAGCGGTGAGGCCTGCTCAAGTAATTGAAAATCCTTCAGAAATGTCGTAGATTTCGTAGATATCTTCGTCGGAAGGTCTTGAGAACGCACAACATCAGCGCACAGAGCGACCATAAATGGGAAGCTAACCATCTTTTGTTAGTAAACTGCACCTAATTTATGGTCAACCCCCCACTAATTGATAGATTAAAATCAACTTTCTCACCGCTCATCCAACATAACTATCGAGCTTCGCCCACCAACCAAACTTTCTACCGTCAACAACCTTACCTCTATCTACCTATCTATCTACCTTTACCTCACCATCGCCGTCATGCCTACCACCTGACAACCTCACCCCCGTCTAGATCCTAGCCTCGTACCCATCCTTCAGAAAGCAATTGATCGAATACCCCTTCCTCACCTCGAACCCCCCACTGAAGGCGAGGTCTTTGCCGTACCCAGTGACGCGTACGAACGACTACAGAACTACGCATTCAGTCAGGGTTTTCAAATTGTCACTGGCTCGTGTGGTACTGGAAGGAAACAGTACCCATGCATACATCACAAAAAGAAGACTAAGAATTTCAGGAAACTCGACGAACACGCCAGCAAAGATGGAAGCACTACCCGTAAGCAGAAGCTTACTAGAATTAAGGCTAAAGGGTGTAAATGACGCTGTTACATCAGCTACAAGTCACAAATCTTCCGCTCGAAAGAAAACAAGACGTGAGTCCTAGAATTGGGTGACGATTCGCATACACACGATATGTTGACCAACCCTTTGGCTTATGAGCTTCACAAACAGCGTCAACCGGAACACGCTCAGGCTATGGTATTAGCTAAAACTAATCGCCTGAGCAAGCTTACCTACCGTGCATCGGAGCGAGTTCTGAAAAACACATCTAAGGAGCTTAACGTTATATTTCATCTCAACAAAAAACAATACTATAATTTGATACCATCTGTGTCCAGATCAAAGCAAGACGTCATCGCCGGCCTACTTCAATGCTTCGATAATCCCATGTTCAAGATCAAGGTTCGATACTCTTATACACTAAATGACGCTGGCGTTCCTGTTCAAAAGAATATCGAGCAAATTTTCATAGTAGATACCTACTCTCAGAAGCTGACCAAGCGCTTCATAAGCGACTTTATGATGGAGGTCGACGCTACATTCAATACTAACGCATTGAAGATGTTACTTATAGTAGCGGTGAGTATCACCAATACCCACATGAGCTTCCCTGCTTGCTACTCCTTTGCAATATCCGAATCCGAAGAAGCGTTCAATTTCTACATACAGTGCATGCATGAGGAGATTTTCGATGATTGTTCAGGTCTCAAGATCGTCATCGCCGATCAGGGCAAAGGTTTAGGCGCGTCCTTACCTATATCTATGCCTGAAGCTCAGCTCCAATTATGCAATTGACATGCAGTCAAAAACATCACTGCTAGGGTGGGGAAATCGAAAATCGGATATTCATTGGAAAGACGTCAGGAGATAACAGACGCTGCTTGACTGTGGGTTGCCTCTGATACCGTCGAGACTCTCGAGATTAATCGAGCCGCGCTACTAACCCTACTACACCCTCCCGACAAGGAGTACTTCTGGATTAACTGATACTGCAAAGAGACTAAGGTGATCTTCTGCTACACACGTCGTTACCGTAACCTTAGCGCCGTCGCTTCCCAACGAAGTCAGTCAACATCCGGTTGGGTAAACATTGAAGCCCTCCTGGATACTGGAGCAGAGATCAATGTGATTGCCCAGCGCTTCGCCGTCGAGCATGCGTTGCCTCGCAGTGATGCAGCTTTACCTAATCCGAAACTATTGAGTGGGATAGGAGCATACTGCTACGGCGTACACTCTCTCGAATGTCGATTTATAGATAGCTGGGGCTATTCTAAAGTCAAGACACACATCTTCTACGCATTAGATAAGGATGGACCGCCCTTGGTACTCGGCCTGCCATCCTTAAGAGATGAACACGCAAGAATTGATATCAAGGCGCGAACCTGGCGCTTCGGCATTGAAGAGCCTGCGCTAGAGATTGAGGATGCAGCTACTTTCTCAAGAACCCTGGCTACAGAACTAACAGTCTACGCACTTATCGTCAGTGGTGTCGATGAGCTTGATGTACGCACTGCAGCCGCTAGTGTAGCGCAGCCGTTGCCTACCTGCTATGCAGATTATGCCGATGTTTTCTCTACAGAAGAAGCAGGTCGCCTGCCGCAGTACAAGGCGGGTGACCATGCAATTGATCTGGAAGGCGGTGAGCCTCCTTACGGTCCTCTGTATAATCTTTCCGCAACAGAGTTGCAAACCTTGCGGACCTACCTTGACGACGCATTAGCGAAGGGGTGGATCCGGCATTCAATCAGCCCTGCAGGGGCTTCCGTCTTATTCGTGCCGAAGAAAGATGAAGGACTTCGCCTATGTGTTGATTATCGTGGACTTAATAAGTTTACTATCAAAAACAGGCATCCCTTACCTCTGATTAGTGAGACGTTGGATCGACTCAGTGGTTCTAAGGTTTTTACCAAAATGGATCTTAAAGATCCCTACCACAGATTGAGGATCAGGGAAGACGACGAGTGGAAGACAGCGTTTCGCACCCGATACGGTCATTTTGAATATATGATTATGCCATTCGGTTTAGCGAACGCCCCTGCTACGTTTCAGGCCTATATCAATAGAGCTCTGGCAGGGTACGTGAATGTGTTCTGCGTTGTCTATCTAGACGATATTCTAGTTTACTCTGAAACGCCGAAGTTGCACCGGGGCCACGTCAGAAAGGTCCTGGAGCGCCTACGGAAATTCCAACTATTCGTTAACTTGAAAAAGTGCGATTTCTCGACGGACCGAGTGAAATTCCTAGGTTTTATTATCTCTGTAGACGGGGTAGCGATGGATCAAAGCAGGGTTACTGCTATCGCTCAATGGCCGCCACCTAAGACACATAGGGAGATTCAAGTCTTTTTAGGCTTTGCCAATTTCTACAGACGATTTATAGAGGGGTATTCGCGAGTAGCTTCACCAATGACTGACCTATTGAAAGGCAGTAAGAATGAGAAGAAGAGCGGCCCTTTTGATTGGCCAGTTAAGGCCCAAACGGCGTTCGACCAGCTCCTCGTAGCCTTTACGTCGGCGCCTATCCTGATCCACTTTGACCCTAAGAATAGGGTTAGCGTGGAAACTGATGCATCTGAATATGCAGTAGCGGGTATCTTTTCGCAGTTATCGAAAGAAGCCCGATGGCACACAGTCGCTTTTTGGTCTAGAAAAATGATTCCGGCCGAACAAGCCTATGAGACTCATGACCAAGAGCTCTTAGCCATCGTTATAGTATTTAAACACTGGCGCCACTACTTCGAAGGTAGTCTTTACCCTATTGAGGTCTTAACCGACCACAATAATTTAAGGGAATTTATGAATGTCAAAGCCTTGAATGGCAGACAGGCCAGATGAGCTATGAGACTTGCATCTTTCGATTTCAGTATAACGCATAGACCAGGCAAGACCAACCCCGCAGATGCGCCGTCTAGAAGACCTGACTATAAGTCTGTGAACAAGATTGTCAGTGAGCTATTGCCTACCCTTCAACGAAAGTTGACAGTATTGTCAGCAGTGTTGCATGACAATTTACATCTAGATTTAGATGTGATCAGAGCCGAAGCTGACAGAATGTCTGCCGGTCTGAAGAGGATTAGAACCCCTCTATTCGAGATTGAACCCTCGAAGAGTAGCGACGATGAAACGCCTACTCAGAGTATTCGCAGCGTAGCGTTGGCGCTTAATCCTGCTGCTGAGGTTATTGGTTGCAAACAGTACATCTCACGTGAAGTAGTCATGGGTTTGACTACGCACGAAACGACCTATGACCCTCATAGTAAACCTACTCTTGAGCTTATATCTGATCTGCAACGAGGGGACGCCTTTGTTAAAGACAAACGTAAAGCTCTCGAGACGATAGGTAAACGAAAGGGGGCCGTCGGTAAGCCGAGTCCATGAATGTTTGATTCCAGAGGCCTTCTGCGATATAACGGATTGTTATATGTGCCAGAAGAAGAGTCTTTAAGGGCAGAGCTGGTGAAACGCCACCATGATGATATACTAGCGGGCCATTTTGAAGTCGAGAAGACAACCGAATTGATTGAACGCAAGTATTATTGGAAAGGCATTTCGCAGAGTATCAAGGACTATGTTAGTATCTGTGATATCTGCCAGAGGGTAAAAACGCCGCGTCATCGTCCTTATGAAGAGATGCAGGCGCTTCCCCATCCTAGAGGTTCGTGGCAGAAAGTCACAATGGACTTTATCACCGGGTTGCCGCCTAGCAAGCGCAAGGGTGTCGTCTATGATTCTATACTCGTGGTAGTTGATCGCTACACGAAGATGACTAGATATCTTCCTACGAATAAAACTATCACGGCAGAACGCCTTGCTGATTTGTTTTTCGAAGAAATTATATACCGATTCGGTACACCGATCGGAATAGTAACAGATCGAGGCTCCGTTTTTACGAGTGCTTATTGGTCAGAACTATGCTATTGCATGAAGGTGAAGCGCAGGCTAAGCACCGCCTTCCATCCGCAGACTGATGAACAAACCGAACGTCAAAATCAAACTTTAGAGCATTATCTCAGAGTTTACTGCAATGACGAGCAAGATAATTGGGCAAATCTTTTACCCCTTGCAGAATTCGTTTATCAAACTAGCTCCCACGCTTCGACGAGGTGTAGTCCCTTTTACGCTGGCTATGGCTATAACCCTTCGATTCATTATGACGTCGGAGACGACTTTCGAAAAGGGGAAGTGCCGGCAGCAAAAGATAGAGTCAAGGAAATTGACAATATGAGAGAAGCGCTGGCTCAACGCTGGCAAGGCGTGGTCGAAGCGCAGGCGAAACACTACAATCAAAAACACAAGCCCCAACATTTTAATGTAGGCGATCTGGTAGTACTTTCAGCCAAAAATCTCAGGCAGAAAAGGCCAAGTAAGAAGCTGTCTCATCGATATATCGAACCATTTCGAGTCCAGGATATCGTAGGGAAGCAAGCTTACCGGTTAACTTTGCCTGATACTTACAGAATACACCCTGTCTTTCATGTCTCCTTGTTAGAGCCGTATCATCGCCGAGCTGACGATAGTTCAATTCCAGAATTACCTTTACCCGAGCTGATAGATAATGACGAGCAGTACGAGGTAGAAGAAATCTTGAATCGCAAGAAATCCAAAGGGGATATTTTCTACAAGGTCAAATGGCTAGAGTGGCCAGAGGAATACAATCAATGATTGCTCTTAGCAGACGTCGAAGGAGCGTCAGAGTTGCGGCAGGCCTACGAGGACTTCGTCTTACAGAAGTCAGTAAGGAAAAGGAGGCGAAAATCTAAGATGCATTAGTGAAAGACACTCTTTCCTGGTTATCCTACAAGGTTTACAGGTTTTATCGAGGCTTACAAGTCACATTGCATTGGATCATGATGGAGAGGAGAGAAGCTTTCTATTCATGGCCTTGGGCCCAAACGCCGGCGAAAAGCCGGGCGCGCGACTGCTGGAGGCTAAGCCTAAACAAAAACAAGCAAAACAAAACAAACAAGACAAGGCCGCAGCCGAAGATCGCGCCACGCAGGCACAGCACCAGAAGAACGCCACCGGGCCCGCTACTCATCGTCATCTCCACCATCGTTCATGCTCTCATCACTTTCGGACTTCTCTTCCTCACCAGTGAAGGGGGAGCTGGGGGCAGCGGGGGAGCTGGCGGGAGCGGGGGGGGAAGGCGTGGAGTAGGGGCCAGGGGGGGGGGGGTCGCGAGGCGAGGGGGGGTTGCGGACAATTGGCCCGAGGCCGACCTGAGAAACAAGTGTTAGTTGAGCATAGCGCCAAGTGAGCACCAGAGGAAAGCAGGGATAGCTACCTTGAAGCGCAAGGTGTCGAGGATGCTCTTCATGGCGGCGGTCATCTTCTGCATCTCGGCCAGCACCAGGAGACCGACATTGTCGGAGGTGGGCTTGCGGGTGAGGCCATGGCGCTCATCTTTGCGCTTTCATGCCTCCACCTTGGTAGCGAACTTGCTGCACTCACGCTTGAGGCGGCGCAGAGCCGGCGCACGCCCATCCTCGTCCTCGATGTTGTTGTACTGGCGCCCCAGCGCGAGGAGGTCGTTGGTCCAACGGAAGAAAGGCACGGGGACCTCGCACTGTCAGTGCAACCCCGGCGTGGGGAGGTAAAACACTTACCTTATGACATTTCTTGTGCATAAGTGCACAGCGCCCACAGCGCACGTTCTTCTCCAGGCCGCAATGGGTACCGAGGTCTCTCCAGATGGCTTTCACACATCGTAGGCAAATGGGCTCCACGAGAACCGTTGGGGGACCTTGGGCACGACGGGGCAACTCTGGTACAACGCCACCCTGACTCCTCAGTCGAGCCGTGTTATCATGGGATGTGAACTTACAACAACTTGTGCAAGATCTGCCATTGTGAGGATGTCGATACGCTTGCGCTGAGACTGTTCTTGAGTGGTGCTAGGTGGGGGATGAGAAGATGCAACGATGTGTGTCAGTATGTGTGTGTGTACGAAATGTAAACATGAAGAAGTTTACACTTACCGCGCGCTTCCTAATATACCCGCGGCATCAACCATATCACTTCCCGGGTAGCTGCGCGGAATCGCGCACCACCAGCGATTGTTTATACGCCAGAAGGGCCACATTAACATTCTGCAAGCCAGTGGTGAACGATAAGGGGTTGAATCCACCACCATGCAGAAGACGCGCGCTAAGGGGTAGCATCACCTTATTACCTGCACCTCAGCGCCAGCGTCAACCATGCACCCTACCGCTTTGCCTAGGATACCTACTCAGGGTCTACTATTTCACTGGAGGACCAGTGCACAAGGGAGAGGGCAATTGTTATGGTATAAAGCGCCAGGTAACAATGTGCTCCTGAGTAACCCTAAGCGCCAAGCTATCGCTACGCCTTCGCTCAGATTAGATAGCGTAAAGTGTAGTAGTGATCCTTCGATCACGTTACTTCCGCTGATCCTTGAATCACGCCACTTACGAGGTTTGCAGGTTATAGGGTCTGAGGACTCCCTTCCTGCTTTTTCCTCGTTAGTAATTAGTTCTACTATTAATAGTACTTCTTGCGCGCAGCGTATAGTCATCGTGACGCAAGTGCTTCACATTACCACACAACCCTCGACTCGAGTCTCTTAATAAGACTAGAGTCTAACAGTAGAACAAATTTTGTTTCAAGAAAACATGTCTTGTAGCTAGTTGTCTCAGTTCTCAGAGTATAACCCTTTTTCACTTACTAGCCTCACTTAGTCAGCGCTTGACTAGTGCGGGAGCTAAGCGTACTAGCTCCCGGGGTTATGCCTTGGCGGGCGCTAGTATCGTACAACTCTAGATAGAAGCACTATACCCATACGGTACTGGTATGGGTCAAAGCCCTAACACCGAGAATTCCCTAGAGCCAGACCCCCGAAGTAGGAAAACCAAAAGTTCCGGATAGACAGCCCTGTAGGGCTGGCGACACAGGTGGGGGTAAGCTCTTCTATTTAAATTAAACTCCAGATTTGTTACCCTATACTTTTGGCTCGCCAACTTCGATCTCCAAAACGACACATTGCTCAGACTGCCAAAACGTGGAGTGCTGCTGCCTGAAATTCTCAAATCTGTCTGTACCGTACGGATTATGGATGTGGAATTGCCTCGCGGTTCACGCCATAGTACCCCACCAAAACCGTCCAGTGGCTGTTGGACGTGTAAACTCCGGCGCAAGAAATGTAATGGGAACTCCCCAGTCTGCGACGCCTGCGCTGCACTCCAAATCACCTGCTATCATGACCAGGCCAAACCGGAATGGATGGACGGCGCCTCGAGACAGGAGGCGATGGCCGAGTGGCTGAAGTGTAAGGTCAAAGAAAATGCCCATCGCCGTCGTGGTGAGCGGTCAGTCAACATCTCTTCCGACCGTATCTCAGCTGCTGAGGCGCCCACTGGCGAATGGATCGTGCTCCCCCAGAGACCATCTCCTATGAATCTGACTACTCCGAAATGCGCCCTCCTCAAAGCAGCCGCGGTGGATCCTTGCCCCGGGACCTCTACACCCTTGATCCGTTGCGAGGCTAACTGCACACCCGCCAGCAAAGACAGTCGTGAAAGCATCCTCATCATGTTTTACCTAGAAAGCGTGCTTCCCTTCCTGCTCCCATTCTACCAACCCTCTCTCCTACAAGGCGGTAGGTCATGGATCTTGGAAATGATGATCAGCAGCCCGGTGGTACGGCAAGCCACGCTGTGTCAGAGCTCATACTATTTTTCTCTTGCGCGCGGAACAGCCGACTACGATGGGGCGTGGGAGATGGTGCTCGCGCAGACCAGGGATGCCTTTGCTGTGCTGAGCCAGTCACTGCATGTCATCGACGGCCCAGGCATCACCGAACACATGCACGGTGCCGTTCGGATCATGGTAAGTATCATGCAGTTGCAGCGTTTTGAGGTTGCCGTCAGGAGTTTCAACAACTGCCAAGCACACCTCAGTGCCGCCTTGGCTCTTTTTCGACAGCTTCTCGACAGTGGCGGCACCGGTGCCGTCGGTCTGGCTTGCCCCAGTTCAAGCTTTGATGCCGTGATCAGCCGCCTAGGACCGTCGTCCTGGCTTTTGTTGGGCCAGAATGTCCAAGTCCCGAGCGCTGAACAGGCCGCTTTTCGCTTCTCATCTGCCCTTCTGA
>JAABUL010002479.1_pt1 | contig 30461 bp, 29 predicted proteins | sample 5559151 | NCBI WGS metagenome assembly JAABUL01 (sample SAMN10711876, study PRJNA513368) | rock metagenome | isolation source: Antarctica rocks | place: Antarctica: Victoria Land, Pudding Butte sud
TTGCATCGCTAATAGCTTGCAGTTCCGCTTCCGTTGTGGTTATTTTGTCGTAAACGCTTGTCGCTTTGCTGTATCTGACGGGTCCATGCGTGAATATCACTGCCGTTCCAGTTCCTGTTTCGGCCCCCTCAGCTGAATGAACTAGATAAGCTTTAATCTATGTATTTGCGACGCATGTAAATTGATCAGAAAATTGAAATCGATCAATTTACTGCGTTGCACAGATGTGTATATGTGCAAAAGCTGAATCGTGTCTTTGCAATGACTGTGTGAATGTCATATATTAGTTGCAGCGTGTGCGCAAAGACGTTGCTGTCGTTTTGTGTATATGAGCAAAGACTGTGTTGTGTCTTTGCAGTGTATGTATTTGCAACGCATGTAAATCGATCAGAAAATCGAAATTAATCAATTTACTGCGTTGCACAGATGTGTATATGTGCAAAAGCTGAATCGTGTCTTTGCAATGACTGTGTGAATGTCGTATATGAGTTGCAACGCGTGTGCAAAAACGTTGCTGTCGTTCTGTGTATTCTCTGATTTAGTCTTTATATATTAATTCATCATAACATTATATATTAATTTATTATGATAATTGTCTTCTTTTCTGAATGAGTTTATTCTCAATCTTAATAATTAATGTTTTTGATTTATTTCATGAAAAACAATTACAACGCACGCATCACAAATTTTGAAAAAGAGCATTATAAACAAGACAAAGTGAATTTAGAAAATGATTGAACAATGATGAATTGCATAAATTGCAACAATGTTGATTCGAAAATGATTATGAGCAACGTTGATTCATTGCAAGAAAACAGAGATGCAAGATCAAAACGCTCATGCAATAATGAAAAGAACGTTGTTAACATTATTGATTTACTAATAAAGATATCAATGTTAAAGAAAGAGAAAAGCAAAGATCATTCATAAAAAGAGGTAGCATTGAAGCTGATTCAACGTCTTCGACTCAATTCAGAAGAAAAACATCACATGAATCAAAATGCATTCATCATGAAGAATATATAGAAACTAAAGATATCAGTTCAACTGCTTAACAAGCAGTTGCAAACACAGAAAAGCACACGTCTTTCAACGAAAATCACGTCATGAGCGAACGTGACAAGAGAAGAAACAGCGACAAGAGAGCAACGTCTCAAAGATAATCTGTTATCACTTTGCAAAAGATGAAAAGTCATGATTAAGATAATAAATAGAAGAGAAATAAAAAAGATACAGAAGTAAACTGATCATTGAGTCGAGTTTCAAGTTGACATTTTGAACTCAAATCAATATCAAGTTGAGTTGCTTACATTTTTAACTCAATTCAAGTTGAGTTGCTCATATTTTCAACTTGACACGACTCAACTCGACTGAGAATTGAGTCAATTCAACTCGACTCGTCAAGAACTTAAGCTTGACGTCAAGAGAACTAAATGTAGAAATTTTTCCGATTTTTTGCTTTTGCATTATCTTTTTGCATTATCTTTTTGATAGAAAGTCATAAAGAAAAACATGATGAGAAACATAAAGAGAAACATGAAGAAAAACATGATGAGAAACATAAAGAAAAACATGAAGAAGAACATGAAGAGAAACATGAAGATTGTTTGATAGAAGATCATGACGAGAAACATAAAGAGAAACATGAAGATCATTTGATAGAAGATCATGACAAGAAAACATGAAGATCATTTGACTTTGATAAAGAGTCATGACAGAAAAACATGATAGAAAGTCATGAAGAGAAATTATGTAGACTGTTTAATCAAGTTATTTACATTTATCTAATATTTTGTCAAGTTGAGTTGAGTTTTCAAGTTGAGTTGTCAAATCAAGCTTCTCAACTCAATTCAAGTTCTTGAATTCAACTTCTCAACTTAACTCAACACTTTTTCAAAAAAAATTCAACTCAACTTAATACTTTTTGAGTCAAGTACTCAACTCAATGCAATCAATCTATACAGAAAAAGTCAATTGAGCAAATTTTACAAAGAATTGCAAGCATGTTGACAGGTCAAAAAGATCTAATCATGTCACTTCGCAAGCTGAGTAGCGATGACATCTCTCTTCACGCAGTTAGTTCAGATGCTTGAGCAAATCTGAAAAAAACTTAAATATGAACAAAAGAAATCATAAGCTCAGCACGCGTAGCACGTCAAATCTTTGCAGTGTTGACACATGAAGTACATACTATAATAAACATGAGCAATTAGAAAAAAATCATTGAAAGATTGATAAAAGATAACGCAAGACTTCATGAAGATCTGAAAGTTTTAAGAATAGTCTGACTCAAGAAGATAACAAAGAGTGAAAAGACTCATTCATCACTCATTGTAAAAATCGCGATTGAAGCAATGATGAATTGATTAATGAACGTGAGCATGCTGAACTTGTATCAAGAATGTGTATGCAAGCTATTTGAAAAGAACTGTTGCATCACACAGTGCTTCAAATGTCACGAATTTGATCACATGACTAAGTTTTGTAGAAAGAATCAGCGTTGCAAAAAGTGTGTAGATAAGCATCACATCAAGAAGTGCATGATGTCTTCAAATAAAAGACATTGCATCAACTGCAATGAAAATCACGAACTCTGAAGATGCATTTGTTTCAAGTGATGACAGCAGATGAAACAAGTGTTTGAAATCTATAGAAACAGATTATTTAGATATTTTGAGACATTTAAATACAATCACGCACTCTTCTCACTGTCTCTGAACTCTTTAAATTCAATGAACTCTTCAGATTCAATGAACTCTTTCAATTCAATGAATCTCTCAAGCTCAACAACAGTCATGTTGAAAACACACAGTCAAGTCACTGATAAATCAACTTGACAGATAGTAGAGATTAAGAAGAGATGAGTTGATTTTTTCTCTTACGTAAGTAGCAACTCAGACGAGACAACATTTGAGCAGATTCAGAAACGTTCAATCAGAAAGCAAGAAAGACTCTCAATGATTGAAAGCATACAAAGAGTCTTCTCATTGCAAAGTCAACAACAGCTATGAATAACTTTATGACAAAACAATCTTTTCTACAAATTCTACAGTATAACATCAGAAAGTCATTAAAAATTCAAGAATTGTTTCTAATTGACAAAGAAGTTCGCGAATTCAACATAGTAGCTATACAGAAGCAAGATTGCAACAATAATGATTCACAGTCATTTAGCTCAGCACACAACTTCTTTCATCTAGTGAAAAACTCGTCATCTCAATCAAGAACATGCATATACATTAATAAATATTTAAGACTCAATCAATGAGTAGTAAAAACAGCTGAGTCAAACATTTGCTTAATCAGAATATTAACTCGCAACGCAGATAACAAAACGCAGACGCTAAGACTTCTAAACATTTACAATTCATGCTCATTGTTTACTACATTTACAGAGAGATTTTCAATCATTTCTCGTTTGAATGAACTACTCAAGAATGATTGCAAACAACTGATCATAAAAGATTTCAATTTACATCATTCTCATTGAAAAGAGCGAAGATGCTTCACTTGTTATACGATGATTGATATTCTACTAAACATCATTACAAACGCAAGACTGAAATTATTGCTGAAATTAAACACTATTACTTGTGAAGTTCATAATCAATTTTCAACGATTGATTTAGTCTTTAACAACGAGAAAATACAGTTCATGATACGCAAGTGTAAAATACAAATTGATCTGCATCAAAGATTGAATCATCTTTCAATCATTACAGAACTATGTTTACAAACAATCTCAATGCAACTTTCAACTCAATGACTTTGAAAGAAAATGAATACAGAAGCATTGAATGCTTATCTGCAAATACATCTATCTTTGAATCACTCTTTAGATGATAAGACTATGATGAATGACAGAATGTGCAAAATTATCAGAGTGCTACAGAAAATCATCAAGAAATTTACTTTCTTGACAAAGTCATCAAATTGAGCAAGAAACTTTTAAAATCAAAGCTGCTTCAAAGTAGCAATAAAATTAAGATGACTGCAAATCATATGAAAAATGCAAGATACATTAGAAGTGTGAAATGAATATCTGAAGCACAACGATCATAAAAACAAGATCATTCAACAAACGAAATGCATACACTTCAGATTGCAAATGCATGAGCTGAGCAAAGCACTTAAATTGATATGATGCTTTGCAAAATGAGCTAAAATTGAAAGTCAACTATTTAAAAAGCTTTCTCAGTTTTCGTCACTGAAGTGAAGCAACATCGATCATATAACAATGATGTTTGAGAAAAAAATCGAGATACTGCAAGAAAAGTTCTTTTCTTTATCTTTTTAAGCAAATGTCAACGACATTGCAGAGTCATTTATATCTCTAACAATCTCATTCAATTCACGCATCACAGAATTTTTTTATTTTTTATTTCTTCATTAAGTGCATGCAGTCTATGACTATGACACTATCTAGACGCTGTATATATGCTAAATTACATGTAATCTAGTCAAAATCGCTGCAGTATATCTTCTTATTGAGCAGTCAGATCGTTAGTATATGCATATGAGCATGTGAGTTGTTTATATAATCAAGTGATCATATAAACAATTCAAGATTGTGAAAGCTGATCACTTCAACGTAAGCTTTCGACTTGTCTATATGATCGTCAAGCTAAGCGAGCTAAATGAGCTTTGATTTATGTAGATGAAAGTTGATCACTTCGACGTGAGCTTTCAAGTTCGCTGTATGATCATTTAGTTGAACGAACTAAATGAGTTTTGATCTATGTATTTGCAACGCATGTAAATCGATCAGAAAATCGAAAAATCGATTGATTTACTGCGTTGCACAAATGTGTATGTGTGCAAAAGCTGAGTCGTGCCTTCACAATGACTGTGTGAATGTTGTATATTAGTTGCAGCGTGTGCGCAAAGACGTTGCTGTTGTTTTATGTATATAAGCAAAGACTGTGTTATGTCTTTGCAATGTATGTGATTGCGATGCATGTACATTGATCTGATAAAGCGAAAAATCGATTGATTTACTGCATCACATGAGTGTGTAAATGTGCAAAAGTTGAGTCGTGTCTTTGCAATGTGCATGTGTGTGATGTATATGAGTTGCAACGCATGCGCAAAGACGTAGCTGTCATTCTGTGTATATGAGCAAAGACTGTATCATGTCTTTGCAATGTATGTGCTTGCAATGCATATAAATCAATCTGATAAAGCGAAAAATCGATCGATTTACTGCATCACACAGACGTGTAGATGTGCAAAAGCTGAGTCATGTCTTTGCAATGTGTGTGTATGTGATGTATATGAGTTGCAGCGTGTGCGCAAAGACGTTGCTGTCGTTCTGTGTATATGAGCAAAGATTGTGTCGTGTCTTTGCAATGTATGTAATTGCAATGCATGTACATTAATCTGATAAAGCGAAAAATTGATCGATTTACTACATCACACAAGTGTGTAGATGTGCAAAAGCTGAATCGTGTCTTCGCAGTGTATATGTGTGTGACGTATATGAGTTGCAGCACATGCACAAAGACGTTGCTGTCATTCTGTGTATGTGAGCAAAGATTGTATTGTGTCTTTGCAGTGTATGTATTTGCAACGCATGTAAATCGATCAGAAAATCGAAATTAATCGATTTACTGCGTTGCACAGACGTGTATGTGTGCAAAAGCTGAGTCGTGCCTTTGCAATGACTGTGTGAATGTCATATATTAGTTGCAGCGTGTGCGCAAAGACGTTGCTGTCATTCTGTGTATATGAGTAAAGACTGTATCATGTCTTCACAATGTATATGATTGCGATGCATGTACATCGATCTGATAAAGCGAAAAATCAATCGATTTACTGCATCATGTAGATGTGTAGATGTGCAAAGACTGAATTGTGCCTTCGCAGTATATGTGTGTATATTGTATATGAGTTCAACGTGTGAATAAAGCGCTGTTACTGCTCTGTATGTGATTGCGCTGCGTGTAAATCGATCTGAAAATGCGAAAAATCAATCGATTTACTGCATTACGCCTGTCTGTATATGCGCAAAAGCTGAGTCGTGTCTTCGCAGTATATATGTATATGTCGTATATGAGTTGCAGCATGTATGCAAAGACGTTGCTGTTCTTCTGTGTATGTACAAGCTTCAACGCGTCAATGATTGCGTTGTTATTGTCTCGCTTTTCGACTGTGTGTGAGCTTAATGCATAAGTAAAGCGCTGTTACTGCTTTATCAATGTTGATGAGATTGTTCAGCTCTTCTGACAAGCATAGCTTGCAGAAGATTCGTAGTCAGCATCTCATACAGATAAATCTTGTTGTCGATCACGCATCACAAAAGATGAAGTGAAGCAGACAATCAAATGAGTAAAAGCAGACAAAGTATCAAATGCTTCAGATATTTTAAACAGAGTGCTTCAAGCGAGTCTTGCAGAACTAATCTCAGTATTGATGAGTTTATTTAACGCATGCATGATACATAAGTATTATTCAAAGCAGTTCAAAAAGACTCAGACAATAGTACTACATAAATTGAAGAAAAGCGACTATATTGATTCAAAGATGTATCAATTCATTGCTTTGCTTGATATCATAAGCAAAGTTCTGAAGTTAATCATGATCAAAAGACTGAGTGATATAATTAAGACTCATTGCATGTTATTTAATGCTTAAATGAGAACAAGATGCAAGCAATTCATGATCTTGACATTAAATTTACTGATAAATCAAGTTCACACAGTATGAGATTGCAAAATTAAATACGTAGCATTCATGCTAAGTTTAAACGTTGTTGAAGTGTTTAATTGAGTCTCACACATCAAACTTCTGCATACACTGAAAATAAAAAGAATGTCAAGCTACATAATTGAATGAACACGCAGCTTTCTAAAAGATTGAAAGACTTCGCTAATATTCAATGAATAAACAAGCGCTATGCGCGAGATAAATGCAGACATATCTCAGAAATCTTTCATTTCATCTATTTTCATTCTATTCTTCAACGCAAGTTTAATTGAAAAATGCGAAGCATTAAGAATTAAAGTCAAAGTGCTCAACTTTATAAATGACATTAACATTCTAGTTTATGACAGATTTATTAAAGAAATTTGCAGAATGCTGAGTAAAGCACATGATGTATGCGCGAAATAAGCTTGCACTTATGATGCAATGTTCGCATCAGAAAAGTATGAGCTTACGCATTTCACTAGAAAATCAAAGAGATTTGACATGATGACTAGCATACAGATAGAAAGCTCAGTCATCAAGTTTTAAAAATTCAACTGAACACAAAACTATAATGAGACGTGCATCTTCAACAAATAAAAGTGAGTCACGTCATAAGAATGCTGACACTTAGTTGTTTTGAAGTCTTCATATGAAAAGCAATCTTCATAAAGACGAGACAAGTATACTCAGCAGTAGTGAGATTAAAAATAGCATTTGAAGCATCAATTTAACATCAGCATGACAAAGAAGAAGAATTGTTAAGCAAAGAATGCAAATTAAAAACACTTTAGAATCAGACTCTGCATCACGTAGCAGAAGCATTCAAAAGAGTAAGCATTGAAACTTTGAAGGCAGAAATGTACATAAGCTCATTACATGTTCATTTGAACATGCTATAAAACAAGATCATGCTATGCAGTTAAGTCAATAATTGAATACAGAAGATCAGATAAATATGCAAACTAATACATGTTCATCTGATGAGAGTTAATCGCGTCATTTTTTGCTTACTCATCATCAAGAAAATAGTACTTCTGAATATCTTTATTTGAGAAGATGTGAAGATACAGTTGAGACGCAAATGATGCACTCTCTTCTTCACAATGATTTCAACAAGCAATAGCATCGTAATAGCGCAGTATCACAAAGATCAATGAAATCAATGATGAAAAAAATACAGAGAATGTGTTGCAAATGTCAATGCAATCTCAGCACAAAGATTGCATCTGAGTAATAAGATGATAAAGATGCGTGATGATTTTCAGAAAGCAGAAAGCATTCTTGCAATGCATATCAGAATTGAACGCATAGATTTGAATGTTTATTTACACTTTAAAAATGTTTCAAACATGAATAGCTTATGAAAAAGTTTGAAAAAACAATCACAACGCACGCATCACAAATTTTGAAAAAGAGCACTATAAACAAGACAGAGTGAATCTAGAAGACGATTGAACGACGATGAATTGCACGAATTGCAGCAATGCTGATTCAAAGACGATTGCGAGCAACGTTGATTCATTGCAAGAAAACAGAGATGCAGAATCGAAACACTTACGTGATGATGAAGAGAATGTTGCTAACATTATTGATTTACTAATAAAGATATCAACGTTAGAGAAAGAGAAGAGCAAAGATCATTCATGAAAAGAGATAGCATTGAAGTTGATTCAACGTCTTCGACTCGACTCAGAAGAAAAACATCACGCGAATCAGAACACGTTCATCGCGAAGAATGTACAGAAACTGAAGACATCAGTTCAACTGCTTAACAAGCAGTTGCATACACAGAAAAACACGCGTCTTTCAATGAAAATCACGTCATGAGCAAACGTGACAAGAGAAGAAATAGTGACGAAAGAGCAATGTTTCAGAAATGACTTGTCGTCGCTTCGCAAGAAATGAGAAGTCATGATTAAGATAATGAACAGAAAAGAAATAAAAGAGATACAGAAGAAGTCAATTGAACAGATTTTACAAAGAATTGCAGACGTGTTGACAGATCAAAGAAATCTAATCATGTTACTTTGCAAGCTGAGCAGCGATGACATTTCTCTTCACGCAGTTAGCTCAGATGCTTGAGTAAACCTGAAAAAGACTCAGACGTGAGCAAAAGAAATCATGAGTTCAACACATGTAGCATGTTGAATCTTTGCAATGCTGACACATGAAGTATGCACTACAATAGACATGAGCAATCAAGAAAAGATCATTGAAAGACTGATAAAAGATAACGCGAGACTTCATGAAGATCTGAAAGTTCTAAGAATAGTCTGGTTCAAGAAGATAGCAGATAGCGAAAAGACTCATTCATTGCTCATTGTAGAGATCGCGATCGAAGTGATGATGAATCAACTAATGAACATAAGCATGCTGAACTTGTATCAAGAATGTGCATGCAAGCTATTTGAAAAGAACTGTCACATCACACAGTGCTTCAGATGTCACGAATTTGATCACATGACTAAGATTTGCAGAAAGAATCAGCGCTGCGAAAAATGCGCAGACAAGCATCACATAGAGAAGTGTGTGATGCCTTTGAATAGAAGACGTTGCGTCAACTGCAACGAAAATCACAAACTCTGAAGATGCATCTGTCTCAAGTGACAACAGCAGATGAAACAAGCGTTTGAAATCTATAGAAATAAATCGTTCAGATACTCTGAGACGTTTAAATACAATTGCACACTCTTCTCGCTGTCTCTGAACTCTTTAGATTCAACAAACTCTTCAGATTCAATGAATTCTTTCAATTCAACAAATCTCTTGAACTCAGCAACAGTCATGCTGAAAACACGCAGTTGAATCGCTGATGAATCAGCTTGACAGATAGTAGAAGTCAAGAAAAGACGAGTTGATCTTTTCTCTTGCGTAAGTAGTGACTCAGACAAGACGACATCTGAGCAGATTCAGAAACGTTCAATCAGAAAGTGAGAAAGATCATCGATGATCAAAAGCATACAAAGAGTCTTCTCATTGCAGAGTCAACAACAGCTATTAATAACTTTATGACAAAACAGTCTTTTCTACGAATTCTACAGTACAACATCAGAAAATCATTAAGAATTCAAGAATCATTTCTAATTGACAGAGAAGTTCGCGAATTCAACATAGTAGCTATACAGAAGCAAGGTTGCAACAACAACGACTTGCAATCATTTAGCTCAGCACACAACTTCTTTCATCTAGTGAAAAACTCGTCATCTCAATCAAGAACATGCATATACGTTAACAAACATTTAAGACTCGATCAATGAATAGTAGAAACAGCTGAGTCAGACATTTGCTCAATCAGAATATTAACTCGCAACACAGATGACGAAACGCAGACACTAAGACTTTTAAACATCTACAACTCATGCTCACTGTTTACTACATTCACAAAGAAATCTTCAATCATTTCTCGTTTGAACGAACTACTCAAGAATGATTGTGAACAACTGATCATAGAAGATTTCAATCTACATCATTCTCACTGAGAGAAATGAAGATGCTTCACTCATCATACGACGACTGATACTCTACTAAACGTCATTACAAGCGTAAGACTGAAATTATTACTGAAATCAGACACTATTACTCACGAAGCTCACAATCAATTTACGACGATTGATCTAGTCTTTAGCAGCGAGAAAATACAGTTCATGACATGCAAGTGCAAAATATGAATTGATCTGCATCAGAGATCGAATCATCTTTCGATCATCACAGAGCTATGTTTACAAACAATCTCAGTGCAATTCTCAACTCAACGACTTTGAAAGAAAATGAATACAGAAGCATTGAGTGCTTATCTGCAAATACATCTATCTTTGAAACACTCTTTAGACGACAAGACTATGATGAATGACAGAGTGTGCAAGATTATCAGAGTGCTACAGAAGATCATCGAGAAATCTATCTTCTTGACAAAATCATCAAATTGAGCAAGAGACTTTTGAAATCAAAGCTGCTTCGAAGTAGTAATGAAATCAAGATGACTGCAAATCATATGAAAAATGCAAGATACATTAGAAGCGTGAAATGAATATCTGAAGCACAACGATCATAAAAACAAGATCATTCGACAAATGAAATGCGCACACTTCAGAACATAAATGCATGAGCTGAGCGAAGCATTCAAATCAATATGATGCTTTGCAAAATGAGCTAGAATCGAAAGTCAGCTATCTAAAAAGCTTTCTCAGTTTTCGTCACTGAAGCGAAGCGACATCGATCATATGACAACGACGTTCAAGAAAAAAATTGAGATACTGCGAAAAAAGTTCTTTCTCTCATCTTCTTAAGCGAATGTCAACGACATCGCAGAATCATTCATATCTCTGACAGTCTCATTCAATTCATGCATCACAGAAGATGAAGTGAAGCAGACAATCAGATGAGTAAAAGCAGACAAAGCATCAAGCGCTTCAGATATTTCAAACAAAGCGCTTCAAGCGAGTCTTGCAGAACTGATCTCAGTACTGACGAGTTTATTCAACGCATGCGTAACACACAAGTATCATTCGAAGCAGTTCAAAAAGACTCAGACAATAGTACTATGCAAATCAAAGAAAAGCGACTATATCGATTCAAAGATGTATCGACTCATTGCTTTGCTCAATATCATGAGCAAAGCGCTGAAGTCGATCATGATCAAAAGACTGAGTGACATAGTCGAGACTCATTGCATGCTATCAAATGCTCAAATGAAAGCGAGATGCAAGCGATTCATGATCTTGACGTTAGATTTACTAGTAGATCAAGTTCACACAGTGTGAGACTGTGAAATCAAATATGTGATCTTCATGCTAAGCTTAGACGTCGTTGAAGCGTTTGATTGAGTCTCACACGTCAGACTTCTGCACACGCTGAAAATGAAAAGAACGTTGAGCTACATAATCGAATGAACACGCAGCTTTCTAGAGAATCAAGAGACGTCGCTAATATTCGATGAACAAATGAGTGACATGCGCAAGATAAACGCAGGCATATCGCAGAGATTTCTCATTTCATTGATTCTCTTTCTATTCTTCAACGCAAGTTTAATTGAAAAATGCGAAGCACTGAAAATTAAAATCAAAGTGCTTGACTTCATAGACAATATTAACATTCTAGTCTACGACAGATTCACTAAAGAAATTTGCAAAACATTAAGCAAAGCACACAATGTCTGCGCGAAATGAGCTTGCACTCATGACGCAACGTTCACATCAGAAAAGTATGAGCTCACGCATTTCACTAGAAAATCGAAAAGATTCAACATGATGACTAGCATATAAATAGAAAGCTCAATTATCAAATTGAAATCAGATGTACAAGTTCTAGAGATGCAACTGAACATGAAACTGCAATGAGACGCGCATCTTCGACAAATAGAGATGAATCACGTTACAAGAATGCTGACACTTAGTCATTTTGAAGTCTTCACATGAGAAGCTATCTTCACAAAAGTGAGGCAAGTATACTCAGCAGTAGTGAGATCAGAAATCGCATTTGAAGCGTCAGTTTGACATCAACGTGACAAGAAAGATGAACTGTTGAGCAAAGAATGCAGACTAGAAACACTTCAGAATCAGACTCTGCATCACGTAGCAGAAGCATTCAAAAGAGTAAACATCGAAACTCTAGAGATAGAAACATACATGAGTTTGCTACATGTTCATTTGAACATGCTACAGAACAAGATCACGCTACACAGTTGAGTCAACGATTGAACGCAAGAGATCAGACAAGCATGCAAACTAATATGCGCTCGTTTGACGAGAGTTAATCGCGTCATTTCTCGCTTACTCGTCATCAAGAAAATAGTACTTCTGAATGTCTTCATTCAAGAAGATGCGAAGATACAGTCAAGATGCAGATGACACACTTTCTTCTTCACAATGATTTCAACAAGCGATAGCATCGCAATAACGCAGTATCACAAAGATCAATGAAATCAACGATGAAAAAAGTACAGAGAATGTGTTGCAGACATCAATGTAATCTCAGCACAAAGATTGCATCTGAGCAATAAGATGATAAAGATGCATGATGATCTTCAGAAAGCAGAAAGCACTCTTGTAATGCACATCAGAATTGAACGCATAGATCTGAATGTTTATCTGCACTCTAGAAACGTTTCAGGCATGAATAGCTTGCGATGCAACTGCGAATGAAGTCATCAGACGACGAAGCATGTACTCATGCATTGTTTGAACTGATTGCATCTGCGATCAAGAATGCTACAAGATGCTGACTTCTCAAACTATTGAATAATCGTCGTCATCATGAAGAGTCTCAGAGCAGTAGCGAAGATGATGATGAAAACGAAGCTCTTGAAGCAATTTAAAGTGACTAGAACACTCATTCTTTAACGTGCAATCAATGTGAACAAATTTGATACATAGTCTTAAAACTCACTGTTTCGACTGCGTGAAGCAGTCGTGTAAACTGCAAGTGATTTTCTATCTCAGAGAATTTTGTTCACTCGATACAAATAGCATAGAGTTTCTTATGAGTCAATCTAATCGATGTCACAAGAGTGTATGAATTTATTATTATTATTATTATTATTATTATTATTATGAATAGCTTATGATGCAACTGCAAATAAAGTTATCAAATGATGAAGCATGTACTTATGCATTGCTTGAACTGATTGCATCTGCGATCAAGAATGTTACAAGATGCTAACTTTTTAAACTATGAATAATCATCATCATCATGAAGAGTCTCAGAGCAGTAGCGAAAATGATGATGAAAACGAAGCTCTTGAAGCAATTTAAAGTGACTAGAACATTCGTTTTTTAACATGCAATCAACGCAAACAAATTTGATACATAGTCTCAAAACTCACTGTTTCAACTGCGTAAAGCAGTTATATAGACTGCGAGTGATTTTCTATCTCAGAAAGTTTTGTTCACTCGATACAAATAGCATAGAATTTCTCATAAGTTGATTTAATCAATGTCACAAAAGTGTATGAATTTATTATTATTATTATAATTAATGTTTTTATTTATCATTATAAACAATGATGTATATCTGTGATTTAATTCTAGAAGCTTTTAATTGTAATTGTAATTCATACACTCTTGTGACATTGATTTAGACTCAACTCATGAAAGACTCTATGCTATTTATATTGAGTGAACAAAACTCTTTGAGAAAGAAAATCACTCATCGTCTATACAACTGCTTCACGCAGTTGAAACAATGAGATTGACACTGTGTTATCAAGTAATGAATCTATAGCTTTTATTCAGCGTGTGATGCTCGAGTAAACTCTTGATGAGAGTGTCTGTGCTGTTTGACTATGATGCATCGTCTTTGCTCTGCTCTTCATTGATGATATTCTATACAATGATGTTTTGATTCGATTCTTGATTCAAAGATGAAAGACGTTTTCTTTGCATTCGTGATGTTCATGATTGTAACATACGTAAAGCTGTGTTCTCTTACTCAATGATTGTTATTCATTGAGCAGAGAAATATGTGATGAAAGAGAGATGCACATGATGAGAAGATAGAGTGTGATTGTACTGAGTAATTCTTTTCTTCTCTTGATTTGACTTATGTCACGTAGACATTGAATGAATTGTTAGTATAGACGTGCGATCGCAATCGTTCGATGTTTGACTCTGATTGATGAAAGAGAATGCGTTCTGATCGTTCTCTTGAGCTCTCAATTTTCCACGTGAATAAATGAATGACTTGATGTCAAGTAAAAAAGATGAGTTCAAGCTCTCTCAGTATATCAGCATGATCAACAAGTCACTACTTCTTCGAGCACTGTAATCACGTCTTTCAATACTTGAGACAACTATTCTACCTGATATCTTTTCATCAATTACTTGACAACACTGTCAATGTGATGAAGACGTTTTGATATCAACGCAGTCAACGAGTCGCAAATTCTTCAATCACTTGTAGTCACAACTTGCAGACTCTTCATCTGAGTTGTCTTTTTCACTAGTAGTATCTTCTCATCTCTTACTGACATTGACATGTCATTAATCTTCTTCGTAGATCGATTGTGACTGTTAGAAAGAATGTTGTCGCATGAGTGAAAACTCTGCATGACGACTTTTCTGATCACGCAACGTTCTAACATCGTTCAAACTGTGTCAAATTGAGATCTCTTGACTCTTTTGACTTCTATTTGAACACAAAATAGAATCAAAAGATTCATAGTCAACATCATGTACAGATGAATCTCATTGTCAGTTCTAAAAGCTTTTAATAAAAATCTTTAAATCTTTGTAAAATAAAAAAAAGAAGTTTCTAATTAAATGATGATTCATTTTCAATTATAAACTGATCACATCAAGTTGAATCATCAAGATTAAGTCAAGTTCTCAACTCATTAAGACTTGATTCAAGTCAGAATTCTTGACTTGAGTATTTAAGTTGAATCAGAATTCTTGATTCAAGTATTCAAGTTGAGTCAGAAGATTAAGATCAAGTATTGACTTAAAATTCTCAATTTAACTCATCAAGACATGAAGTAAAGTACTACTAATATTTATCTGAGTGTCTGATAATGCAACAGAATAATGCAATTGATTGAAGAAAATTCATGCTTGTTCATTTACTACTGCTAATCTGAGATTACTATTATCTCATCATTCTTCTTCTTCTTTTTCTTCTTCTTCTTGTACTTCTTCTTGTACTCATTCTTGTTCTCAATCATATCTGCATCATCATTTCTCTTGCTAAATTTCATCTTCTTGTCATCATCATCAATCTCAATGATATCATCAGATTCATCATTTGATGAATCTAGTGAATTAACTATCTTTTGATCAATCGCATTTTTTTCATTTGAAAATGCGCTCATGAATTTGTTAAATTCTTGTATGACATTTGAATCATTTATCATCTTCAATTCATTCAATTCTTCATAATGTAAAATGCGTTGCTGAATTAGTTCAATAGTAGATATCATGTATCTTGACATATTTTTCCCAAGTTCATCTTGTTATGCAATAGTTTAATGCATATGTTAGTTTTATTTTTCACATCAAACACAGTATATACATTGACAGTAGAAGTAGTATTGAATGTTATCTTCATGACTATTGCTTCAAGCTTCGCTCGCTTTGCAGTCTTCTTCTTTCTCATCTTCTTCATCAAATTTGTCTTGAAGCATTAAGCTATTATACAATCAGCTTTTGAAACACATATGCATTACTTAAATGCATTATTATGTAGATTCTTTTTCACTCGATCATTCATGATTGTATCTTGCATATTGTTCTTCATTTTCATCTGCTTCACTTTGATGACTTTCTGATAAACATTAATGCTTCTCAATTTGATGAGTTGTTTATAAAGAATCACTTGATCTGCACTTTGTTTGATATAAAGAGTTTTCTGATTTTCATTTCATCTCATTGCATAATTTCTACTCACAATTGACTGCAACTTAATTAATAGATTGAACATTCTGCGATTTTGATTAGTCTCAATGATAATGCATATAAATAATGCATAATAATCTTTTTATCTCATAGTGATGTTGAAGTGCTTTTTCTAATGAACTTAGTCACAATAAATGAGTGCAATGAATAAATGTGAAGCGTAGAAAAAGTTAAAGTTAGAATAAATGTTGAGCGTAGATTTGATTTAATTTAATTTAATTTAAATTCATACACTCTTGTGACATTGATTTAGACTCAACTCATGAGAAAAACTATGCTATGTGTATTGAATAAACAAAACTCTCTGAGAAAGAAAATTGCTTGTCGACTACATGATGACTTCACATCATTGAAACAATAAAATTGATACTATGTTATCAGTAATGAATCTATAGCTTCTATTCAGCACGTGATGCTTGAGTAAACTCTTGATTTTTTTATTTTTATTTTTATTTCTTCATTAAGTGCATGCAGTCTATGACTATGACACTGTTTAAACGCTGTATGTATGCTAAGTTACATGTAATCTGATCAAAGTTGCTGCTTTATATCTTTTCATTGATCAATCACATCGATAGTTTGCATATACAAGCGCTCTCACTCAAACTTTTGCAATCGTACTTTCGTTTTTCTTCATTTCTTCACACTCTTCGCGTTCTACTCTTTCGTTTCTAATAGTCATTTTCTCATCGTAATTCGAGTATTTTTCAAATACTTTAGTGTTGCAATTCTTTCGATTTTGATGACAAACAGCATCAATATGATGTCTGTGTTTTTGAGCTAAGTCTTTTTCTTAAGCTTTATCTGCTCTGATCTATAATGCTTGTAATTTAGTAGTAAATGCTTAAACGTTTAACTTGCATTGCATATTTCAGAGCATTTGTTCATATTATTCTTTGATAATCGATGCAAATAACTTTTGAAATAGTCGTGTTTCATTTTTAACTGAATAAAGATTGAAAACGTTAGTCTATCGATTTTTCTAAGCTCTTTTAGTGATTTCTGACTTAGATTCACGTTCGATATGTGCTTTCAATACTGATTTTCCTTCTTGATGCTGCTTTTTCGAACATTTAATCATTGTAATTTCGTCTCTTTGCAAATTTGCTTTTTGACGAAGCTTATGATGATTGCTTTCATGTTGTTGATAACTGATAATTCTTGAGCAATGCTTTTGATCAATTGATCTGCTTTTTTGTTCTCAATAATACTCTTGCAACTTGATATTCACTGTATGCAAATTTGACATTGATTCTGACGTAAATTGATCAAGTTTTGTTGTATGTCATTGAATAACTTTGCATTGATGTTGCTCTTTGCATTTAGTCTTTGCAAAGTCATTTGACTGTTCATGTACACTCAAATTTCGCTGTTTTTGAGTTTTTTTTCGCTGCATATTGCGATTGCATCGCTAATAGCTTGCAGTTTCGCTTTCGTTGTGATTATTTTGTCAGAAACGCTTGTCACTTTGCTGAATCTGACGAATTCATGTGTGAATATTACTGTTGTTTCAGTTTCTGTTTCAACTTCTGCTATCTTTTTTTGAATTTGCGATGCATTAATATACATCACTATGTTTTTCGCCTTTTTGATAATTCTTTCTAATTTCCTGTAGTGTATATTGATCGTTTCGCAAGTTTCTCTTTTTGCAAATTCGGTTTGAATTTTTGCTAAATGCTCGATTTCTTGACCTCACGATTTCTTGAAGTGAGAAATTTCGATTTCTTTTATTGAATTTAATGTTTTTTGCACTTTGTTCAATATTCAATATATCTGCGTGAGTCTGTCTTTGCACTTCTTGACTTTTTGAGGTAAATTCGTCTTCATCTCGTTTCAGTTCAGATATTTCGATGCGTTCAAATCTAGATTCAATTCGATAGAGTATTGAGATGAGTACGAAATAAATGTTCTTTTTCTGATAAAGTGTTTTTTCAATAACTCAACTATTCAAATTGCATAGTTCTTGCACTTTTAATCTAATTGCATCTTCATTGACGAGATTTCGACTTTTATTTGCATAGCATCTATTGATGATGTTCGAAATGCACTCAGAATTTTCCGTAATGCAGCGTTTTGCAGTTTGCGAAATTTAACTAAGTAGCTTTTTGATTATTTTACCATATTTCAACGTCATAATCGCTAATAAACGTGACGCATGTCAGATATAACTGCTTTTCTGATTTGACATTTAGTTCTCACTCGCTATTCATTAATTTAAACAACGAGTGTAGCGTTCTTATGATTGTCGCGATTTTCGTTTGCACATGAACTTTGAAGTTGAGCTTTCGATTCAGTCAGACTTCTAGTCATTGTACGCATGTCTTTGATTTTATGATCATATTATTGAGTAGAATAATCATTTGATTGAGTGTCGTCTTGTGACTTTCAAAGTGTATCAATTCAGATTTCAAGTCATCGAATTGCACTGCGTTGTTCTCAGCTCATGTGAAAGCAATTTTTGCTGCGTTTTCCAGCATTTTCACATTCTTGTCAATATTTCTTCCCTCAATGTATAGCATCACGTCATCAATATAGCTGAGTGACTGTAAATTTTTGAACTTTGCGCGAATCTTTGAAAACAAGTATCGAATATAAATTAGAAATAAAATGAGCGAGATAAATGAGTCTTGTGATATTTCTGTGCTTATTTTCTTTGATTTCTGACGTTCGTCGTCAAATGCTAAGTCAATAATTCGATTTTGTAAGAAGCATTTTACTCAATTGATTAAATTGACTGATATTTTCAATTTAATCAATATTTTGACCAGCTGTTTTAATGCAACATGATCAAAAACTTCTTTGACATCTAGAAGTAAGCAGATAAGCGTGTTTTCTCGACTTTTCGCCATTTGCACATCATGTACTAGGTTTAGTACTGCGTTTATAGCTGATCTTTGTTTTCTGTCTTTTATTTGATCAAAATTCAGCAACTTATCATTAATTTCAGCTGTGTAAGACAGTTGCACTGCTATTATTTTTTCTGCTACTTTGCCTAAACAGTTTAGCAGCGTAATAATTCTGTATGTCTTTGAAATTGAATAATTTGACTTGTCTGATTTTTTTAGAATAATTTTCGTGCCTTCGCGTCATATCTTCGAATGATAATCGTTTTCAATCAAATCTGAATACACTAAATTGAAGATTTTTAATATAGTTTTGTACGCTCGCTGTATGATTACGAATAACATATCATCTGATTCAAGTGCTTTCCTGAATGCTGAGAAGTTAATAGCGTGCTTGATTTTCTCTTTGATAACTCTTGATCACTGTATTCTTTCGTTCAATAGTAATTCTTCATTGATTTGAATTTTCGAAGATAATGAGTACATTGCTTTCAGAAATGTCTCGCACTTTTTATTGAATTCAATTTTCAATTCTTTTTGCAAGTTTTGTATCAAATATAGCTTTTCAATTAGACGTGATTTAGTGAATCTGTATGTCTGAAACACTTCTTTTTCTTCAACGTTGTTCAAAAAATTGGTTCAGAATTGATTTTTGATCAGCTTTATTGCATCATGATACGAATTTCGCATTTGCACTATCTCTGCTTATGTTAGAAACCAACCTAGAGCGAGTCATAGAGATGTCATTTAACTAATAAATAAATGCTAAGAAAGAAAAGTATTTACAGAAAAGAACTCGATTCTTATATATGTGTTTCTCAGCTCTGTGCTAGACTCGATTAGAATGACGTCTTACACATATGATGCAGAGTCTCAATGACATCACTTCTAGATCAGATTTTCGCTAGACTTGATTAGAATGAAATCAGGCGAAGACTAGACGAAGAATAAACGAAGACTAGAATCGTAACATTATCTTTCTTTCTCAAATATTCATGTTCGCATGAATGTTGTTTCTTAGTGCGCTTTTCTTGAATATTTGATATGAAAGTCATCAATCATCTCTTGAGTGTTCATAAATTCGTCGTCGTCAGCGTTATATCAATTGAGATCGTTGTCATAGTTCTTTCATTTGACTTAATATTGAAGTCATCTTCAATATCATCAAGAGTTCAATATATCATCGATTTTTCATTCATCTTCATCGTTTACCACTATTGATCTCAAGAATTCATTCTTCTGATCAGACAAAGAATCAATGATGACAAGACAAAGAAGCTCTGAATGAAATACATCATGTATACGCATAGTTTCAAGTAGTTTCAATTTATAGAATGAGTCAACGAAATCGATGATCTGAAAAGAGTTGAGCATCTTGTCATTCAATTTTTTGAAGAGTCTCGCTGTAATGATGTTTCATTTGTTCAAAAACATCTTTGATTTAATCTTGTAATTGATCTTCTTTCTATGCTTGTTAGCTTGATTCATCATTTGTTTTCGTGTTTTAGTCAAAGCTTCATGAGCGAAGATCAATGTCTTGTTCATTTGTTCAGATATATTCTTGACTCGATCAATCTGCAAGCGTTCGTCAGTGCTTTCATACTTGATGATGTCAGAGTCGAAGCTCATACGAGAATGAAAGCTTTTGTTCATGAAGAATGAGATTAAGAAGATGACTGAGAACAAGACGTTATTGTTGACAAACTCGATCATGAGTAGTCACTTGAACCAGTTGTTCTGCATATATGAACAGAAGAATCGAAGATATCGCTTGACGTTCTGATTGACTCGTTCGCTTTAATCATTGATCTGAAAATGATAGACGATGAACAATCAAAGGAAAATGCTCAGTTGTTTGCAAAGAAACTTTCATAGTATAGAGATGAATTGCGAATCTCGATCAGATACTATGAAGCTTGATAGATCATGAGTTCAATATACTCATTGAATCAGCATTTCAGCTGTCTTTTCAGCTGTGATATCTTCATCATCAATGATGCAAGAAATATAATGTCTTTCTTTTAACAATTTGCAGATGACAGTCAGAATAGCGTTGTAATCGTATGAATCAGGTAGGTCAATAATGAAGTTCATTGCTATGTCTTGCCATCGCTGTTCAGATATCGATAAAGATTGAAGCAAGTCGTTTGATTTATTTCTAGATGTCTTTGAACGTTGACAGATATAGCAGTTTTGAATATATCAATCTATCGTTTTTCGCATGAATGATCAATAGTAGTTTCGCTTTATAACTTTCACAGTTCTAAGAATATCAGAATGATCAACTGATGATTGATTGTGCATCTCACGAATCAGATTCGTTTGTAGAAGCTCGTTGAACGAGATTCATAGCTGACTATCATGATACAAGATTTTATTCTGAGTTCAACAATTCTTCAATTTGATATCTTCATATTGTGTCTCGTCTCTTGCTATTGCTTCGCGAAGTAGCGTACAATTCTCGTCAATTTCATTAGTCTCAAGAATCTGTTTATAGATTGATTCACTGATGTTCTTCTCTAGATCAGCAATTTTCATTCGATTTGAAGTCAGAATAGTGATTCATTGATAGCGAACGCGCTCATCTTCTGAATCTCTGAGCACGACGTCAGCTCAATGAGTTAATGCATCGATCTTGATGTTCTGTTTGTCAGATCAATACATTATTCTGAAGTTGAAATCAGCAAGCTTCTGAACTCAATGCATCTGATGTCTGCTCAGCTTTTTATCTTTCATCAACGAAGTGAGTGCTTGATGATCGATGAACATCTTGATAGAAATGTCAGTTAGCTTCAGTTCAAGTCGTCAGTGTTCAAATGCTCAAATGATGACAAGAAGTTTTTTATCATATATCTTGTAGTTGCATTCAGCGAAAGACATGTTCTTGCTATAGAAGACAATTGAATGTAGTACTTCTTCGTCATCATATTGAAAGAGAACTTCATCGTTGACGTAGTTGAATGAGTTGATTTCAAGAATAGTTTCACGAGTTTGATCAAAGTGACGTAGTATAGAAGTCTCGATCATACGTCTCTTCATATAGTCGAAGACGATCTGACAGACTTCATTTTATTCAAATATGATCTTCTTTTGAGTGAGTTGAACCATTAAACGAACAATCTTCGAAAAGTTCTTGATGAAGCGTCGATAGAAATTGCAGAAGTCAATGAAGAACTGCATTTGAGTGAGATTATTGAGTGTAGATCAATCAACGACAGCTTGTATCTTTCGAGAATTCATCTTCAGTTCTTCGATTGATATCAAGAGTTCTAGAAAGATAGTTTTCTGAACATGAAACTCGCACTTGTTGATGTCTATCTGTAGGTCAGCTTCTTGTAGTCTATCTAAAATCAATCGTACATGTCGCTTGTGTTTCTTCAAGATCTTGCTGTAGATGATAATGTCATCTAGATAGATCTGACAAAACTGATGTAGATATTCAAACAACACGTCGTTTATATAGTGTTGATAGAACGTCAATTCATTGATTAATTTGAAGAGCATTACATGATATTTGTATGAGTCGAAGAAGATAATAAAGATAGTCAAATCTTCGTTATCTGAATGCATGTGTAGTTTGTTGAACGCGACAATGATGTTCAATCGAGTCAGGTATTTGCTTTCTTGTATACGAGCGAAAGTCTCGTCTATCAATGACAAAGAATAGTGATCTCGTTTGATCAAAGCATTGAGCTTTCTGTAATCGACGCAGAAACGCAGACTATTGTCTTTCTTTTCGATGAACAAGATGAGCGAGACGTATGATGCGAAGCTGAAGAAAATGAACTCTTTGTTTAGATGATTGATCAGATACTTCTTTATTTTCTGAAGCTTGTGATTGAACATCTGATATAGTCTGCTTCAAGAAAATGTTTCTTCATCAATCAACTCAATTTTGTGATTGTAGAAACGATGCAATGACAGCTGATCAATTATTGCTCGATCAAAGACGTTTAGATAGTCATGATATTCAAAGAAAAGCTTGATCTTGACTTGCTTGAGAGCTTCAGCATGAAAAAGCTGATGCAGATTCACTTTTTCAGACTTGTTTTCAACTGTAGTTATGAGTCGATCGATTTTCAAGATGATAACAGCAAAGATCTTGATGTCTGATCGTTTGACTAACATTCTATATGTCGCTATCTCTATCATTGCTATGTTCATTGAACCTGACGTTGATTTAGAGATTTTGACGCTAGTTAAAGTCGCGTCGCGCGATTTTGACTGTTCAATTAGTTTAACTGACTTCTCATTAAACTGATTGAAAGAAGATGATTTCTGACGAGGTTAAGATGTAACGAAAGTGAAAGATCTCTTCAGTATATGAGTAGAAGTCAAGCTCTCTGTTTCGTGATTGTTTTATTGCTTGAGAGTAGAACAATCGATTTCTGACTAGAAGTGAAATTCGAAAATCGAAGAAAATTGATTTGCATATCAATTACTAGGCCGATTTTGTTCATTCATGTTTTTTTGAGAATCATTTGATGTTGATCTAATCGAGTGATCAACATAGAGACTGTGTCAATCGTATGATCTTGAACAGTCAGGTTCGAATAAATGACATGAATAATGAGTTTCTTAGCATAATGATCGTCGAATTCTCGAATTGACTTCGCTTTGATCAAAGTCAGAGACTCAATTTGCAACTGATCACAAACAATCTGCGCGATCACTTCATCAATGAACGAATAGTCAGCAGCTTCAATGTCAATCAATGACTTCAATGAGTAACTAATTTCATTGCTAGAAAGTACACATTCAGTAGTCAAAGATTCAGAAGCAAAAGAATCATCTGACATGCTTATCATTGAAGAAATTAACATCTCTTTCATCGCGTCTTTGATGAAAGTCTCTAGTTTTTTGCCTCGCTATCTTTGAAAGAAGACATTTTCTCATTCTCTTTATTCTTCGAAATGATGATTTCATGTAGACGAAAGATGAATGCATGAGATGCAGAAGTGTTGATCTTGTTCTGAGAGCAATTCTTGAACAAATGTTTCGAAGTCTTGCAGATGTAGCAGATGATAAATGATTTTGCTCAATCAGACTCAGAGGTAGAAAAGATGATAGACTTAACATAATCAATTATCAAAGTCATCACTGACAATGAAGTAGCAGCGCATTTATCAGGTACGACAGTGACTTTGACGATGACAGTGCAAAGCTGACTGCGTAGCTGATAGTTGACTCGCTGTTTATTATTCACATCTTGAAGAAAGATTCTTAAGCGAGTGAGCGAAGTAAAATTCTCTGAACAGACTGATAAAGCATTCTGCAATCGATTATTGATTTTATTCTGAAGATCGTTCATCAGAATGCAATCATCGTATTCAAGATAGCTGAATAGCTTCATAAAGTTGAAGTAGAAGACATTGAAAAACTTGTCTGCTTGTCTCAGAGTGTTGTATTCGCGACGACACTTTCAATTTCTATTCAGTTCATCATATATTTCTTTCAGATGCTCAAATAGCTCGTCGATCAAGATGTATGAATGCGAAGCGTCATGTCAACGTTGAACAAAGATGTGCTCAGCAGCATCATCTTCTAGTCTAGATATCACATAGACAATACAGATATTCTCATTATCGAAGTGATCGACATTTGTCTGAAGCTTGTCGTCTATCTTGATTCTTCAGCTGTTTCATGTCAATTCATCTTCATCAGTAAATATAGATGAATTCAAAAACTTGAAGAACTTGTGATGATCATTGTCGAATAAAGTAGATGACTTTTGTCGAGTATAGTTCTCAATAGAAGCTTGAGATTTCGTAGACTGTCGAGATCGAGACTGATTCGCTGAACGCTGTTTCTTTTTTAGAATCAAGACTTTCTCTCGTAGTTCAACAATAGTCTCTTCTTGAGTGTCTATTGTTGTTTGATTTGTCTTTAGCTCATCAAGTCTCTTGATATGATCGACTTGAACATTGATTCATTGCTTGTTGAGTTTCAAAGTCATGTCTCGTTGATTTCTTAGCTTGATCAGCATCTTGATAATCTCATCTGACTGATTGATAGCTCATTGACGAAGTTGTTAACTTGTGTTGATATCTCATGAGATAGTGACATTCTGAGATTTCGCTGAAGCATCGAAAGAAATAAGAAAAACTCGTCTACTAGCAGTGCTTCTAAGCAGATGAGCTGTTCGTGACTCGACTGATTCAGAGTCGCGTGTCATTGTGAGAAATTGAAGATAGATAAATAGATTTGATTATGATAAGATTGAGTGATTGGTTTGATAAATTTGAGTAAATTTGAGTAAATTTGAAGATGTGTTTTGATGAAAGTAATTCGAAGAATTTCTTGCGAATTTTCTGAATAAACGAAGTAGATTATTTCGTATCGTCTACACGTCAATAGCAGAGTAGTTGATTAGCATTTATTTACTGTTAGAAATTGATCTAGAACGAGTCATAAAAGTGTCATTTAACTAATAGATAAATGCTAAGAAAGAAAAGTATTTACAGAAAAGAACTTGATTCTTATATGTGTGTTTCTCAGCTCTGTGCTAGGCTTGATTAGAATGACGTCTTACACATATGATGCAGAGTCTCAATGACATCATCTTTAAATCAGATTCTCGCTAAACTCGATTAGAATGAAATCAGGCGAAGACTAGGCGAAGAATAGACGAAGGCTAGAATCATAACAGCTCATGAGTCATCATTTCTGCATCTTTTTCAGGTTCGCTTTTTTGACAACAGCGTCTTTTGCATTTCGATGAGCTCATTGTTTCATCAGAGTTTTGATTTTACGCATATTCGCTGTTTAAATACGAATAATTTCACTGTATTCTTGATGCATTCAGTCAAATAAATGGCTTTTGCTTCTAAACTCGTGGTTCTTTGCATCTTGATAATCATTTTGTCTTTCGTCTTTTGCAAATGCTCATCAAAGTCTTTTCAGTCGACTTTTTGCAGATTGTATGACGCGTTCAACGAATTTTCGATCAACTTCACTTTTTTCATAACTATTGTAAATAGAATTACTTCATGATCAAATTCTGTGTTTGCATTCTCATTTATATGTCAATTCTTGATGTGATTGCGCATATTCTTTGATGCAAATGCTAAATCAAGTATCGAGCTTGACTAATCTGAATAGCTGTGATATGTGTTTATATCAGAAGTGTTAATCAGATTGCACTTATGTAAATTTACTCACTTTATTAATGCTTTCGTTCTAATAAAGTTTGAAATTTTTGCGTTTCATCAGCTATGATGTGCATTAAAGTCTTCAATGATAATAACTTTTTGCTCAGAATTTAGCATAACTTTTGCTAATTCTCGCTCAATCATGTATAATTGCTCGTCATCTGCGTTTTGTGACTTTTCGTTGTAAATATTGAACAATAAAATTTCTCTCTGAATTTTATTGTTCACTATTGATATCGCTTGCATATCTTCACTATTGACTATGTCTGATCTTGATGTGCATGTAAATTTCTTTGCGTTTTTCGCAACAAATATCAATACTCTGATATGAGTATTCTGAACATTTGATTTGATGCAGATAAACGACGAATGCGAAATTGTTATATTTTTATCTTTCATTCATGATTCTTGTAGTATAACAATATCTGTCTTGTTTTTCGCAAATTTCATGCATGCATGCATAATTTGCGTTGACCTTGCGCAATTGTGCTGTAGAATTCGAATATTCAACGTGTTTGCAAAGCTTTCATCATTTGCGTTGTTTTGTGACATTTCAAATGTAATACTCATTACAATTTCGTGACTAAATGATCTTTTTGTGAGCTAATAGACTGAGCTGTCTGATATGTTTCACACATTGCGCTATTTGCAAAGTGCGCATTTTGACAGTTGCAGCATCTAGAAATCATGTGATTGCATGATTGCTTGTCTTTGCACGTAGATAATTAACATTGATGATTTCAGATCTGATGATTTCGCTCGCAATACAAGCATCTTGATGATCTGTTACATTTGTTCTGTAAATGCTCAAATGTTTAACATTTTTAACATTGATCATTTGATCAATAGTCTTGATATTCGACTGTTCAATATGTTGATCTCGCAGCTAAGAGTCATTTTTTCAGATGTCTTTGCACTTCTGCTTTGATTCTAAATGCTAAGATCATTGATGCATGTCTGTTTCATGATCGATTTTCGCTCTTCGATAATCATATAGAGTTGATTATTAGTTTCAATTCGAAATTGTACGACTTTAACTCGGTTTTTAGATTTTTCATTTCAGTTTTCATGTTGAAGATTTCGATTTTCAGACTGTGTATGATTATTTTGTGTCATTTCTCGTCTTTCTTAATGCTTTTAACATCAAAAACATGCTTTCATATTGCTCTTTGTGCTAGTAAGACATCTGCGATGTATTTTTTCAAGACTGTCAGAGTAATGTTGTTTTTCTTTTGCGTTTTGACTATCATGATGACTATTAGATCGATTTTCGTCTTTTTCAATGTGTTATTCATTGAATCTCGCATTTTCATCGTCTTTAAAGTTTAGTTCTCATTTTTGAGATTGACAATAAGTCTTCTTTTGCGATACGATATTTCTTGTGATTTTGGCGAGAATTTCTTGATAATCAGATTTCATTCGTCTGCATTTGCATTTGCATTTGCATTTGCTTTGCGTTGATTCTTTTTTTAATGTTTTCAGCATTTTGTTGAATCAATTGTAGAATGATCTTCAGTTTGTTGTTTGTTTGACTTTGAAGTCAATCAATTTGCTTCTGAATTGAGTTTTCTATGCTTTCGTTGCATGCTCTTTGAATGTAGATTAAGCTATGACTTATAGTCTCTTTCTGTTCTGATATTGCTTATCTTAGCTGATTGACTGCGAATTCAATTCTTTCGCGCAGTCTCTTTATCTGCATCTTTTTAGAGATGACATCGTAGCACTTGCTAGTACTAACTTCGATGCTAGCTTCTTTTTGCGAACTTTTCATCGCTTTTCGCTTTTTCATTTCTTTGAATTTCACAATCGCTCATGTTTGCTCTTTTTGCTGCGAATTTGCATTTTGCAGATTGATTGTATTCTTGTTGTTATGTGCATTTGCATGTGAATTTAGAATCAATGCATCAAGTGAACTAAACATGTATTGCGTTTTTCTATTTGCTGATGTGAGCGATTTTTGTTGACTGCGAAATAAATTGACAATGTCGTTCTGCAGTTGTTTGCTTGTTAACAAACTTATGCTAAGTTCATCTCATAAATCTGTTTCAATCTCTAACGTTGACTTTTTGAATTCTCTTGTTGACATTTTGAATTCTGACGTTGAGCTATTGCTTTCGCTGAGTTTCGCGTTAATGTCTGCGAAATGAGGGGAAGAAGAGCGCATGAAGCGACTCTTTATATTTCTTTTCATAAAGAGTTTTTCCCGATTTCAAGCTTCGAGCTTCTAGAAAATTTACTTGACATCACTTAAATATCTCTTTAATCTCTTACTCAGAGCGTTTCACGTAGACAGTAACTCTAGTGTAGAGATTTCCCAATTTCTATTTCGAAATCTGCAATAAATCGCCTTCTATTATCGACTTATGTCAGACGAAAATGATATAAATTTAGTCTGCAAGAGTCTAGATTACTCTTTTTGATAGAAAATGCTTAACGCAATTGCTTTATATCTCGTGTATCAAAGTAGTCACGTTATCTCGCTCAGAATAGTAACGACTGATCTCGACTTATTGTTTTGCACATCAAGAAAAGATAAAACAGATAGTGATTTGATAAGAAACACTGTACTTCTCTGAAACAACATTGTTCTCTGTGCGATCTTTGAGCGCAAAAGAGTTTGATTTCAATTTTTGCATCAGTACGCAGTCTTCTGTGCTGTTCTGAATTCGATTGATGACTTGTTCTTTTCATGTGAGTTTGCTTCTTGATTTATCAATCAAATTACTGTCTGAATTGATGATTCTTTCTTCTGCGTTGATGAACTCTTGTTTCGTCGCCGATTTTGGTCTGCGTGAGCGCGAAAAATTTCGATTTTCGATTTTTGACTTGCGACGCAGTCATCTGTGAAGCTATTGAGTCGAATAAGAGCTTGTTTTAATCGTACAATTGTGCTCTATAACTTGTCGATCAATTTGATATATCATATGCTTCGATAAATTGCTGTTGTCAATGCTTCATGCGTTTTTGAAATGTTAAAAGCTTCTAGTCATAGTAGTGATGTTTAAACATTGATGACATTATGTAGAAAATAATTTTCATACTGTTAAAGTTTTAATCAATCATAATAATCTGAAGAATTTTATGAACATTTAAAAACTAAATGAAAGATAAGTAAAATAAATCATGAAATTGTTAATTTATAATTTTGAAATAACATATAAATCAGAAATGATAAACTCAGTCAATGCATTATCAAGATGATTAAATTACAAAGTTGAAAACATTTTTGCAAATTATTTATTACTTATTCTGCAGCAGAAGCTGACTAGAATAAAAAGCTTAAGTAACTTTATATTCATAGCAATTAAAGAAATATACTGTATATAAGTAATAAATAAAGTCAAGAAAATGTCTTTTTACAATGTAAATAAAAACATTGAAAAGTATTCAGCAATGCATGTCAGAAGTATGTTGTTGAGAGCAATGATTTTAATAGTGCAGAAAATACATTTAAATAAGATGCATTTCTTGAAAGATAAAAACTCTTAATTCAAATCAACAACTTCAAGAAGTTAAAATGTTGAAACATTAATTTATAAAAATCACAATGTAATTAAGAAACAGCTTAATTCTGTTGTTAAAACTGTTGATTGTAAACAACTTATTTCATATATGTTACGAGTGTGCACTTTGAGTTAGTTTAACATAAATCATGTCAGACTATCATAAACTAGTATAGAGCTGATGTTGACACGCTAGCGACCTAGCGTGTCTTCGTGAGTAAAACTCATAACGTGTTGCATTTTCTTTCTTCTTCAGCTTTGAACTTCTAGTTAAAATACACTCATATGATTCGCTTTATGCAGACTCATAACATTAGTTCAAAGCTCATTAATCTTGCTATCGACGTGTAGATGATATAAAAACAAGCTACACAACTCAAATCAGAAGTTGAACTCAGAAATTTTGACAGCAGAATCAGAACTCAAACTCAGAAAGCTCAATAAAAATCAGAAATTTCTAAAGAAGAATCTTGATTTGAAACCAGAAATTTCGATAGAATCAGAATCAAAGAACACGAATATGTTACTCTTAACTAACTCTTTATTAATGTTGAAATTGTGTCTAGAAACTAATCAGAGTGCGTGCATGACTAGAATGTTTAATCTATAGAGATAGCTATAACTAAGACTTTAAGAATACAGAAGAAAGAAGGTACAAAAGGCAAGAAGAACATGCTCTATATAGTAGTTACTCAGGTCGACGCTAGTCTCAAAGAGAACGTGTTGAAACACAAGAAAGATGTTGGTTCGAAAGATGTTTGTGACACAAAGAAATGGTTTTTTTTTTTTTTTTTTTTTTATTTCTTCATTAAGTGCATGCAGCCTATGGCTATGGCACTGTCTAGGCGCTGTATGTATGCTAAGTTACATGTAACCTGGCCAAAGTCGCTG
>JAABUL010002481.1_pt1 | contig 30422 bp, 58 predicted proteins | sample 5559151 | NCBI WGS metagenome assembly JAABUL01 (sample SAMN10711876, study PRJNA513368) | rock metagenome | isolation source: Antarctica rocks | place: Antarctica: Victoria Land, Pudding Butte sud
ACTGATTTTTCAGGCCCACATGCAGATGTGAGAGCCTTGAAACCCCTCTGCTGGAAGCTCTTCCCCCTCCACCACTTTCTCACCATTTTTCACATAACCAACACTTGCTCAGCTCTGCAAACGCCCTCCTACCTCGATTTTTGAAGGTGTGAGGCTCCGTGTAGAGCGTGACAAGCTCGTGGTTAGGGTTTCATCAGGGTCTCCCTTACCCTGACATCGGCTGGTTCACTCTAGGCCCAACTGGTTCACCACTGCTCCACACCTTGGCCCTCATATCTCCCACGCATTAAACCTTTTGAGGCATCCGGTTGAAGATTCCGTCTCTCCTATTCGAGAGCTTGTCGCCCACCCAGAAAATGTGATGAAATCCTCTGCCACGTCAGCACTCTGTCTCACGGCACCTCTTGGAATCAGGGGACCAAACCCTAAACCCTAAATAAAGGGTTGGAACCGTTTTGTATGACAATGAGTAAGGGGGGAGTGGTTGCTAGGGGCCCACGGCAAAGATCAGGCCACGAAAATTCCGTTTCTACAGACCAGTTTTGAGCTGCCGTTTTAAACGATTGGAGCTGCCCTAAGTGCCGCCGTTTTTGCATATGGCGGCCGTTTGGCCCATACTGGTAGAAAGCTCTTTCGAAGGCGCGTCCAGCCGTCTCAGCCGCTGCTGCATCAAGCCTGTTCTGCGCTCTGAGCAGCACGAAACGTGTCACGGCCTCCGGCGCCAAGTGGTGCGTGGAATCACAAGCATATGAGCTCGGATTGCGACGTGTGGGGGCTTCTTCGAAAGCTCTTGACGTTTACTGTGCACTCATGCAGCGGAAGGGTGCAACAACCGAAGATTGCCTTCACTGACGTGCTTGCTCTTTGCTTGGCGGTGGTGAGGTTGGTGGTTCAGATCCTAGAGCCTCCCCTCAATTTTCCGGCATGTCTTGGCTACCCACTCGAAGCTCGTGCAACGAGGGTGCCGGATCCGGCCTCAGACTGATTTTTCAGGCCCACATGCGGATGTGAGAGCCTTGAAACCCCTCTGCTGGAAGCTCTTCCCCCTCCACCACTTTCTCACCATTTTTCACATAACCAACACTTGCTCAGCTCTGCAAACGCCCTCCTACCTCGATTTTTGAAGGTGTGAGGCTCCGTGTAGAGCGTGACAAGCTCGTGGTTACGGTTTCATCAGGGTCTCCCTTACCCTGACATCGGCTGGTTCACTCTAGGCCCAACTGGTTCACCACTGCTCCACACCTTGGCCCTCATATCTCCCACGCATTAAACCGTTTGAGGCATCCGGTTGAAGATTCCGTCTCTCCTGTCGACGCCGTGGCGGCCGGCCCATGCGAAGTCAATTACCTGACAGCGGTATCCGCTGGCTGTGTGCTGCAGCATCAGATTTGGGGCTCGGAAGTCGCCGTGCACCAGCAGATGGCTGCCGATCTTCGCCTTTTCTTGGCCCGCCTGCAGATTAGTGGAGCCCGCGCCTTTGCCTTGCAACAACCCAGAAATGCTTGCACTGCACGTTGAAGCGGTCCAAGGCAAACAATGCACCCCGCCTCTAGATCTGTGGCAAACCAAGTACTTAACAAAAACAGGTTTCAGGCGCGCCTGCAGCGTCGCTCTGGCGGCCTGCGCCGCCATGTCCATGTCTTCGGCAGGGACCTGGTCCAGTTGCACGTAGTCCTGAAGCCGCGGCATCACGATTGCTGCCACGCCGCTGGCGACGCCGGGCTGTAGGTTCTCGTATCGCAGCTGCGATGCATGTACAGAACCCTGGATGAGTTTCCAGGCGAGTTTTGAGGAAGTTCACCAGACAAGTCATGCGCTGCACACCCTCAACATATCAAGCTCCTTCAATGCCAATCCTCCATGTGATGTTGCACAACACACGCGCCTGGCTTGGTCTAAAAGGATCATGCTGAAAGCGCAGTGCTATTCTCGAATCCAGCCCCAGGCGAAGCATTACCACAGGTGGAGAGAGCTCGAGCTCTGCGTACGCCATCTGCGCCTTGACCGCACGCTCCAGCTGGTGCGCCTGCATGAACTTGATGACCAGCGCCTGGCTCAGGTCCGTGAAGGTGTACACCGACTTGCCTGCGCAGCCAGCAAGTGGGTCACAACGAGCGTCCAGGGCAAAACAGCAAGCAAGAAGCAAGTGCTGTGGACCCGCTGCCCCAGAACCCCTCCAGAAACTTTCGACCTGCAGGAGAAGATGTGAGGGTGCAAACTTGCAAGTGCCATACAGGACACTGTGAAGCGGGAGATACATCATGGCACCTGTACATCATGGCAGCTTGATGCTGTGAGGCCAGCACTTGCCCGGCACACGGCTGACGTCATGCTTGAGGTAGCTGGGGTGCCACTGCGGGATGATGTCGGGCACGTCGATAGACGGCGAGATCTGCAGCACATCGCTGCGTCTCTGCTTGGGCGCGGCGTTCCACACCTCCGCCAGCTCTGGTGCCGTGACGCTAATGGCATGCACGGCGCGCGCCAGCCGCAGCAGGTTATCCTCCGTCTGATCGAACAAGCAGATCGGCTGCAGGACAAAGAGTTCCAAACGGAGTGATTTGTGCATGTTTGAGACGTCCGGCTTGTAGCATATGGTGGGGACAGCGTGTTTGTAAGTGTTTGAGCAGCAAGCACGCGGACCCACGAAGTCGGGCAGGCTGCGGGTCCAGGCTGCGCAAACCCAGGCTGTCACGAAGACCCAGGCTGCCACGGTTACCTGCATCAGCGGCTGGCTGATGATGGTCTCGTCGTTCTGCCGCACCATGCCGCCGATGAGGAAGTGGGCGTGGCTGACGATGACAGAAATGATCGGCATGCTGCTCCACCGCCACGTGCCCGGCAGCGCCTCCTTTGCCTCGTCGAGGGCGCTCTTGTAGTACCGCGCTGCTTCCCCGAAGCTGTTGCCGCCAAACAGCTCGAACCCCCAGTGCACCACCTGAGGAAGTCAAAGCGGCGCTGCTCCAGATGGAGTTTGGGGGACTTTGGGGATTTCAGATGCCAGAAAGGCAATAAAACCTTGGCGCAGTGTGTACTTGCTGATGATAAGATGCTCTATAGACAGCTAGAGGACGGAGCGAAGACTTGCTGCTCCGCTCTCTCGGCACAGACGCACAAACGCAAGCGCAGTGGTGTGTGCTCGCTGGCGATGAGAGGCATCATAGAGATATGTACACGATGCCGGCAAGAGGACGCAGCGGAGACTTGCCGCGCGCTTCCCCAGTAACTGCCGGATGTCGGGCCCCGCGCCGCCGAACCTGGATACCACCACGGCCCCGAGGCCGTTGTGTCGCTCCATCAGCTCGTGAATGGACGTCTGCAGATGGCTCTCCCGCTTGTCGACCTGCCAACAACGAGACCAGATGTTTCTGTGGACAGTCAATTGGCCGACCCGCTCCATTTGCGAATGAGCTGCCAGCACCCTGAAGTCTAGCGGAATGCGCATCAGTGGATGAGAGGCGCCGGTGCCGTTGTTGCAAGGCGGTACAGCAAAACTTCAATGTCAAAACACACTACAGGTCTGCCAAGTCACAGGCTGCAACCTATTCGCACTTGGCAGAAACCAGATCTGTGCGCAGCCTCACACCTGGCTGCTGCGTGCTGCAAGCCGTCCTGCGAATTGAAGATCTGCCTCAGAGGGCTCGCCGGACATGGCCCTGGACTGAAACCGTCTGAAGACAGTGTTGAGCGCAGGCAGCGGCACCCCGGCCTCTGGCAGACCATCCATCAGGTCCACATATTGGCCTTTATAAACCAGAAATGTGCTGTTGTCATCGGCGATGCCCGACGCACTGGGCACCGCCTTTGACCCCGAATCTGCGAGCACATGCTCAGAGGTTCAAACATATATTGGAGGAGCAGGTGCTGCAGTCCTGCAGCACCTGGACGAGCATGCAGGCCGCAACGTGCCTGTGCGGCGGCGCTTTGTGGTGGGCTGGTGCTCTGCCGCTGCACTGCTCCCAGCCAGATCTGCATCACAAACAACGTCTCAAAACTGCTCCACATGATGCGGCATGATCGTCGCCATGACTGTTCCACGGACACACGAAGCACACGCTCAGGGGAGGACGCTCGTCGCAGCGCTTCCTCGGCCTTCGTGGTGAGAAAGCATCGAGCCAGCTGTCTTTCACCTGCTGCTTCGAGCTCTGCGACTCTGTTCAGCAGCTCCCGCACGCGCTGCTGGGCTGCTTGCAGCTCAGCCATGATACGTCTGCTGCAGACGGCTGAACCCTGTGAACCTGAGTTGGGACCGTTGTATAATGCTCGTAAGTCTGCAGCGGACACTTCGTTTGGGGTGCAGACAATGGGGTGCATTGCGTTCAAGGACATGCCAGGGCACGGCAACTGACCTGCAGGCGAGGCGGATGTTGTTCCCCAGACCTCGGACGGAAATGGCGTTGGGGGTCGCACGACTTTGTGCAATCTATCGGCCCAAGCGCTGACAGAGCTGGCTGGGACACTGTCGAAATTCACGAAGCCTTTCACTCGCGTGAGGATGGGGGTCCTAAAGAACTTTTTCGCTCAAGTTAGCTCATGCAAGCGAGACTGGGTGGTTGCTTGCTGCCAGGAACCAGGGAAGAGAGAAACCGCTGGATGCTACCTCCCTCGTGTAAGACCCCAAAGCTACAGCGTCTTTGGCAAAGTGCGATCGACTTCAGACTTCACGGCCGCATTTAGCCAGCTGTAATACTCCTTTACAACAACGCTCTGATTGCGTCGCAGTTTGTAGCCTTTGATCAGATCCACTCGCCGCCTGCCCTCACAGCCTGTTAAAATCAGCAATAAAGCTCAGCTTCTGTATGTCGAGATGGCTGCTTGTTCCTATGTTGTTCCAATGTGTGTTGTTCCAATGTTGTTCCAACGTGTATTGTCTGCGCAGCATTGCATGCACGCTGGGGTGGTAAACCCTAAACCCTTCGCCGCGCCCTGTTGCCTGCCCGCTGTGAATGGGCACATGCACACAGCGTGGTTGCCCATTTTTAAGCTGCACAAATGTGAAGTATAGCAGTGCGAGCATGCAGCTGTCGCACACGTTCCCTACGACTCGCACCCCACCCGCAGGCACTAGCATGATCGGCGCGAAGCGTCAGAGCGTCAGGCAGCTGCACTTCATCAGCGGCCAGCAGCCAGCGGCCCCGACGCAGCATTTTGGCATCATCCGGCTAGCAGTATGGCGGCGGCCGGAAAAACAAAGGGCCCCGCACCCCCGGTGGCCCCAGGCCCGGCACATGCAACGGCGAAGGGAACCGCCGGCGCAGTGACAGCAGCGGCTGCCGCACCCCGCCGGCACCCGAGCCTCTGCCCGGCAGCGGCCGTGCCAGCCGGCAGCGGCAGGACCAGCAGCGTCAATACCTACTTATACCTGGACTGGCGAAGCTCCACAGACAAGTAGAGTCAGACAAGCACACCGATACGAAGAAGCAAGATACAAAGCATACAAGCGAATGAGTCTGGTAATTGTTCAGACGGCAATGGCGGCGAGGAGCTCATAGGTAGACGGGTTCCGATCTGGCTGCTACACCTAGACGGCGTGTAAGTGCCGTCGCCCAACACCTTGCTGCAAGCGCAGCAGAGGCTGAACAAAACGGTGTCATACTATGATAGCGCCTGTTACAGGCTGGTGCTGCCGACGATCCGCGGGTTCCACCTGGCGAAGTCAACGAGACATGATGTCATTGGAGAACAGCGAATCTTCTGGTCGTGAAACGTGGTCGCTATGGAGCGGAATAGAACTGCAGGACACAAGCCGACCCACCTGCTGGCCAGCCGCTTCTGCAGCTCGCTGTCTGGCGGCCGCCGCTGTGCGTTCGCCGACGCGTCGCTGCCGTCTGCTGCCTCGGGCTGGAAGCCGAACAGGCCCTGCACGGCAGCAACAGCACATTCAGGATGTTGGTCGTTCTCGGGTTTTGCACGGTTGCATGACGCTGAAAGCTGCAGCTACCCTCCTGCTGCCGGACGCTGCGGTGCGGGGCGCAATGCACGGGCGACGCTTCAACATACAACTGACGTCCCCGAACATAGCCACCGGACAGCCGGTGGCTAAAGCCCTACACCCGCACCTGGATGCGGGCCTTGACGACCGTCGCGCGAGCGCGCAGTGCCACTGCGGCGGGCTCGCCCGCCGACCGCACGAAGTCCCGGAACTCCTGAGGGCTGTGCACGTCCATCGCCCGCACCGCTAGCGTCGTGCCCACCGCGACCCCCAGCAGACCTGCGCAACAGGATGCACAATTCAAGGTTCTGCTATTTAGGGTTTAGGGTTTAGGGTTTAGGGCTAAACCCTAAACCCTAAAGTTAGTTGACTGTGGCGGTGGGCATCTGTTCAAGGGTGCAGCAGAGCTTGCAAGTTCACAGGTTACGACGTCCACTTTTCAATGCCACGACAGGGCATGCCCCCATAAGGTCATGTTGGTAACGCCAGGCCCCGTCACCAGGCAGTACGTTGGCACTCTCGGCAAACCACGTACCCAGCAGCGAGCCGTAGGCGAGAGCGCGCACGCCGGCGTTATAGGAGCGGCGCGCCACCTCCGCCGCCTCCGGGCTCATGCTGGCCGGCGGCGCCGCCAGCGCCGACTGCGGCAAGCAACAGACCGCTGCTTACGAAGTAGCACATTACGCCCAGAAGCGTGACAGAGCAGTGATCAGCAGTCGCACCACTGCTTGATGTTTGGCCGTCTGTTCATAGGCCTGGTAGATTATTTGCCGTCTTTCCAGCTTCGTATTGAAATAATTGCATATGATCAAGAGCACCTCTGCTGCCGCAGCGGCCAGACCGTAGCGGTCCCGACCGCCGAGCGCAAGGCGAGGCACGTGGCCGACCAGCGCCGCGGCGCCGGCCATGGAGGACCGGTAGCGCGCGATCTCCGCGGCGCTCAGTTTTGACGGCATGCCCTTGATGCGCCTGCGGAGTGGAGGTGCTGTTTTCAAATGGGCTGCAGCCTTCGAATGTTGGTGGAGATCCTGTGTGCATCTCCAGGCAACACGGCCTTCAGCTGCTGCGTTGCCCCCAGGAGAAGTTTGAAGGCCAGGGCAGAGAAGGGATATGCCTGACGAAATCCTTGCGGGAGGCTGCGTGCGGGTCGTACACCCGCGCCTTCTGCTGCAGGATTTCCGCCAGCACCTGCGGGCAGCAAGTCCGAGGTCAATGCCATGCGGCGGGCGGTACACCGGCTCATGCGCAAATGCACAGCTGAGAGAGGGAAAGGACGGCAGCGCGCGCCTCAAAGCTGCCAGAGCTGTCGGTAACGGCATGGCCCATGGCGCCGCCGAGGCGCGCGCCGGCGGTCTCCTGGATGCGGCCCTCCCGCACGAGCCGCCGCTTATGCTGCTGCAGCTCCGCCTCCTGTTAGAAGGAAATGGCGTGGGCGTTATCCGACTGGCTTTCGTGAACACATAGGCGCGCTGCTGATTTGCTGAAGACTACAACGCGTCCCGCGTGAGGGTGCTTCCTGCTTGAGAAAGCCGATTCAACGATTGACGATTGAAGGACCTGCTCGAGCTTGAAGTATGCGCTCTCTCGTGCTGCACCCATGCGGCCGATAATGTTGCCACCGACCCCCATGGCGGCGGCGGACAGCGGCGAGCTGGCGCCTACCCTGTGCCCTGCGATTGAAAGGAGCGAAGGCGCATGTGACGGCTTGTATGTGGAGCTTGTTTGTTCGATGTGGCATCTCGGTTTCATCCAGGCATGCGTGGGCGCCTCACACAGCAGGTGTCATGGCCCACCTCGACCAGCCTCCGCTTGTGTAATCAAGTCACGGAGTCAATTTGATACGTTACGCGAAAGCTGCAGCTCCCTTCAAGGATTGGCAGAGAGTTTGAAGCCAAGGCTTGGCGAAGCTGTGCACCGGATGACCCAAAGCGCTGCTCTCCACAGACTACACGACAGATGCTATTTGCGCACTGTCTGCTACGAATTAGTCGCAACACAGTATGTACAGCGCTCAGCGCGCAAACGATTATGGCGAGCGGCGCGGAGTGCTGACGTTGCATGCGAAGATGGTGCCAGCAGGGTTCAGATCCGAGTCAGTACTGAATTTCACCAGCTCAGTCGCCTCAGAAACACTCTTCACGATCGCCGTGACAACGACCGCGCTGTTGCCGCAACCGGAAGGCCATCGCCCTGTTTGCAGTTCTGCCGTTTGGTGTTCAAGGTGTCGACATCAGTCAACGGGCTCGCGCTGCATCCCCAATTCCCTGCATCCCCAATTCACATGCAGCTCAACATGCAAGTGGCCGATGTTTCCTGCCTTCTACAGCACATCTCCTCCTTTGCATGTCTCCTTTATGTATTGCCCGCTGATGCCTACATGCGGCAGAGCGGCGTCGCTCAGCAAGGTGCGATGAAGCCACCTGATATCCCTTGCCTGATAACCAGTCCACTTCACATGGTTTTCAGTTCCGTGTATTCCTGTGTGGCTTTCTGCAGACTCTAGTGCACAAGCGAGGGCGCATCCGGCGGGAGATACAGCAGTGTCGATTACACGCATGATGTGCTGCCTGTGTCAGGACGCTCGGTCAGGCGCCGACAGTGGCACTGCGGCGGGGCGCGGCGCTGCGGAGCAGTAGGCTGCTCCAGCAGGCTGTACGGGAAACGCGCTACAAGAAGGATCTGGGATCTGTGAGGAATTACGGCGTGTTTAATGCAGCCTATTGAGCGCAAGCTTTTCGTTTGGAATGCCAATACTTGACCCTATCTGACCTGCTGACATCGCGGGTGGCGCTGTTTGAAAATGGTCCGGCAACATGAGATGCAGCGACAAGATGCACGCTCCTGGCGCGGCCACATGAGGTGGCGCGTCTGTCAGCGGTGGCGGCGCAGACAGCACGGCGTGGAGGTCAGGCGCCGACGGGCAAGCAGCATGGCAGACGAGGAGGGCGTGGCAATTAAGTACACGTGAGCCACAGCAGAAACCGTTGCAGCAAGCCGAGACGGTGCTGTGAGTGGTGCAGCATGCCGGCGCACAATGCCCACCTTGATGTCTCGCGAGGCGATGCCAGCGCGGTGCATCCAGTCGACCGCCATGACCACCTGCTGGCCTGATTTGCGTTGGGCGGCTTTGCTGCAGTCGGCACTGGGCAACACCAATGCGGAAGCAGCAGCGGCGCCTCCTCAAAATTTCGTTCTGGCAACGACATCCGAATGGACTGCCGACAGCTCCAGTCAGCGTGCGATTTCTCAAGAGCGACTAGTACCCGGTGCTGTGTTCGGCGCCATGGTGACGCGGCTAGGGTGTCAGCTTTTCCGTCTTTGTTGATTTGCGCTTGACGCCGCCTGCAACCGTGGTGCTGGGTGCAAAGCAGATTGTATGTACATCCGTGCCAACGTTTTTGGATAGATCAGATGACAGACAGTTATATGCTTGCAGAGCTGCATTGGGTCACGTGATCCATGGCAGCAGTCCTTGCTACAGGCTCTAGTCTAGACCTAAAACAATGGCGACACACACTCCAGTGAACCGCACTAAGAGCGAAAGCGCCAGCCTCCGACTGAACGTTCTCACATCACATAGTCACAAGCACACAGTCTGAACACTATGAGTGTGCTAATGGTTGCTCAAAACTGTGATCTGCTGAGGTGCCAATACATACAGTGTGAGTAAAGTTTTCATGAGAATCGTGTTTCGATCACTTCTCGTCCGTCACGCCGTGCGCTTTGAAAAAGGTGTCCACTGCGCCTTCCACGCCCCAGGTGGCCCACTTGTCCCGGAAGTAGTTGACATATTTCACAATCTCCGGCAGCATCTCGTTGAAGAAGGGCTCCTGGGGCGCAGACTGCAGCCTGCGCAAGGCAACATGGAGTGAATCAACCTACCTGTTTAGGGATGGTTCCACTTGCACTTGCATGCTGATGGTGTTCACAGTCAGCATAGAGCGAAGCCCATGGTAAACGCTATGTTGTTTGGGCAGCCTTGATGCTGAAGCGTACCCTGGCAACACGTGCTTTAGGTAGATGAAGCCGTACACATCATGCCGCACCGACACTCCATAGGACCATCGCCGATCCACAGACGCCTGGGACTGGACATGGTGGAAGTAGAGGCGCCACGGTTTCTCCATGTCGACCACTGCACGACAGATACAGCACAGTGCGTCATTTGGGTACGGTTGCAATGAAGGTGCATCCCCGTCAGTCCGCCGATACCTGGGATTAAGGCTATTGCACGCCGCCTGGAGTCCGGATCCTTCAGAGTCCAGGGCACTTCAGCTGGGCGTGAGGGCATGAAGGTAAAACTGGCTGAACGCGAGTAGTAGATTCGCAGGTCTGGCCTGGTCCCACTGGACCTCGCTGCAGGTGCCGCGACAAATCTATGACAAGCTTGTGGGAGGAAGCCAAACGATGTCAGGGAATGAGCGACAAATTCGCACCTGCGCCGCCGGAAAAGCCAGGCACGACGCTGGCGGTGTGTTCCACCAGCTCGTTTGTGGCCTTGTTTACCTGGCATGCAGCGACACACATCAATCGTAACCAGCCCTGAGGTGCAAATGTGAGAGCCACATGGACGACATCTTGCACCTGATGGAGTACAACGACTGCATCTGCACCGTGTCACAATCCCGCAGGCTTGACGCCGATGCAATGTTGGAATTGGTCAAATCATGACTGCAGAGTGCACACCTTGCCGGGGGATGCCGCCATCTCGCCGGGGAAGATAAAGTTGTCCTTCAGCAGCTCTAGCCGCTGCATTGCTGGCAGCAGCTCCAGCATGCCGGATGAGTTGAGGTCGTCGCCTTTGCGGCACAGATACCTGCTGGCCCACTCTGCCGACACGGTGCCTGCGCCAATGTGGACACGACGTGATGGATCTTCGTGCCGAACAGAGTGCCTTCCTTTTGCTGGAGTCAGCAGGACTGCTGAGTGGCTGTTGTCAGTGACCCGTTTCGGACTGGGCGCCTGGACCCGGCTGTGAATAACCTCAGACGCATGACCTACCTGCATGGCCGAGGACCACGATGGGGCGGCCGGAGGGAAGCTCGTCCGCACACGGCACAAACCAGCGGCCCAGGATATGCTTGCTGCTCTTCACGAAGTCGAGGCAGCGCAGCAACGCCAGGTCCGCCTGCTGCCAGCTTGGCGGCAGGTTTTTGTCGGGCGAGCTCGGCTTGCGCAGCAGCGCGCCTGCGGTTGCCACTGTCGAGTGCACACCACCATGTGACGCTGTTGCAGTGGAGACCATGAGGCTTTCGCCAACTGTCACACTTGGTCCGCCACAATTCTCCTCCAGTCGCACAGATTCCATTTAAGCAGGCAGCAGGCAGGGGCATTGCCTCTGCACATGTACATTCTGACACAGCGGAAAAGGACAGAGGTTCGCATGACGAAGCAAGCTTGTGGACACGCTGAGAGCCTAGAACCGGAAGAACCGGGGGTTCATAGAAGTCCTGATGCACTAGGCAGACACCGATGTTACCACCGGAGGGTCGAGCTCGATTGGCATCAGGCTGAGAAGTCCACGGGCAGTCCGACAGCCGCGGTTGATCAAGTACAAAGAGACAGGACTCGCACCCCATCAACATGGCGCCAGCTAGCATCGATCTCCGGCGTCGCCTGGATGCTGGCCTTTCCATGCACACAGTGGTTCGCCGTCATCGCGAACACCTCGCCGTTCGGCAGGATGGGGGTGAGCGGCACCGCCGAGCCCCCGCCATCCTGTACCTTGAAGAGGCCGGTGAAGAGCCGCAGCGCGCGGTACCCGTCGAGGCGGTGGCCAATGAGGCAGCCCGACATGAACTCCGCAAACTCCTCATAGCCTGTGACAACACGAATCGCATTGATCCCACAACATTGTAATAAAGCGCACACTGCCCTGAAGGCGCGCCAAGGCCTGGCAAGGCAACCAGCTTGAGAACTAACGTGAGTTCGTGGCAAAACGCAGCAAACACGTTATGATCCATAAGTTTCCTGACTCAAGAGCATACCCTCACAGGCGTCCTTCACGGGGAGATGCTCAGGCAGCCGCAGCTTGCCGTCCAGGCTGAAGACGTAGGTGGGCTTGAACCCAAACGTGGTGTTCAGCTGCCTGCCCACGTACTGAAGTGCCGAGTCAAAAGCTGTCGCGGGCCACTCGGGATCCCAGTCCGGCTCTTGGATGCCTGCCTTTCCGGCCGAAGGGATTCGAGGCTCGGAGTCATTTTGTGCCATACTGCCCTGTAGCATGCAGCACTGACAACTCTGACGAACAAAAGTGCAGCGCTGACGATTCTGACGAACACAGTGCAATTACAATGACAACCTACGCGGCGGACCGTTGCACCTCGCTGCTAGAAACGCTATTGAGAAGAAGTCCAAGGACTACCGGCGCGGGATCAGTGGGGCCTCGGTGCGTTTGTGCCTTCGCGGCAAGCCCGCACTGCACAGTGCTGACATGGCACCTGAGGGAGCTCTGACAGTCAGAGCTCAGACTGACTGTCTATCTGGGCTACTTGCATATCTCCTTCGCGGCAAAAATACTTTGCAACATCCGGTGAGCTCGACCGTGCGGTGTCGCCTCCGGATGAAGATTGCCCCGATGTTTATTGTTTGCTTTCTCTGTCCAGATGGTAGCAGCAAGAAAACGCTCAGCCTCGGTTTCCAACGTCCTGCTGCAAAGGCAGCTTGATGTGATTCAGTGACTTCGCGTCGGGCCACCGTTCTGACTGCTTCTCACAGCTTGAAGCAGGGTGTGGCTTTAAAGCTGACGCTACATGTCCTGGCGCTTGAAAGCGCCGCGCACAGCGACCTCAGCTCCTTGGTCAAATCCCGGCGCAAAACTCGCCTGAGAAGCTTGACGCAAGCCTATGGAGCTCGAAGGCGTTGCTGCGGCGGATGAGGTTTCTGCGCTGCGCGGACAGCTGAAGGACGCGCAGCGGCAGGCGTGGCAAGCGCAGGATGCTTTGCGCCAGGTTAGACCATTGTGTCTGACTTGCACAGTACTGAACCTGCTGAACAATATGTTTAGTAACCCCGCAGCGCAGATGTCACACACATGTAAGAACCACAAGACCAACAGGACAGCCAAACTTGGCCGATAAGACAGCATCGCATTGATGTAACAGGCTCAGGGCGGGCATGACGCAGCCACGAAGCGTGCAGCGGCGCTGGAGGCGCGTTGCGCCGGGCTGCAGGCAGACGCGCTGCGCGCCGCAGCGCTGGACCGCCGCTGCGGCGAGCTGCAGCGCGAGCTGACATCAGCGCAACGGGTGCACCTCTTTGATCGATCCCACTGCAGACAGATGAGAACCAACCCTGATGTGTCATGCTTCTGCGCTTGCCGTGCTCTGTGTGGTGGCTTGTTGGCCCACCATCCACACCATTGAGCCATGCAGCAGCACATGCATCATAGGCCGGCAACTCCGCGGGCTTGTGATCCATGTAATGTGCCTGTGCCTTCAGCCCCGCGCCGCTTTCACCCTGAGTACGCCTGCCGTGGCATGCAGGGCGCGGCACGGCTGCGGGAGGAGGTGCAGCGGCTGGCGGACGAGAATGCTCGGCTGGCGGACGCATTGCGGGATTCGCAAATGCACCAAACCGCCGCCGAGGAGGCGGCGGCGCGGTCCGATGCCGAGCGCGCCCGCCTGCAGCGCGCCCGCGACGAGGCCGCTGCCGCGCTGCGGGTGCGAGGACATGAGTACGGATGTACCGTCAGGACATGCGAATGTCCGGCGAATACTCGCAACCCAGGGGAAGACTCCCACACGCCACATGGTCACATGGTCATATGCCGGCAAGGCACTGGCACTGCTGCAGCTTGCCGCCCCTCTGCAGCCCTGCCTCCTGCGGCATTACCCTTTTGCTGTTTCTGTACATGTTGCCTTGTGACGCCCGCAGGCGGCAGAGCGGCGGGCGCAAGAGGCGGAGGAGGAGCAGTATCACGCCGAGCAGGACGCCGCCGCCGCCACTGCGGAGCTGCGCGCCGCTGGCGGTGCCGCCCAGCAGGTGCAGATACCCCTTTGCCATCGTTTGTCCACTACATTCAATCAGATTTCATGAGGGACAATCGGTTCTGGGCGTCCCTTTGCCGTTTTGTGCTGCCTCACAGGGTTTCTACTATGGCATACAGGAACGCTTCCTGACTGTCTAGGAGCATGATCCAGTACGCGTCCATAATGTGAGTGATGCGTCATCTGTGCCAGGGCGCGCAATCAGGCGCCAGCACTGGCGCCTCACCCGGACGCGACGCTGCTGAGCAGCAGGCTGCACACCTGCTTGAGCAGCTGCAGGTGTGGTGTTTCCCTCGAAGAATCAGGTCCTGCTTGACGCAGCTTCGAAGCACAAACTGCCGGTTTTTGATGCGGATGCAATTGATGGAACGTGGATTACATCCTCAGATTCACGTGGATGAGATCCTCTATGTTGTCTTGTGCATCGTCATCTGAACATAGACATCTATCTTGGCTTATGCATCGTCTTCTGAACAGAGCCACACGAACTTGTCTGGCAGGCAGAACGTGCGCGTTCAGCGGCTTCGGCCGCGGCGCTGGCAGCCGCCGAGGCGCTCTTCCGCGAGCAGCAGCGCGAGGCAGAGGCTGCGCGGCGAGAAGCTCACGCTGCTGCCGCCGCGGAACAAGCAGCCCTTGCGCAGGCGGCCGCCGCAGAGCGCTTTGCGGCAGATGCTCAGCAGGCAGCAACGTCTGCCGGTGCGCTACGTTGCATGTGCTGCGTTCCACGAGTCACTTTAAGACTTTGCATTCCCTGGAGCAGGTCGATCAGCGCGGAACATCAGCTTTGCACGATGTTGTATGATGGCGGTCAGAAATGCAGTCGATTCCAATGATTTGCATGTACAGACCCACTGGGTCACCCGCCGGCATCCGGGCCGCCGGTGCCGGCAGGGTTTGGGTTTAGGGTCCCGGCCCAGCAGCCCGATTCGGCCGCTTCCAGCTTCGTGGTCGTGGGTGACGAGTCGGCCGGCGGCCCAGACAGCACCACGGCTGGAGCCCTTGTAAGGGACGGCAGCCACGGATGGGAGCAGGCGGACGACTCCAATGCGGACTTGATGGTGGCGCTGCGAGCGACGCGACGGCGGGCGGCGGCGCTCAAGTCCGCGCGCGACAAGCTGCTGGTCCAGGTGCAGTGTCTTCCTCTGCTGGTACTGCAACTGCAAAGTGTGCCATAATACAGCTTGACATGATGCACAATGGCTCAAGTGCGGCAATGATCTGGATTGACGATCTGCAGCAGTGTACAAGCAGCGGTGTACATGGGTTCATCTCTGGGAAACTGCTGCCGTTTTGACCCTCCGCGATGTGTGATCTTGTGTGGCAGGTGGACGCGTTGTCAGTCGACATCGAGCAGCTGAGCACGGAGAATGCAGCGCTGTTAGAGGTGCGACCCGCCGGCTTGCCACGCGACGTCATTCCTGCATCATGAACAGCAGCCATGCGCCAGACCCGGGCCCAGCAATGTGGAGGCAGAACCTGCGAGGTGCAACACGCGGCAGTGTCACGAACCCTGGCGACCATGCAGGCGCTGGAAGAGGAGCGTGCGGCCTCAGTCGCCTGGGAGGCCCGCGCACAGGCAGGCCTCGCGCACTCCGAGCGCCTCAAGGACCTGCTGGAGGTGTCCGCCTCCTGGCCGCCCGCCGCCGGGGAGTCCGCCGCCGGCAGCTCTACCAGTGCCGGCGTCGGCGGCGGCGGCGGTGATGGGGCCGCGCAGCAGGCAGCGGCGATGCGGCGGGAGCTGCTGGCGGAGCAGGCGCGGACCGCCGACCTGCAGGTCCAGGTGTGCAGGCAGCCACCAGCGTGGCATCGTTGTTTGTGCTTGCTGTGTCTCTGGACGCTGGGTGGTTGTCTGCACATGTGCAGGCAGCATAGAGCGCATTGCGTCTGGAGGGCGTCTGTGTTTGATGTCATGCAGCATCAGCACAGCCAGGCTGCACTGGCGCCCCCTTCTCATGCTATTCCAAGATAAAATCTGGAGGGGTGTTGGCACAGGCTGGCCCACAGTTTGAGGTGCACTGGACATGCTGTTGCGCAGGTGAATGCATTGGTGATGGAGCTGGCACGATGCGACGGAGCTGCTGCGGCGCTCAGCCGCGCAACGCTGCCTGCTTTTGGCCAGGTGCGTTTGCCATCGCCGAAGTGTGCCACGAGCTTACAGCGTTACAGCATCGGCTGCAAAAGCACCAATCTGCATCGAGGTCGTCAGACACCCACACCGATGTTGTATCGGCTATGCAGGTGGAGGCTCAGCTGGCGTCCGTGCTGCGCATCGGAGCGGCCTAGAAGCATGTTTAGATGCTACCTGGCGCTGCTGCGGCAGCTGCTGCGCCCTCTGCGGCCGCTGCACCTCGCCCGTAGATGGCACGTGCCGGCTGGCCGGGTCAAAGCCGGGCTCCTCGTGCTCGAGCCCGACGGGTGTGGCGCCTTAACAAAAGTAGCACTTACAGACGTCCCTGCTCATAAGCATGTAGCACAACCGCACCGTCTGATGTACGCGTGCCTCAGAGACTGCCGCGAATGCGTTGGGAATAGGAGGTTTCATATGTCGTGCAACTGCCGCTTGGAATTCCAAAAGCGCAGCCTCGCGCCTGCCGATGGTCTCTGCTCTGTTATCACGCTCTGTAACATTATAAAGTTCAGTTGCCCGTGGTTGTAGTGCTCACTGAGCGCGCTGGATGCAGGCGCCACGGGAATGGACTTAAACGAGCCAGCTGCCGAGGTAGTGCAGCGGGTGCAGCGGCAGAAGTCCACCACGAAGCTGCGGTTCGGGCGTGACAAGATCTTCAGACCTGCCAGCGGCACCCAGCGCTCGCCGACGCTGCGCAAGACAAACAGCGCGTCCTCGAACAGCCTCGCAGAGTCGTCGGAAACTGACGGCGAGGAGCTCACGACCTGGCAAATAGGGGCCCAGGGCGCGCGCCCACGCGCGGATAGCGACCCAACGCCGATCCAGCCGAGCCCCTCTCTGCGGTCGGAGTCGGCTGGCGAGCCGACAGACGGCCTGTCCTGCCAGTCGCTGGCGGATCTCGAAATTCTGGCGACGATAGGTGAGCGCTGAGATCTCGTCGGCTGTCGCTGGCCGTCAAAGCTGATTGGCAGATCACTTTGTCATGTACGGACCGGAACAGGACAGCAGGCGAGACTTCTCACGATTCCTCTGGTTGGTGCTGATGTGCATGCATCACGTCCGTTCATAGTGGGGTGGCCGTCGTCGGATCATTCCCCCTCCTGCCTTCAAGTGATGACCAAGGCAGTCAGTCAGCTTGGCGATCTGCAACTCGGCTGCGCTGATGCCTGCCCTTTATCCCTTGCCCTCTCACCCACAGGCCAGGGCACCTTTGGGCGCGTGAAGCTTGCGCGTGCGCGGTCAGACGGGCGGCACTATGCAGTCAAGGTGCTGCGCAAAGAGCAGCTGCTGCGGCTGAAGCAGGTGCAACATGTCATCAACGAGCGCCGGCTGCTGGCGGCGATCGACCACCCGCTCATCGTCAAGATGTGAGCTTCCCATGCTTCAAGTTGAAGCATGTGCCAGATAGCGATCCCGCAGCGCACTTCAGGATGCAAACATGTGCTGTGCTCCATCACCTTGCGTCACGAAACTTCATTGCTATCGATCCTGGCATCCAGCACGCAAGACTACTCATGTTGTCCGCGAGCGCAGGTACGGCACATTTCAGGACGAGGCGCGGCTGTACATGCTGCTGGAGTTTGTGCCCGGCGGCGAGCTGTTCGGCCATCTGCGCGCCGCCGGGCGCTTCACCCTGAACGCTGCTCGCTTCTACACGGCGTGCGTGGTGTCTGCGCTGGACCACCTGCACAGCCACGACATCGTCTACCGGTGAGGGAGCTGCAGTGAGGGAATCGAAGAACCATTTCGACATCTAACATCAGCACCCTGCGGCACAGATGCTTGCAGGCAGCAGAGCGCTGTGGAGTGCATGGGTTCAGAAGGCTTAACAGCGGATGAACGCTGCAACGCCGAGGCTGCCTGCATGCTCCTGCATTCACGTCTGACCTGATGCACAGGGATCTGAAGCCGGAGAACCTGCTGATTGCGCCCAGCGGCTACCTCAAGCTGTGCGACTTCGGCTTCGCGAAGCGGCTGGGGCCGGGGCCGCGCGCCCGCACCTTCACCCTGTGTGGCACCCCCGAGTATCTGGCGCCCGAGCTGGTGTCCAACGCTGGCCACGGCAAGGGCGTCGACTGGTGCGCTTCTGCATTTGGGAGCGCGAAGGGACCTACCTATACCGAGCTGCCTGTGAGCATGAGCTTCAGGTTGCCGTTGTGGCTGCTCAGTCACAACCCACCGTCCGAGAAGCTGGGCGAGACATAACAGTCAAGATTCTCGCAAAATGCAACAACGACATGCACTCGCGCAGGTGGGCGGTGGGCGTGCTGCTGTACGAGATGCTGGCGGGGTACCCGCCGTGGCAGGACGGCAACACCTACGCCGTGTACCGTGCAGTGCTGGGCGGCAGGCTGTCTTTTCCCGCCCACTTTGATCCGGACGCCAAGGTGACCCCTTCTCGTCATGTAGGCATGTCCTGCTCGAACGGCTGAGCATGCAGATCTGAGATGTGTGCGATTATAAATTTTCGTCGAGGAGCTGCTCAACAGCGATTGTGATGGGCGGGCGTTGTAGATGGCGTGCAAATTTCGCTTCCGAGAGCCCACCAACATGACACAGGCAAGCAATTGGACTGATGCCGTGTCTGGCGCAGGACCTGGTGCGCGCTCTGCTATTAAAGGACGCGGGCGACCGGCTGGGCTGCGGCGCCGGCGGCAGCGCCGCCGTCAAGGCGCACCCGTTCCTTGCCGCCGTCGACTGGGACGCGCTCACAGCAGGTTGCATGTGCAGCAGATTGGATGTGCATGGAACCCGTGCTGACGGTTGGCCCAGTGGCAGTTGGGAGGGCACTCTGAAAGGAGCGCACCATGAAAGGAGGGCACCATGAGCACAGCGCAACTGGCTGTGTGAGGCGTGGAATGCATCTCTCTTCACTTGACTGCAGAAGAGCTCGCCTCACACAAAAAAAATGATGATCACCCTGCGCCATCCACAGGCACCCTGAACCCGCCGTTTGTGCCGCCGCTCGATGGCGACGGTGACGCTCGCCATTTCGGACGCGCCTCAATCAGCCTGGATGGAGGGTACGATGCTGCGTCAGCGCAGACGGCGTGTGCAGCCGCCAACAATGCTTTTAGGGAATTCTAGGTGGCACCATGCGTACACCCTGCAGCGGCAGCATGACATGATGTACTCTATGGCTGTCAGTGAGGCGTAGACGCAGCCAGCTTTGCGGCTGCGACTTCTTTGGTTTTGATTGTGTGCCATTCGACCCTAGCGTGTGTCCAGATTGAGTCATGCATTTGGTTCTGTGTCTCCATAGCGCTGGCGTGGCTGTCAGCAATACCTGAGTCCATCTATCGTACTTGCGGCGGTGATGCTGATGTCATTCTCTCAGTTGAAATTATCTCCTTCTCAACCTCTCCATAAATCATGCATCGTATTCCTGAGGCTGCGCTGCCAGCATGAAATGCTGCAGGCACTAGGCTGTGGCAAAGTCGCTGCTCCCACCTCGCAAGCGCATGAGCAAAACCCTTGCAAAGCATGATGTCGCCTGTAAAGCCCTGTCTGATTAGTTTCAGCGCTTCTCCGCCCACGCGGTTCAGCTTCGTGTTGGACAGCGCAGTGTCCCTGATTCTGCAAGCGGGCTGCTCTGGAGACGGCGAACGCTGCCAGTCTGTACTGGATCACATCGGATGACAAGCCGTTGCCGTTTCGCAGTTCCGGCTCAAGCTAGCTGAAGGCGTGTTCTAGACTGCCCGGTTGGTAAGTTCCAGGGTCTGGTGAAGTTGCTGCACTTTGGGCAGTTGTATTTGCTGCTGTGATAGTGCCCCAGCTGCGCCGGTGGGACAGGTTGCACTGGGCTTGTCGAATCGAGACCTCGCACAGGGTGCGCTGTGAGTAAGTGGCAGCTGCAGCTCAAGCCCTTGCAGTCAGCAAGTTCGCCCACCATGCCGGCGCAAGTGCGCGGCTACGGCAACTCACCAATGGACTGGTACAAATCGCTGCCGCCGGTCACCAAGGGGCACGTCACCATCTGCGTCGCCACCACGCTGGCGTTCATGCTGCAGCTCATCCACCCGCGGGACCTGCTGATGCACTGGGCCTACATCAAGAAGCTGCAGGTGCATGTGTTTCAGGATGCATTGCGCTTTTCGGCACAGCTGAAGAGTCATCTGGCAACTTTGTGGGCGATCTTCATCATGGAACCATCTACCCCACGGGTCTTGCCTGAATCATGCACTGACAATGTGTTGACATGTTCGTGCAGCTGTGGCGCCTGGCGACAAACTACTTCTTCCTCGGCAAGTTCGGTATCTTCTTCGTCGTGCAAATCCTGTGGATGTGAGTATGGACATGGCACGCATGCATGTATGCAAGCTCGCTCTTGTGCATTCTGCTGTGAAAGGCTGGTGACAGAATGAAAACAGACTTCATTCTGCCGCAGTTTGCACTACGGCGCGCAGCTGGAGACGAGCACATACCAGCACAACACGGCAGACTACATTTACATGTACCTGTTCGGCATGATGTCCATGAACGTGCGACTCCTCGACATAGCACCTCGCATTAGCTGATGCCTGCATATTCGAGCTAATGCGAGGTGCCTCCATGCTGCCAATTCCTGGAAGCTCCACTGATTATAGTGGCCGATGACTTTTTCAAGAAGGCGTTGTCCTGAACATACGCTGTTCACACGCGCAGATTCTGTCGGTGTTCATCCCGTTCTTTAACCTGGGCTTCATGAGCAACTCCCTGGTTTTCATGCTGTGCTACGTGTGGTCCAAGAACTTTGCAACGACGCCGTGCAGCCTGTATGGCCTCATGACCATCCAGGTGCTGCCAGTTCGCATGCTGACGTGCATCAGCTGCCGATCTGTTGACAGGCTGCCGTTTCATATGCTGCATGACAGTGCCCGGCATCAAAACCAGTACTATTCTGACGCGAGCTCTCGCATCTGGCGCAGGGCTTCTACCTGCCGTTTGTGTTTGTGGCCTTCAGGTGGGCTGTGTGTCAAGCTGTCTGCTAATTAGTTGATACCTGATACTTGATAGACCAGTACAATACTAGGCCAACGTTTTTATGTTCCTACTTGAAGCCTCCTCATTGGCGGCAATTGGGTGGCAGACGTCTTTGGCATCCTCGGCGGCCACCTGTGAGTTCCGCCGTGTGCGTGAAAGTGTGCGATACACAAGTGCACAAGTGCAAGTTGCTGAGCAATTGAACTGAACGACATTGCAGGTACTACTTTCTTAAGGTGGTGCACCCCGCCGCGGGCGGCGTCTCGCTGCTGGACACGCCAGTCTGGCTGTGAGTGTTTGAGCCGCTTCTGCATGCCGTTTGTTGGGCTTGCCATCCTATCACTGCACCACTTTGTTGGCATCAACATAGAGCTCTGCATTGCGGTTTCGTTTTCTGACGTCCAAGAACTGCTCGGCGCAGGAACCGGCTGGTGGCGCAGTCTGGCATCGGAACCGTGCCGGCCAGCGCGACGAACAGTGCCAACCCCACAAACGCGGGCTTCAGGGCCTTTGGCGGCGGCGGCAGGCGCCTTGGGGACGACTAATGCTGGCTAATGATGCTGCCCTTGTCCTGGCTGACAGGCCGCGCAGCAGCCGTGTGTGCTTGTTGCCACAGCAGCACTGAGGGGCAGCGTTTGCAAGGGGCAGCTAGAAGCAGCAGCACAAATTGGCCGGCAGTCAGCAGTGGCGGGCACCGCACAGCGCTTCCTTCAGACAGGAGCTGTAGCATGCTTGATATGGTTCTAGTCAATGCAAGCGCAGACTCCGTGCAAGGCACGCGGGCAGCAGCAATTTCAAGTGAGGCGGCTCTGGTCATCATCAGCTGTGACCAGTCGTCAGTTCTGTACTTTGCTCAACCTTGTCGGAGGAGACTACGAGGTGTTACTCATATGTACAGGTTGGCCCTGTCATGCCAATCTCAGAGCGCGTCACTGTGTTTTCCGGTCACTGTGTTTTCCGATCAACCCGATCAACCGCTTGTCATAATCTGAAATCGAACAGGCCATTCCCGTATCAGTGACAACTCCGCGACTCAACTTAGAGCCTCAGCACTGCATCTGAGGTGAAAGCTTCTCGGACATCCCGCCACGTCTGACGCCGGCAAATCCCTGCGCAACTAGGCGCAGCAGCGCTCCAGCTGCACTGCCGCGCTGCCGTGTCATCGCTTTTTGAAGCCGTATTTCTTCCGTTCGTAGAACAGGTCCGTCTTTGCGGACCCCAAATTGACGATCTTTGGGCAGCCGTCTCGCTGCGTAACCAGGAAGGCAGAAACTGTCAGAAAGCAAGAGGAGGCGCACAAAGTAAGTCTGTGCATCTGACATGCACGCTCATTGGTAGTTTGACAACCAGGTTTTCATGCAGATGTAGCGAACATACTGATGGGAGGGAGGAGAGTGACTCACGTCTTTTTCCTGTATCGTGCACTCCTGCATCACAGAACACAACACATGTCGGCAGGGCTGCGCCTTTGCAAGGGCTCTCAACATGAGGGGGCAGTGCTTGCATGAGCATAGAAGGCATTTTGAAGGCACAAACCCTAAGCTGCAGAGGTCGGCCACGAGTCAGGTGACACAACAGTGGGTTTGAGATGATGACAGCAGGACAGCGCGATGCAAACGGCACACCGCGCAGGCGCTCACCTTGCAGTAGTAGGCGTCGGAAATGCCGATGCCGCCGCAGATGACGCAGCGGCCGGCGTAGGAGCCGTAATTGCACTCGTCGCACACGCGCACCAGCGTGCACGGCCGCACATATGAGTCGCAGACCACGCACTTGCCGTCGCACTTCTCGCACAGCCGGCCGATGGCGATGCCGGGCTGCTTGCGGCACATGATCAGGTCGGGGTGGTGCTTCGCCTGCGGGTGATGCAAACATATACATCAGACAACATGTCGGCTCTGGTGACGCGAGCCATGGGCGACGGCGCTGATGCGGCGTCAGCACAGCCAGAGGACGTGGCTGAGCAGCTGACCGTCGGGACCATCCCGCGTGTGCAATGAAAAGCAGCAGTACACGATGCATGTGTAGCTGCTGCAACATGCCTGGCTGCACAAAATGCCGCAGCTCCGCCAATCCTCACTGTGCGCCAAGGCTTGTGGAGGTCGGCCAGCGGCCACGCACATATGCAGACTTTGCAATGCTGCTACAACCTGAGCTCTGCGAGCACGAGTAGTAAAGCAGGGCTGTGCAGCTGCCTCTGGACAACAGTGGACTGCAGCCGGCAGGAGCGAACCATGCTGGCTCAGGCGCAGCAGAGCGCCGCAGCCGGGGGAGCCCGCTTTGAAATGGAGCTGGCTGCCGGCCCCTGTGCTCCACAGCCTCCTTGCAGCTACGCAGTCCACACTTCCAAATGCTGGCTGTGCTGATGGAGACAGATTACGTATGTCTGTCCCACAATCACGGGAGTGTCGCGGCTGTGCCTTGTAGATGAAAGCTCGAAGAGACGTGGTGTACAGACTGACGGTTCCTGCGCGATTCAAGATGTGATTTTTCGAAGCACATTGCACTTCACAAGTTTTCCAGCGGGTGAGGAAGGTTCCCAGACTTCTATGAATGATAGCTCGAGTCCCCCTCACGCCCAGCCCTTTCAGCCGGCGCGATGCGCCGCAGTCATCTCCTTTTCATGCTTTCTAGTTTTCGAAGCTGGAAAGGATGTCAGAAGCGTGAGCACACTCTTTCACAGCGCCGTTTAAGTTTTTAAGTTTGCATTCGGCAACTTGCTTGCTGTCACGGAACGCCGGCAGACCCAGCCGATTGAGAGCTCGCTCAGCTTGGCGAGAAGTGCATATCACAAGCGTTGGCTGAGATACATCCTCGTGCAACCAGCGTCGTCTGTCAAGCTGATCGACATGCAAGCCTGAGGCGGCGCCGCACGGATTCCGACTGATCCAGCGGCATGGCTCGGGCAAACGGGCAGAGGAACAAGAAAGGCGGGGCGAAGAAGTCGTACTCCGAGGCTAACGAGATCGCACAACTTGACGCGGCCATTGCCGCGGGCGCGCCGGCCGCAGGCACTAGCAGCGTTTCGGCATTTGACCGGCCTACCCCAGGTACAATGCTGGTCATGCGTTGTTCTATAGGCAAGCTGGTAACACAGTCAGCAGTTTGATGACGGATGCCAGCGCATGAGAGTGCTATCTGCGGCAGTGAAGAGCATGCAGCCGCAGCGCCGGAGCTTCGAGGCGTCAGCACGCCACTGTCTGCTCACGCTCTTGCGATCTGACCGCAGAGACCAGCGCCGCACCTGCTGAGGAGCCGGCAGCCGCACAGGGCTCGGAAACAGGATTTGGTGCGGCAATGGCGTTTTCAGAGCTGCCGCTGTCAGCCGCTACGCAAAGCGGCCTGCACGCGGCCAGCTACACCAGCCTGACCGCCATCCAGCGCGCGGCCATACCGCATGCGCTGGCCGGCCGCGACATTCTGGGCGCCGCCAAGACAGGCTCTGGCAAAACGCTCGCCTTCCTTGTGCCGGTGAGCTACACCATTTGCACAATGTTGTCTTCCAGTGTTAGACAACCGTTGTCATGCTGGTAAACCCTTCATTGTGGGTGGCACATGTCTTTGACGGCTTTGTCATGCTGGCGAACACATTTCTAGTGGGCGGCACAGCCCTCCATATGAACCACGTCTGAGCTCACCTTTCATGCACCTATTGGATGCAAGGCTGGCAAGCCGTATTTGGGCAAATCAAGTCGTCCACTGAGACAGTTCTAGTTTGAAAACTTGGCGCAGCTGCTGGAGAGGCTATTCCGGGCGCGGTGGGGGCGGCTGGACGGGCTGGGCGGCCTGGTGCTGACGCCGACACGGGAGCTGGCAATGCAGATCTTCGAGGAGCTGCGCCGCGTGGGCCGCGGTCATGCCTTCTCCGCCGGCATGCTCATCGGCGGCAAGAACGTAAAGGCGGAGCGCGACCTCGTCAACGGCGAGTGCATCAGATACTTGGCGGCGGGAATGAGTGATGAAAGCTGAGCAGCGCGTTCATCTAAGTGCAGTCGCCTAGCTGTTTCGAGGGAAGAGCAGGCAGACTGTGGATGCTTGGTGGATATTTGCTGCTGGTGGGACGGAGCTGTGAACGAACAGAGCCGATTGTCATCCAGGAAGCTGGCAAGTTTCTCGTTTCTCGTGTGACCTTGCGAAATCTGAATGCAGGGCTCAACATTCTGGTGGCAACGCCAGGGCGGCTGCTGCAACACATGGACGAGACGCCGGGCTTCGATGCCGGCGGGCTGCAGGTCTTCGTCCTCGACGAGGCCGACCGCATCCTGGACATGGTAGGGTTTTGACGCCATCACGTGCCGCAAAAGTGGCTCCTAAAGTGTGACTCTCCGAGGCTGCAGTGCTAGATCAGTGATCCAAATTGTTGGCGGTGCGGATCTGGTGGTTGTAAATGGAACTGCATCGGACGCAGGGCTTCCGATCGACGCTGGATGCAATCATCGAGAACCTACCGCGGGAGCGGCAGACGATGTTGTTCTCCGCCACCCAGACCAAATCGGTGTGCTTTCAGTCCTGCCAATCTGAAGGTGAATCACAAACCCTGTGACTCTGCTCAATGGCCTCCTCGCCAGCTGTGCTTCCGTCCGTTACGCAGCAGCTCACTGTGCTTCCAGCATCTGCCAGCAGGCGGCCACCCTTCATTTTGTCCAACATCCCTACGGACTCGAGAGCCAAATCCGTTTTCCCTGAGCAGGTGCGGGACCTGGCGCGTCTGAGCCTGCGGCAGCCGGAGTACCTGGCGGTGCATGCAGACGCGGGGGCGCCGACGCCCGCCAAGCTGCAGCAGGCGGTCATGGAGGTGCCGCTGCCGCAGAAGCTGGACGCCCTCTGGTCGTTCATCAAGTCCCACCTCAAGGTGCGGCTCACTGCGTCGACAAGGTCATTAGGGTTCTCCCCGTCAGCTGGCACAAAGACGCGCATTTGCTCCTCCTGATGAGGTGGGACTGGGCTGTAGCGATTGGCTTGGTGCGTCACCTCCTGCCACAACTACCGCGACGCTCTCTGACTGCCTGTTCATTGTGTGGTGCCGCAGTGCAAGGTCATCGTCTTCATGTCGACGTGCAAGCAAGTGCGCTTCGTGTACGAGGCGCTGCGGCGGCTGCGGCCGGGCGTGCCGCTGCGCGCGCTGCACGGCAAGATGAAGCAGATGAAGCGCCTCGCCGCCTTCTACGACTTCTGCGAGGTGCGCTGCCCAGCGTCTCCTCTTCATGCGAAACGATTCACAGCTCAAATTGCCCCCCGCTACGTTGCTGGTCACGTCATGGCCGTTGGTTCAGAGCCTTGAGCGCGTCCCCGAGTAAATCAAGTGCTCAGTTGGGTTTTCATCCTTGCGCAGGTGACTTGGTGATATAAAGGCGATCCGGCGCTCCTTGCCTTTGCATCTGACCCAGCACACTCATCTTCAGACATGCATCTCTGACTGCCTGCAGGCCAAGTCAATGGTGCTGTTTGCGACCGACGTGGCGGCGCGCGGGCTCGACTTCCCGGACGTGGACTGGGTAGTGCAGGCGGACTGCCCCGAGGACGTCGCCTCCTACATCCACCGCGTCGGCCGCACCGCCCGCTACGTGTCGGGTGCGGCAGCTGCAGACGCCTGCGCATGCCCAGCATGCACGATGAGGCGCAGCTGCTGCATTTCAACCTTGTGCACCATGAGCAGCTGCATCCCCATCCAGCAGCGTCCCTGCTTCCTGCTTCCTGCCTTCCAGGCTCAGTGCAGCTCTCCAACAGCGCTGCACCGTTGCCGCAGGCGGGCGGGCGCTGATGCTGCTGGCGCCCAGCGAGGCGGGCGGCATGACGGCGGCACTGCAGGCGGCGGGCATCCCCACCAAGACGCTGCGCATGAATCCGGACAGAACGCAGGCCATCGGTCCCGCGCTGCAGGCGCTGTGCTCTAAGGACGGGGAGCTCAAGGTGCGGGTTTTTGTTGCTGCCTCCCAGGCGTTGGGATACATCTCACCAGGTACCATATTGCAGGCAGCCCTTCATCCGGAACAACAACGCAAACATCTGCTGTCGGTCCTCTGCGCCTGCGAGCTTTGTGCTTGTTTTGCCATGTATCAGTCAAAACTGATTGCCGCCTGGTGTTGATGAGCTGGCTGCAGATCTGACAACTTTCTGTGCGTCACTTTGTGTTTCTGTTTGCTGTCGCACCAGGATATGGCGCAGCGGGCGGTGGTGTCGTATGTGCGATCCGTGTTCCTGCAGCCCAATCGGGCGGTGTTTGACGTGACAGCGCTGCCGCTGCCCGAGTATTCCTCGGCGATGGGCTTGCTGGCGGCGCCCAAGCTGCGCTTTCTCAAGCGCCAGACCGGCGCCAAGGCGTCGGTGGGCGGCGCCGCAGCAGCAGCCGCCCAGCCGGCAGTCGCTGCTGCAGAGGACAGCGGTGACGACGGCGAGTCAGGCGAGGAGCTGGCAGCCAGCCCGGCCTGCAGCCCGGAGCCTGGAGCGGCAGCAGCAGCCAGCGGCGCCGTCAGAAATGGCAACGCGGGCGCCGCGGGCCTGGCGGCAGCGCCAGCTCTGCTGGGCGGCGATGATGGTGAAGCTGACGATGACGACCTGCTGGTCATCAAGCGGCATGACGTGCTGGGCACGGAAGCAGCGGCGGCGGCGGCGCAGCAGCAGGATTCGCTGGAGCAGCAGCAGCCTGAGAAGCGCAAAAAGAAAAAGAAGCTGCGCATCCGGCCCGATGCGCCGTCGGGCGCCAATAGGGTCGTGTTCGATGAGGAGGGGCGCGCCCGCGAGCCGCTGGAGATGCTGGCGGCCGACCTCGACAGGTATGACAGCAGCTTGTTTCGTCTGAAGCATCAGGCTAATGTGACTGCGTGTGGCTGCGACTCCTGCCTCGTGTGGGTTGCTGGCGCGAATCTACCTTCATTTGCTCTGAGGCGTTGCGGTGTGCATCGTGAGATGCTTCCAAGGTTCATGACATTCCTGTGCATGCCCAGCTGCAACACCAGCATCCTATACGCTCCTACTGGTCTCACCTGCTGAAGTTGTATCTGCTTGCAATTGCAGCGGGGTCGCAAAGGAGCATGCGACAGCAGAGCAGCGCTTCCAGGCGGCTGCCGTGCGCATGGCGCAGCGCGACATCCACGACCGTCAGCAGGACGCTGAGCAACGGCGCCAGCTTCGCGCTGCCAAAAAGGTATCCTACCCGCACGAGCCTCCCCAGTGTGATGTATGCAACATCTGGCTCATGCAGGATGCACTTTGCACGGCGGCAGCTCACATCTCGTCCAGGTTGAGGGATGCACTTTCTTGTGGCAGGCTGGTTTGCTGGGGCTGGGGCAGGTGCCTGCTGCATTGGTGGTCGTGCAGGATCACCGACCACATTTTGTGTTTCTGACTGCAGGCCCGCAAGCGCGCGGCGGCTCGCGAGCAGACGGGCGTCGGCGGCGGCGGCGGCCTTGCCACGCTAGGTGGCGGGGGCGCGTCTGACAGTGGCGGTCACAGCGACAGCAGCAACGGAGAGGCTGACGAGGTGCAGCCGCGCAGCAAGGTCGCCCGGCTCGAGCGCGAGGACGCTAGCGCGGCCGGCGCACCGCCGCGTGTCTTCCAGCCAGAGCTGGCTCATGCGGGCATGATGCCCGCGCAGCCTCAGGCCGGCGCCCTAAACTCTAAACCCGCCGCGACGCTCGCGGACCGGGAGGCGCTGGCTCTGTCGCTGCTCGCTGGATGATCTACTGGGCGCTGGACTCACGGCACTACAGAATTACGCAGGCTGCATGTGATTTCCGCATGCTCATACTGTCACAAATGAGCTTCCGTCTGGTGGCGCTCTCGATGTCAGAAGCACAGGCCGGCAAGCAGGTGTAAATTGTTGCAGCGCTTCTTGGCCTGCGCTGTACCTGTTTCAAGCGGAGCACATTACTGTGCTGATCTTCGTGCATGCTGTGCTAGCTGCCAGCAAGCACCACGCAGAGCTGGTTATCGCCAGGTCGTGTCATGAACCGCCGCGCCGCTTCACACAGCCAGCGGCAATTTAAAACCGCAGTGGGACCTGACATCAGCATCCAGTGCTGTGTCCACTCCACGTTCTCCAGCCCCGTGCCATAATATGCTAGGACAACTACGCGAGGCGCGACTGCCTGGATGATGGTGTCGTACAGCACAACAGGATTGTAGAATCAGAGTCACGGGAGTGAGCACCAGCCTGGACACATTTCTTGCCCAGTATTGCCACATAGCCTGCATTTCGCGGGCTGAGCACGCTGCAATAAGCGCCATTTGTTGAGCAAGCCCAGTCATAGTTTTGAAAAACTGAAAGAACAAAGGAGGCGCTGTTTCAATACCCTAAACCTCTCCGGTGTCACTGGCCTCCTTTGTTTACCGTACTCACGGGCATGATTCGCGCAAAAATAATTCGGCGGCCGCTGCGCGAAGCAATTTCGCGCGGGTTTTCAGCACTGCGCGAAATCCGCGCGAAAGGTGGATAATAATTCCAGCAGTGCTGCGCGAAACGGCCGGATATTCGCATGATTACAGTCATTTGAACTATAAATTAAAGAAACGCGCCCGTCTCCGCTGCAAACGAGCCCAGCATCGTCATTAAGAAGCCTCACTGCCCTCTTTACGCAGTCCAGACACTATGTGGAGCTTTGTGACACGGATCTCGGCCGAGCAGAGGCAGGCAAATCTTGCATTGGAGACAGCACACGCTGATGAGCGTGCAGCTGATCACCAGCGGGCACAGGAGCTTGCGCGCATGCAGAAGCGAGGCGCAGGCAGGCCTCGCAAGGCTCGCGAGGTTGTGTCGTCAGATGTGACGGCAAGCCCGTGATGTCGCTGCTGCAGCGCGCGGCGACGCAGGTCGATGCACAGGGCTATTTCATCGATGCAGAGGGCGATCGTGTGGATGATCTCGACCAGTTCTCAGATTTGGACTCCGAGTAGGTAGGAGGCTCGGAGAGGAATGGGGCACAGCACAGTCGAATTGGCATGCCAGGAAAGTTCGAGTTTGTAAAGCCTCGCAGAGACATCGAATCAACTGCTCATTCATGAAGCTCACACTATGCCAACGAGGAGGCTGGATCTGGTCCTATTTTTCGGTAACAAATGGTCTCAAATGGTATCAAATCCGCGGTAGATCTGAGACCAACTGAGACCAAATTGAGACCACGACTCGCATGTGCATCTGGTAGAATTGGGGTCCTGCCACTGGAACTGATTTGCTACCAATTGGGACCGGTCTATTTTGGTCACAAATGCCGATTTGGGACCGATTTGGGAACGATTGCTACCAGATTTGTCACTTCTGGGACATTGGGAAAGTCCCAAATTTCCGGAGTCAGCGGGTGACCCGCCACAGGACTGAATGGGACTGTCTGTTACCAGTTGTGCCTGCCTTTTCGGGACGATGGGCACTTTGCCTTCTGCTAGGCACTTTGCCTTCGGGTGGCACCTGCCTTTGGCT
>JAABUL010002484.1_pt1 | contig 30402 bp, 34 predicted proteins | sample 5559151 | NCBI WGS metagenome assembly JAABUL01 (sample SAMN10711876, study PRJNA513368) | rock metagenome | isolation source: Antarctica rocks | place: Antarctica: Victoria Land, Pudding Butte sud
TTCATTACTTGGTAACACAGTGTCAATCTCATTGTTTCGGCTGCGCGAAGCAGCCGTATAGACGGCGAGTGGTTTTCTCCCCCAGAGGGTTTTGTTCACTCGATATAAATAGCATAGAGTCCCCCATTGGTCGGGCCTAAACCGATGTCACAAGGGTGTATGAATTACAATTACAATTACAATTGTATTTTTGAGGGCTGGCAACGAGATTCACCTGTACGTGGTGCCGGCTACGAACCTTTTGATTCTATTCTGTGTTCGAATAGAAGTCAGAAGAGTCAAGAGATCTCAATCCGACGCAGTTCGAACGATGTTAGGACGTTGCGTGACCAGAAAAGCCGTCGTGCAGAGTTTTCACCCATGCAACAACACCCTCTCTAACAATCACAATCGATCTACGAGGAAGATTAATGACATGTCGATGTCAGTAAGAGATGAAAAGATACTACTAGTGATTAGACAATTCAGATGCATAGTCTGAGAGTTGTGACTGCAAGTGATCGAAGGGGTGATGATTCGTCGATCGCGTCGGTATACTGAAACGTCTTCATCACATCGACAGTGCCGTCGAGTAATTGATGGAAAGATACCAGGTAGAATAGTGATTTCAGATGATGAGCCTGAGGATCGAGACTACATGTGCTCGAAGGAGTAGTGATTCGTCGATCACGCTGGTATACTGAGGGGGCTTGAGCTCACCTTCTTTACTTGACGTCAGATCATACATCTACCTACGTGGAAAATTGAGAGCGCAAGAGAGCGATCAGAACACATTCTCTTCTATCGATCAGAGTCAAACATCGAACGATTGCGATTGCACGTCTATACTAACAATCTATTCAACGTCTACGTGACACAAGTCAAATCAAGAGAAGGAAAGAATTATTCAGTACAATCACACTTTATCTTCTCATCGTGCGCGTCTCTCTTTCATCACATATTTCTCTGCTCAATGAATGACAATCATTGAGCAAGAGAACGCAGTTTTCGGCACTACAATCACGAGCATCACGAGTGCAACGGAATCGACTTCGCGATCGAAGATCGAAGACCGAAGCATCGTTGTATAGAATACCGTCAATGAAGAGCAGAGCAAAGACGATGCGTCATAATCAAACAGCACAGACACTCTCATCAAGAGTTTACTCGAGCGTCACGCGCTGAATAGAAGCTATAGATTCATTACTTGGTAACACAGTGTCAATCTTATTGTTTCGGCTGCGCGAAGCAGCCGTATAGACGGCGAGTGGTTTTCTTCCCCAGAGGGTTTTGTCCACTCGATATAAATAGCATAGAGTTCCCCATGGGTCGGGTCTAAACCGATGTCACAAGGGTGTATGAATTACAATTACAATTATATTTTTGGGGTAAAATTTTCAAACAAGACTTTGATAATAACCTTTATATTTTATAGCTCAATTAAATCCTTAATATTCTTACAATGTATTAATAATACAGTTAGATTTCTATTTCAACGGTTTTTAAATATTACTGCTGCTTCTACGATGCTTCCTTGGCGTTTTCATAGTCGAGCGAGTTTATATATATGGGGGGACGAGGGTTTCTTTGGTGGAGGAGGGGTTTCTCGATATATGGACAATAGCCAGGGTTACGATAATTGCAGCGACAGTGACGCAGTTCGGGTATACTCAGGTGATCTGCTGTCGTGGTTTTTTCTTTGAGTTAGTATCGAGAGGGATTGGACAGCAAGTCTGGAATCACGCTTGTCGACAAATACTCGTAGGGAGCAGAAGATGAACGACATCGAGGAAGGGCGTTTGGCGGATTGTGAATAGGTTTCCATCGCCCAGGGACGCTGTTCCCTCGAGCTTTTCAATGGATATCCGGAGCGGAGACTCTCGATAGTCTCAAGGATTCCTTATAACCTACAAGTTAGGCGGTGGAGGCTCAATATCCCCACTGGGTTTCCTCTCGGGTTTTTGAGGCTTCAATCGGGCCTGGGAATTTCGCAATGCTTGAAGATTCTGCTTACATTGGAGATCCTTCAGGACTTTCAGAGGCTATACGGTTTTTTTGACTCGATACACTGTGCTGTTATCTTGGCACCAATCGTTCGCTACCTTCGAGGTTATTGTTTATAAGCTTTGACGGATCGAGCTTCTGTGCCGCTGGACGCAACAAAACTGAATCGCTCCAAAATGCTGAAATTACTTCGATATCTTAGTCCCAATAGGTCACGAAGAACGTAACGCACATTACCGATCAGTGTTGCATCCGTAGCCTACTGAGGCAGAGCACAGTGTCCTGTCCTTGAACAGCTTCTCCTTTGCAATTAATCCATATCTGTCCTGAGACACAGCTTTCCGAGAGAGCGAGATCTCGCATTTCGCCGTAAATGGACGTAATTGTAAGACCGAGCGGCCATATATCCATTCACAGAAATATAGCGACCTTGCGTTGACCCTTGTTCTTGTACTCGGTCTGTCAACACTGTGCTACACGATCGGAGGCGTATGTACAACACCTGCGAGCGAAGCAGCTAACATGCTTCTGGCGTATGATAGATATTTAAAATCGTTGGAGGGTGATCACTAGGGTATTACTGCATCCTCGGTCCTCTAGCATCATCAAGAGGAAAAGATTGTCATCAAGCGTCGACTGAGATAGGTAGGGTTCCGATAGTTAATACAGACTACTGGGTCACCAGATTGTAAGGTGCTCTCTAGGGTGTGGAGACCGAAATGAGAATGATCCGATGGTTTAGCCCCCGTTATCTTAGATAGATCTGTCGAGGAGGGATTGATGTGAACGGAGTTGGCCCCCAAAATAGGCGATTGTGAGGGCTCATTGGCTACACGGACGCTTTCTTTTGGGATGCTCGACGCCACCCCCAACTTTGATTCAACCTCCTTTTACACAGTTGTCTATGCCTGACTATCCCCCTTTTCCTATGTCAGGTACCGGCAGGGCGCAGATTGGTGGAGAATCCATATCATTGGACAAGCACCATTCTCCCTAACAGGCTCAGAGGCTACTTTAAAAGATGGGAGGCCGGCTGACTGGCCCCCGTGCGAGCTGGCAATGGCGCCGGAAGCAAGCGACGGGGGACGGTGGGAATGCACCATCTTACCTCCTGATTGAGCCAAGACTTCGTCGGTTGCCCCGCTACCTTGGATGGGGAGGTCGTTGGCGAACCTGTCGTGATATTCGGAACGGCCAAAAGTAGGTACCAATCCCAACGGGGGTATGCTTCCAGTCCCCATGACATCTCACAGGTCTGGAACGACGTTGTACCGTCTCCTATGTGAGATACCGAGGGCTGGAGACCCTGAACGCATACTCCCGAGCACTATTCACTTTCTTCGGAAACTTGCTGCTTCCTCCAGTTGCCCGTAGGCGGTTGTTTGCCCTAAGAACGACTCAGGTAAGGTATTCAGGGCAGAGGTTTAGCGGACCGCTTGCCGCCCTCTTCTCGCCAACCCAAATGCTTCGGCCCCCCCATCAAGCAGAATGCCGACCTTATCAGCAGATCCCTCCAACTCTACAAACCCCAAATTTCAAGTCACTACACCTTCGATATTAAACCGCCAATCAGCGTCTGCACTGCCATCTCGAAGTCGGGGCTCAATGGCATCAACCTACGACAGAGACCAATACCGAGCCTGCCATCACCCTCGGCAGGCACCATGCTACATGATGCTAGTCAACTGTCGTTGAACAAGCGTCCGCGCTTCAGTCGAGCTTCCTAACAAGTCAACCTTCCCCATGGTGTAAACAGACCAATGTCGCCTTACACGATGACATGATTGGCATTTCCTTCCCGACCATCACATGCACGGCACTGCATGGCCACCACCAGATTGACCTCCCACATTGACCCCCAGCACCGTCTCAGCAGGCGAGGATCCGTCACACTAAGGAAGGCGAAAGTACAGCGTTCATGCTCTGGTCTACAACCAGTAATGTAGTAGAACGTTTGGGGGAAAACAGCAATCCGGGTCCGGTCATTTGGCCCTGGGACCTGTTCCGTGGTCGACTGACGTGGTAGTCGTTACCTTCTCATTTTAACGCAATCTCCGTGCTACTTTTATCAACATGCCTGTATCACGGTCTACCTGGTGCCTGCAGGCAGCTGAGGGATCATCTATAAAGACGGTCCTACTGCCTATCTCCAGATAATTCGAGCGACATCAAAGCACATTCTCTTGTTTGCATTCCAGAGTCATTCGTTACACGCCAATCACTCCATCATGCGTTTCATTCAGGAACTCAGCGCGGCTGCGGTATTCAGCACTCTCGTTGCTGCTGTGCCGTATCCCTTGGAGCCCAGGCAGGCTAAGGCGGCCTTCACCGTCGAGCAGAGTGTTGCAAAGCCATTTATTCTGTCCGGGCCAGCGCAAATGGCTCAGGTTTACGCCAAGTTTGGAAAGCCTATCCCAGAGGAGATCAAGAAGGCGGCCGCCAACAACGATGGCACTGTCACCACTACTCCCACCCAGTACGACTCGCAGTACTTGACTCCAGTGAGCATTGGTGGGCAGACCCTGAACTTGGACTTTGATACTGGTTCATCGGACCTGTAAGTACCAACACAGTCACCTAAATCATGCCATGCACCTAGCAATTTTCTTCAATACTAATCCAACATAGTTGGGTCTTCTCCACCGAGCAACCCGGTGCCCAAAAGGCTGGACACATCGTCTACGACCCTTCCAAATCCAAAACGGCCAAAGTCAAGCCCGGCTACACCTGGTCTATCACGTACGGTGATGGCTCCTCCTCCTCCGGGAACGTCTACACGGACCTTGTCAAAGTCGGCCAAACAACCGTCAGCGGCCAAGCTATTGAGCTCGCCAAAACTGTTTCGGCTCAGTTCGTCAATGACAAGGCCAACGACGGTCTCCTCGGCCTCGCCTTCGATAGTATTAACACCGTCAAGCCTCAATCTCAAAAGACCTTCTTCTCCAATGCTAAAAGCACTCTCTCCTCTCCTCTCTTCACTGCGGACTTGAAGAAGGGTCAGCCAGGCACTTATGGCTTCGGTAAAATCGACAACACCAAACACAATGGCACCATCACCTACGTCCCCGTCATCTCGAGCAAGGGTTTCTGGGAATTTACAGGCAACGGCTACGCAGTCGGCAACTCAGCGTTCAAGAGCGTCAGCATTGATGCCATCGCCGACACCGGAACCACCCTCCTCTACCTCCCCGACGCTGTTGTTAAGGCCTACTACGCCAAGGTCCCGGGCGCCTCGCTCAACTCCGCTCAAGGTGGCTACACCTATGCCTGCAGCACCGCTCTCCCCAGCATCACCCTCGGCGTCGGCGCCTACAAGGCCGTCGTGCCAGGTAATTACATCAACTATGCTCCCATTGACGCTTCTGGGACTACCTGCTTTGGTGGTATCCAATCTGACGCCGGCATCGGTTTCTCCATTTGGGGTGATATCTTCCTCAAAAGCCAATTTGTTGTCTTTGACGGTGGGGCGAGCCCGAGACTCGGGTTCGCGCCTAAGCCACTTATTGGTGCTAAGAAGCACACTTAGATGATTGATTTATGGATGGTTGTGTATGCATTTTCTGCATCATATTGGGAGTTCTTCTGGATTTTGTTGATTTGCAGTTTGGGACAACTGCCTTGTACATGCATGGAGGTTGGAGAACTAGAGAGCGAGAGTAATGTATAGAGCATGTCTTCGTTCAGTGTGATAATTTGAATGGAGTCCACCTGATACCTTTCCAGAGGAGGTTCCAACCCTGTGCACGTGTATCTGCTGCATGGAAACTACCAATCTGAGCTCTGTGAACTGCCTCAAAAGGGTACGTATGCGTTAGCGGCGAGAAAGCTGCGGCTTAGTCTGGGTACCTCAAGGGCAAGGCAGTCACCCGCAAACATGGTCGAAAGCAAAAAACCACACATCCCAGTACCCCAAGGACAGCTTGCCATTGCCAAGTCACTAACCGTTACGTTGTTTGGTACGTTTCGGATAAAACACATCTGATATCTCAAGTTTCATTCTCATAATTTTGTAAGTTGGCAATGCACATCGATTGGTTCAAGTCTGGATATTAACGAGGGGTTTTGATTGGTTGGCTCATTTATTTCTATCATACTACTCGATATGGGTTTACGAATCATGGTCGTTGATAGCTTTTGGGAGATGGGATCTTGGGTAGAAGGGGATGGGGAGAGGGTTTACCACTGGTGGTTTAAGGAAGAATTTTCGGCGAACGAGCTTTGTTCGTGCAAGGTAGGGGGATTCTATTGCGGAAGTGGTAGGAAGGGTAAGTAAGGATGGTGAGGTAGCTCTGCTATATTGAACCCGCGAATGTAATTTTCTTGATTTTATGAGATCCTGTATGTTAGAAGAAAGAGTTAGGGGGATTGGATATTTGGGTTTTGGAAGAGAGGGATGGGAGAGCGCTCTTGGGGGATGAGATTGGTGGAAAGGGGTCGGGGATGATGCTTGCATCTGTTTATTGAGCGGAAGGGTGAAGGGACTTTCCTTTGACGTTAAAAACGGTGCTTTGGGTTTGCGAGTTTCATAGCCTTAAGGAAAGGTTCATCAGAGGCTCTGGAATGAGTTGTGCAGTACCTTAGTCAGTCGGGACCAGTGGGAGAAAATCTTGGCAGTACGGAAATCATCTAGCTTGAAGATTACATGCTGGAAGTCCCCAGGAGGGAATTTGAAAAAAAAACGGGAGGTAACGAAAGAGGGTATGTCTGATGGAGTGGTGTTCTCATGGTGCTGCCTCAGCATTTGGGATATAGAAGTATCGGCACAAGTGAGCGATCCTTAGTCGAATACAGCAGGCTCTCAAGTCGAGGGCAAGCTGAGATACATGATCACTGGGAGGAAAGTGGAATAAGAGACTCTGACTGGTAGGAGCTGATGGAATGATTTGGCTTCGTCTGTGAAAGGCAAAGGGATTCTTGACTTGGCTTGAGAAGCTCTCGTCATGCAGTATTGTCAATGACAAATCTCGGGCCAGATCATAAGAGATTTTGTATCTTCGTCATATGTTTGAGCGCCTCATAATTCATATAAGAGCGTTGTGCGATGTTTGTGATCTCATTCCTTGTCCTGCGTTGTCGTGTAAAGCACAGCTGGGGCTAAAGATTGTCGTCATTCGAAACCTGTGATTTTTAATTTCTCCACAGGCTTTCCGTTCACCTCGCCCCCCATTTTCTCTGATAGGGCATCAATTTCATGAGGGTGAAAGGCTCCACATTGGGGTCAGCAAACGCAACCATGGCTGGGCGGCTTTCTGGACCCCAATTCTTGATCCTTCATTTCGCCAATGCCATTCAGGACTCCACATCTTCCACATATAATCGCATCATTGGTTCGAGCGATGCAGCCTTAATTCTTTGGTTGCTCCGTCACGGTTATTCACCCTTCTCTTTTCGGCACACTCTCGTACGCATTTCTCGCCTTCCCCCTCTTCCCTTTCCTTCTTTTGCCCTCGTGCCCCTCTTCGTGATCACAGCACCCATCTTCTCCGTCACCAGACGTATGTGCCTTCCCCTTGCCCTGTCCTCCCATTCTCGCCTTAGAGTTATCGCCGCCACCGTCTCCACCCGAGTCCGAAGAATCTGAGTCGGAGGAAGAGTCGTCTTCGGATGAGGATTCTCCTAATGCACGCGGCGCATGGTAGATGCAGCATACTGCACTACCCTATTAGCAGTGACCTTGTTAGATGAACGACTTTCGACTCAACCACAGACCTTTCGACTTCTTCCTTCCTAGACCCTCATTATCAACGACATCCTCCGCCCATCGTATCCGCCTACTTTCTACTGGTTCCGCTCGTAATTGAAGTGTGACTGTAGGGGGAACACAAGAAGTGTGGGGAGCAGAAGTGGTCTGGGTCTGGGTTGCGGTGGTGTTTGAGGGAACGGTGGAGCGGGGACGGTTTTGGGTGGAGATGGAGGGCATGTTAGAGCCCTAGGATAGATTAGATGCAGTTGAAGGTTGTGAGTTTGAAGAGCAGTTTCCAGGTTTACGGTGATCTGAAATAGAATAGATGCATTGTTCAGCACATACTCATACAGTACAGTACGAAAACTCCGAGGAGATTTGTTAGCGAGCTGTCATTGCGGCTCTTCAGCCACGGCGATAGCCCCACCATAGCCCCACCATAAGGTAGGTTCTCCTGCTGCCTACTCAACTTCTATAGTCGTTACCATCTAATCCAACTCTTGCGTACGAAACAAATCGAATTTATAGACCATCGGTTTAGTGTTTGGTAACTGATCATCTTCAAAGCTATGCCCCGTCGGATACCGCCTGAAGCGGCGGTATCATCGAGTCCGCTCTTCATCCTCTCTCCGGAAATCCGTAACATGATTTACGCACTTCTGCTTACCACCTCCAAGCAGATTTCTTTCGAAGAGCATTCTGCTCGCGCTCTTCCTTTTCTCCGCCGGAAAAATCCAGAAGATTGTGTAAAAGATCTGTTTCCTTCAATCCTGCTAACGTGTCGCCTCATCTACCAAGAAGCCTGCCCACTGTTATATCGTGGTAACGCATTCTACTTCTACGAGCCGGTGACATCGGACTCCTTTCGATGGCACACCGGTTCGAAACATGCTGCATGGGTCGAAGAAATTGGCACGACTATGAGCGCAAATCTTCTGCCAAGTTATTACAACGGAGACGAGGAGAGGTGGCTCAAGTATATGAAGCAGAAACCGCAGCATTCTCATTCAAACTTTCCAAGGTGGTTCGACTACCTTATTAAGAGAAATTTCAGTCTCAAAGACAACTATCCTCATCTCAAACGACTGACAATCACTTTGGGTGAGGGTCTGTTGACAGCCAGAACTGAGGATCTGCGTCCGATATGCGAGCTCATCGGACGGAATATCCGAGGCCTGCAGTCGGTGCACATAGTTGGGCTGAACGATGAGAATATGGTCTCAGCTCTGACGCCCATGATCGAGAGGGCAAGAACAAGTCCAGGAGATCGCAGAAGTGTGCAGACGCACACCACAGAGCTTCAGACAAGAGCTGGTTGGAAGAACATGACTATCTGGTGGGGTCCTGAAAGTGGAAATCCGCCTTACCATACTACAACGTCCGAGACAGATCTACAATGGAGGCGCCGTTTGTTCAGATTTGGAGATGGACCAAACTTTACCTATTCTGTTGGGAGTTCGTTTGTCCCAAAAGGGCCACGCTGAGTGAGACTTCCGTCTTTTGGCTACCCCAAAACCTCTATCTGGACAGAATCTTGGTCGTCCTATTGCCTGGTCCTTTCTTCTTGTGTGCACTACCCGAAGCCGACAGAGCAGGGAGCTAGCCCATTAGCCAGCGGTTGTTGTGATGGCTGCTGCGAAAGCCTTCTTCAGGTGACCAAGTATGGGGGAATCAAGGCGGACTACGCGAAGGCAAGCTACAACAACAGACTTCCTGGGACAACTCAATTATGACCTTGAACTGTCTATGGCTCGCTCTTCGGTTTAGCCTTGTGACTACGTAGATACGTCTCGATGTTAGTAAGTCGAATCTTGCTTCCTCTGCAACATTCGTCGAAGGAATGATGACGACGCCAGACTGAATCATCAGCAGACCTTGTGAGGACGCCTACGAGCACTATCCCAATTGAAAATTAGAATTGCCTAGGCGAGAATAGATCAACTCTCAGCCAGGAAAATACCCACCGACAGTAGGTTGACCAGACCGATTTTGGATTATGCAGTAGATGATAGTTGGGTCGAGAAAATGATATTCACCCTGGCCAAGCGGAAGGGCTTCGTAAGTCTTCGTTATCAAAGCAAGCTATTTGAATCAATCTATCCTCCGCTTTCCTTTCTAAAATTCTTAGGGCAGATCAGGTGTTGCCCAGCTGCCGGGTTTTGTTCTTTGACTTGAACTGTCATCCTGCAGTCCTTCTTTCTGGCATCTTATAGCACATCAGCTTTTGACCAAATCGCTAATCTCCTCCTCTCATGTTTCTTTCCATGTGATTCTTCAATTGGAAAGTATAGTTTGTCTTTCTCTCGAGCACATGCGACTAAGACTCGCTCAGCAATCCCATGTGCAGCTATAGGAAGTGCATTCGACATCTATCGCGTATGCAGGGCATTACCCCCCGCAAATATATCGAGAGCATCCAGCTCCGTTTAAATAAGACCCTGCGTTAGACGATAATACTATAAATGCCAAAATATGTCTTCTTTGTGTATCCCAGGTTTTCGACCCACTCGTTGTCAAAACAATCCGCTCCGCAAAATGTGGCTATAAAAAACCATCTAATACGTTCTAACAGTTAAGGAGCATCCGACAGAGAAACATCATCTCCGATCAGACACGCTCGTAGAAAATTAACCAAGTCACCACGCAAAACTTCTATCGGACAGTCCTATTTATTGTCCATTTTTCCAAAATGTCGTCTCCGACACCATCCTTTTCCGAGCCCCCCATCACATGTTGGATCTCCTTCTCAGATCTGCCACATCTCTCCGGACCCTATTGCTAAATTGCTAGGCGGAGCTCTTGTTATTGCCCCGAACGACAATTGAATGTCCGGTCTCCATAGCTCCAGCATAGCACCAGCCCGAAACTCAAGATAGCGTCGCATGAAGCTGCTTACCAGAACGCTTATCGATGCCCCCCAAATCTTCATATAGACAAACAGGAAACTTGTTTATCGTCGCATTCGCTTCGTTGACGAAATCGATCCACGGTAAACTCGGCATTCGCTAGGCTTCCCCGTCACAAAAGCGTTCAAAACAAAATGCTGCTAATCCTCCAACTAAGCAAATCGTCAGTCTACCAGCTAAACAGCCAGTTAAGGCATAAATTATCGACTTCCCAAACCTCCAACCTCTCGACACAAAAGTCATCAACTGTATCACCATCAATGTCCTAAAATACCCTGCACGACCGACCACACAACTCCCCTCTCCAGCCCTAGATCCCCATAACCCTCCGCAACCACCCCAAACACCAAGCGATCTAACCTCTCATTCACCCAATATCCCATCTCCTTGATACTTCCAAATGTTGCTTGGCTCGGCATTTGGGAGACTTCCGCAAGAGGAGTCTTTCCACGGGTTCTTGTTTGGAGCGGGAGCGAAGTCTGGATCCTGGGCAAGTTCTGGAGGTTGGGTTGTTTGGAGGTATCGAAGCTCATATATTGCTAGATGGGTGAGAGGCCAAGAGCCTTGGCATCATGGCAGAGCTTGTCGTTTGGAGCCCAATGCCCCTTTTCCTCCTCCGTGGGGCTTCTGACTAACCAATGCATCTGTCAGTTATCCCGGCGCCTGTAATCGAAAAGTAAGCTCGAATTGCGATTGGTCAAATAGTGTAATTATTCTTTAATTGAATTTTTTATCGTATCATACATATCATTGGACCATGTATGTACACGCCCATGCGTCCTATGCCTACGACACCACCAGCGGGACGTGGGAGATCGATGCACTTCAGTGACACAGCCAACGACAGACGACCACCCCGTAGACCGATATCAAATCGCGTCATTCCAACTGATACACACTGATAACTCTAGCAAATAACCCCCCCGCCAGTCATCACAAGATCATACCATCACCGATTTCTCCACCCCCTTGCTTCTCGCCAACAGCTTTCTCCGCCCCCATCTTCTTGGCCTTCTGCTTCTCAGCCCACATCCGGCTCGCCAACCGACCCCTCTCCGCCGCCTCCACCCTCGCCTTCCTCGCCGCCTCCTCCTTTTCCTTCCTCTCCTTCTCACGCGCCTCGAGCTCCAGCTTCGTCCTGCCAAAGACCTCTTTTCCCCTCGAAGTCTGGCGGATACTGCCCGTCAGAGGAGCGTTGACCGTACGGCTTGGACCTGCCGCGAGCGAGGCGCGGGAGGTCATGGATGCGGTGCGAAGAGGCATGGCGCTGGAGAGGGATGGGCCGCGCGTTACGCGAGCGGAGCCGTTTACGCAAGGGGTGGGCGCGCGTTTGGCGACGGAGAGGGTGGAGAGGCGTTTGTTGCCGTTGGTGGTGGCCACGGGGTTACGGGGTGTGATGGGTTTGATTTTTGGCGCTTGGTTCTTAGCAACCTTAGGGTGAGGGTCTGAAGGATCCGCCTTTGCTAAGCTCATCCGGGCATTGCTGGTTGCGGTGGGTTTGACGACAGGAGCATGGCTCAAGCGCACGGGCCGAGCTTTGAAAGTTTTCTTTGGGGTTCCTTTTTCAACTTCTTTCTTAAGGCGCTCTTCCCGCTGTTCCTTTAATTTGCGGGAGACGGCTTCTCCGGGTAGTTCGAAGGTAGATCGTGTTAATGGCTTTGAGGATTTGGTTGGCTGGAAAGGGGCATGTTGGAGAGAGCTCACGCGCGCGTGGGTGGTAGCTAGAGCTTTGGCAGTCCCGAGAATGGGAGAAGGTTTAGAGCTTGCTGTTGTCCTTAGGGATGACATCCTGGAGATATCAGTGCACGCCGTTGGTTTTCTGGTTGTAGGCTGCGCTGAACGCGTAGCCAAGGTTTGTCTGGGTTTCGAATTGTTTTCTTTACGCATCGCTTTGGCTTCGTTATTCCGTGAGGTCGCTAATTTTGAGTCGGCTGAGGGTTTCGGTCCATCTGAATGTGTAGGCTTGCCAGGAGTCCTGTCAGCTACTTTGCTCTGGGTCGTGTCCTCCGTTGCCGGTTGAGTATCATCATGTATAGCTGGAAGTAGCTCGCCGACCTTCTCGATTTCTTCTTCAAAAGCGTCAATGGCTTCGACTGAATCTTCAATGCGTGAGACTGGTTTTGCTGGAGACCTTGCTTGTATCTGAGCTACAAAACAGTCTTCTCTGGTCGAAGTCACATGGTCTTCAACTTGTGTGTTGTTCGCTTCGTTGGAAGCCTTGTCTGTAGAAATCAGTTTGGCTGGTGTGCGAGAAATTATAGCCTCAGCAAATGCATCTTTATTTCCCTCAACAATACAGCCCGAAACTTTGTCTTTCGATCTGTGTACTTCAGGGTCGAAACGGGGTGTCTGAGGTCTAGAGGATAACAGATTTTGGAGCGCACGAACGGCGGGTGAAGGAGGGGTGCGCGGACGTTGGTCGTGCATGACAACCTGATAAACCTCTGTTTACATTCCATGTCAATTTAGATCGTTATATTTAAGGAGCGAGCTAGCGTATTACCTCCAGGGCTCTCCTTCATAAGATCTTGACAAGCATCCTCTACTGCTGAGCTTGTTTCACTTTGACTGTCGTCTTCCAGAACCTCCACATTCCCTTCCTCAGCCTTGGGGACATGTTTCTTTCCCTTTTTTGCGACCCTTCCTTTTTTCCCTTGGCCGGGTCCCGTCTTGCCGGGTTTAATTTTGCCAGCGTCTTTGACCACTTCTATCATTTCGAGCGCGGGACCTTGATTATCGGTAATCTCTCCAAGAGCAACGCGTTCCTTGAGCGGAGTTAAAGGTAGAGGCGTCAACGCCGCGACGGTAGACTCCTCTAAGAGTGCATTTGAGCGAAGCGCGGCGCGAGTGACGCGAGGCATACTTTATACAGTCGCGGCTCAAAAGCAAAGGGAATTGGCGGTATTTAAGTATTGCGAGTGTTAGACAGTCAAGCTAATGTTGGATTGAAATAAAATGCATACATGAACCTAAGAAACAGGAAGTGTAATGAAGGCCAATTGTTTACATAGCAACCGGGTCGTGCCGATGTTAGCGCGACCTCTTAGCGCGCCCATGCATTGAACGCGTCTCGATGAGGTGAGTCAGAAGATAATGAAACACTGACTCGATATCTCAAACGTGGAAGCTGGGGTTTGGTTAGCTCAAGTCAACCCTGATCCCGTCGTCCGACCATACTCCTTGACTTTTGTCCAAAGCATTGCGAAGCCCTCTTCATGTCCAGAAACCAGTTCTACTAGTGCCCTCTTCAAACGCCAGCCGAGGGTATCTTTACACTCCTACTACAACATGACTATCCACACACCGTAACCGCAACCAGAGAGCCCAGATCATTGAAGATTCGCGGAATACCAAGAATTTAGACTGTGCCATGTGATATGGAGCTTTCCTGGGGTTCCTTTGGCTGAGACTCGGGTTCGACTGGTATTCGTACAAGCGTTTGTGGCAATGGTACGGCTGAGTTGGGCATCTCGTCATCTTGTGTATCTTGACCGTTCTCTTCTGTGGTCTTTGGCTTTGGTATTTTCACTGTAAAATGTCAGTGGATATAGGCCAACGCCAGCTGCCTTGCCAAAACTTGCTTGAAGCCATGTTGATTGCTCGTAATACATTATGCCAGTTGGACAGCACCGCAGCAACGGCTGTTGCAAATTTTTTGTCAGCATTGGAGCCTGATCTGTAGACAGTCTAAGCAGACCTTCAGTTCCATCAGACAACGTTGACAATTTTTCTTCCAGCGTCTGCATCTGTGTTGCCAACCCTGCGCTCAAATCCCGTAGCTGTTTCAAATTCTCTAGTTCGGCCCTCTTTTCATTGATTCGCGCCACCAGCATCGGCGACTGGCCTGACGAAGCCTGAGAGCTACCCATTGAAGGATGTCGCATGCCAGGATTCAGAGAGCGATTCATGGTGGGTGCGCAGAATGTATGACACTCGATACGTGGCCCTCCTTCAGTAGGATTACGAGTTCGGCTCAATGTGAATGTCTTTTAGGATCTCCAGATGCGAAAGCGAGCATCGCATTTTGGCGCAGGGGTTGGCATACAGTACCTTAGGGGCGCTAGTGCGGAGAAATGCGGCCGCCGCTTTGTTTACATGATTTTCCTCGATAGCAACCATCCGACTAAACTGATGTCCGAACATATTTTGCTATACACGCGCCTTGATAACGCTTAAAGCTGAAGTACGACGTTCCTTGTTTGATGATATGTTCCTCTGCATTATATCATATTGAAAAGCCTTACATGGCGCGCCTGAATGAGCCTCCGCCCTCGGTTGAAGCTATTGATGCTCGTAAGTCAATACTCCCGGTTTCCCTAATCATAATTCCTAAGTAACTACAGTAAAACGCCGTTTCGTTCGACAAAATAGAGAAATTGCAAGGTATGTGTTTACCTCCATTCATGTGACGTCGATTAATACTTAAAAGGGCGAACTCAACACAATCGCTTCGTATAAGAAACCTTGAAAGTGAAATATCCCGACTCCTGACAGAGAACATCGCCTTCCGAGAGCAGTGTATCAAGCTACAGTATGAAGTGGACAATGGTCCCGGCCGAGGCGCCATGGAGAGTGTGGGAGAGATCAAAGGCAGGCTGGAGACAAAGTTGACAGAGTTGGGGTGTCTGGTGCAAGAGCTTGGGGTAGTTCAGAAAAGTAAAAGAAATCGATCACCTCGAAGGAAATCAACTACCCGAAGCTCCCCTAAACGATCCCCGGATCAGAAAAACTGGAAGAATGCTCTTACCCTCTCGGAAGTCACAGGGGGTATAGACGGCCGACTACCCCCAATTGTGGAGGACAAATACTTTCCGAGAAGAACCATGGAGTATGTCCTCTGTCCCGCTCAAGCGAGACGTACTGACTGTTGTAAAGTGCTGAAGAGTTGCTGGGCATGTTGGGCGACCCCGCAAATGCTACTGATTCGCCGGATCTTGGACCCCCACCAATTGCCCACTTCGAAGAAGGAGACCCTATCAAGTTTGACCACAATCAAACAGCACTCTCAAGAAAGGATGCAAGCCCAAACGCAGAGGAAGAGCATCCCCCACTGCCTGCAAATCTGGAAACTCGGAAAAAGAGAAGGGAGAGCGCCCATCATCTGGAGACCTCTCGCTCAGCTACTACAGATACAACGTCCACGACGGGGCAGCCTCTCAAGACTGGAGCGAAACGGAAGTTGAATACTAGGGATGATGACGACCCTGCGGAAAAAATCAATGAGAAGGATGCTTTCCGCTTCAACCGCAAACACGTAGCTTCAACTATGGTCGAGAACAGTCTAGAAGCGGATGAGAAGGGAAAGTCGATTATCTGGAAGGTGTCTCAGGATCTTGCTGCTGTCAGGGAGATGGGTCGCGATAAATCGAAGGAGGCTCCCCTGATAGCGATAACGACCGCTCGGAAAGCTCTCGGCCCTAGTGAGTCTACTATTGTGTAGAGATTTCACAAGCTGTATTGACATATTTTCCAGAAAGTGTGAACACCGATCCACTGGTCTCACCTGCTAAGATGAAGGGTAATGCTTCAAAGGACAAGATCGGCGAACTCAAAGATGACATGGCCAAAAAACCCAAAAGCCGACCTCGCCCAAGAGATAAGCTCGGACCTAGCGAACCAGCTCCCCGTCCTAAAGAACCAAATACCAAAAAGGATCTCATTCAACCTGCAACTCTCCTCCCCGAAACCCCCGTACCACCACCCTTCGACCTCTTTTCCCCCGTCTCCTCTGAACCCTCAGGCCCCGGTGCTCAAGGACGTGACACACCGCCCCCTTCAGACCTTCGCCCTGAGAGCTCTAGCACGAATGCATTTGGCACCGCCGGCCGAGGCTCGCGGCGGCCCCGTGGCAGCGTCAGTTACGCCGAGCCAAATCTCCGAGACAAGATGCGCCGCCCGACCAAAGAACTTGTCGATGCCGTTGGCGCGGACGATCGAATACAAATTCTGGGGAGTAGGAAAGTCGAAGGGATTGTGTCGGAAATCGAGTTCGGGCAGGAGAATAGCAAAAGGACCGTCGTTATCAAGAAAGAACCAACCGACGATGTCCCGAGTTGGAAATTTCCTCCACTGAAAGACAGCCAACTTCAACACGAAAGCAACGGGGTTGAACCAACCAGCCCTCTTGGCGGCAAATCGTCAGCGGCAGCCGTAACCGACCTCCCATCCAGCGTCCTCACAGACCGCCGCAGACGGACCATGACTGTCCACCGTGCCTCCGACGACCCCGGCACGGAGCCAGGAAAGCCATCCTCGGGCGCTGGCACCGCAATCGCGGCACTCGTCGCCGGGAGTTCAAAACCCCGAAAGCGCGAAGCTGGTGAAGCGCAGGGAGAGGAGAAGATCTCAGAGTACCTCGAAAGCGGTGACATCTATGACTTACACACCAGTTCCCCTCCGGACAAGGGTACAGCGAAAGAGGCCCCAACACGCGCGTCCTCACGCCGGCATTCGAGCGTCCCGGCACTGGCAGAGGATGCCAAGGCGTCTATAGCGCGCAGGGGCGAAAGGAGGAGAGATGGGCTTGCGGGCGTTGCTGCCGGGAATGGCGGGGAGAGAGTAGTCGGAAGGGCAGGGGAGGGACTGAAGGGGAGTAGGAGTGTAGTGGGACTGAAGGCGAGGGATGGAGGGGGCGGGGAGGAATTTGGTGCTGGTGGAGGGGCCAGGGAGGAGAGAGCGGAGAGGGCGGCGGGGAGGAGGCGGAGTATGATGCTTTAGACTCTTTGTGAGGTGTAAGGTGCGCTGTTGGGGATAATGGTCCAAGTGTACGGATGGCGTTTGAGGGGAGGGTTGGGTAAGTAGTTGGGGTTGGGAATGGTTGGGTAATGACGAAGCACTCGCTTTATTTTGGATAGGCAGAATTGAACACAGATTACCGTTCGCTATGAATGGGAAAGAATGAGGGAATTGATAGGAATAAGGGAGGTTGATGACTGACTACCTACATACCTACCTACCTTTCGTGTAGATTATCACTCCGTGTAGAGAGTGGAGCTAACGGAATGTGAATGAATGCATGCATGCATGATATATCACAGCATAACCGCCTTCATTGAGAACTCCACGACGGTTAAGCTGGTTCCCTTGTCCACGAGCGACCTCGTTGGTTAGAAGGGGGGTGGTGGGACTAGCTAGGTATGGCGGAGCTGTGGGTTAGGGTATCGGTGGACTTAGGGCGGAGAGGGGGCGCGGATGGCAGGAGGGGCGCTGTGCTATGGCTTATAAGACAAGACCAGTCCATAGTGACGTTGATTTTGTGGGGATCGCCACATGGTCTTGCTGTATCAGCTGCTCCTCTAGTCGGTGACTGCGAGTTGCGAGCGAAGAATGTGATGGGATGGGGGGTTCGGGGATAGGTGCTATAAGTGCGAGGAGATGGTTCTGCTCGCAGCGGACAGGAAGAGGGGAGGAGAGGGTGGGGATGGCATATGGAGCTATGGTGTGCGTCCATGCAGGTCCAGCGTCAGACGTCTTTCCAACAGTGGAAGAGCGCAGAGGTTGGCTTTTCCCCATCGAGTCCGTGCGGTTGGCGTTTGGGCGCAGGACCAACAATGGCTCAGGTGAGCTCGTGAGAGATGTTTTTGGAATTGTGGTGGCGAGGTTTATAGCTCCAGCGTCTTTGGGTTTGGGTTGAAGGACTGGAGAAGGCAGCGAGCGTCAACGGGATGAGGTTGGAGGGTGCGGGCGTGGTTCGTTGGAGCTGGGCTGTTTGCGGTTGGCTTTCAGCTTCTTGGAATGTGGGTATGAAGGAATTGAGATGTTCGGTGGGTCGTTTGGACGGATGGGGGGGTAGGTTACTTACACAGGCCGTGTCCCGTTTGCCACAATTGATGAATTCGGCTTCTTGTTGGAGAACAATAGTCTCGAGGATGCGCGTAGCAATCATCGAAGGCGGTAAAGCAAGTATGGTCCCTTTTGCAAGCAGGAGATGTAAAAAGGGATCTAGCACCTACGATATACTCGTGGCGAATTTTTCTAATATTGTGAGCAAATGATCAGATGTACAACTGTAACGGTTGTTTTCATAAGTATGCCACTATCCAAATTGAAGTCTCTCATGAGATAGATGAGGTCGCCATCCATAGCTCGGACGTCCCGTACATCGAGGCGAGTTCTCTGCGATGAGGCATATACTCAATAGGGATTCCGGACCACGGGTACATACAAGGTACGAATCATGTACGTCACCTCTTTATGTCTAGCATTCGCTTCCATCTTAGGAAACAGCACTTTCCTCGTCATCGCCGATGGAATGATGGGCAATCAACCGAGCGGGATGTTTTTCAACGGATAAGAAGATACGCCAAATCATGGGACAAGGAAATCCAGCATCCTCCCTACATCGGGCGATAAGTGATGGATGCCACGGCATTTTTGGATGCGAGAAGCTCTTCCCCCCCAATGTTGGGACCACCAAGACGAGTTCCAGCTCCAGAGACATTGGTGTAGCGGAATTGGATCGAGATCGATTGACACAGCTTTGTTGAGACACCACAGACTCGATCATGGCTGAATAATCGCGTTACAATATGGTGTTGGTAGCTCATGGATATAGTTTGATAGTGCATATACGCAGGACCTCCAGTAGTAGTAGCTGAAATAGAGTGGTTGCTGTTGTGCTCGGACCTATGCTACCATCTTGTCAGCTTCGGTAGCCGGCAGCTTGGCCACATGCCCAGCAGGAGCAAGCAACAAAGGCCGCCGCCTCGCAACCTTGCCGCTAAAGCACTTCGGAACATTCCGATCGTATATGTAAGCTGAGATTTCGGGTTATTTGTGTGGGTGTCGAGGCTCGATGAGAAACTTGTGGGGGGTACGGTAAGCTAACTCACTCATGTGGAGCGAAGGATGAAAAACAGGAAAAGGGTGTGGGAACTGGATGGCGATAATTTGTGAGCACATATTTCATTTAGCTTGTTATTTTCCAGCTTACCCTTTCGCTGAAGTAGTACTCGAAGGGTCGTAGTAGTAGTGGTAGTGTACCCCCATCGTTACTCTTGACAGATACTGCCATGTCGACTGGTAGTTGCAGCATCGAACGGGCCGTCGGCATCTGCAAGTACAAGGAGGGTTCGCATCTCTCGAGCACAACAACAAGGTAAGGTGGTAAGGGAGTGAAAAATCGTGAGGTAAGAGACCAGAATTTAAAAGGCTTCCCCGAAGAACACACTAGCTTGTTCTGCCCCCCCAAGTTGTGTCTATGATGAATGCCGTAAAGGCTTGGTTGTTGTCTCAAACGACGGAGACTACTCCGTTTCTCCCTACTTCATTAAATGCCTCACCTGATCGAGCGATTGACATCTCCCAAACAAACACCAACAATTCTCAATAGTGCATTTGTCATTCAGGAGACGGACGTGTCTCCGATCCCATCGCCCCTTTTTGCATTCTTCATCTACACACAGCCCCTCGAGCGTGCTGGCTGAATCAAGGGCGCCAAAAAGAAAAAAAACCCAGTAGAGAACAAATTCCCCACAACGAGGCCCACAGCCGCAACGACTTTCCCCATCCCATCAAAACGGTTCTGCAGGCACGCGTTGTTCTCTTGTTGCTGGAGCGCATATACGCCACTCCACTCGACCACAGCAGAACGTTTCTGCTGCTGCTGCTGCTGCTGCAGGGACCCGTGCCCCAAAACCGCCGATTGGAATGGAAGCAACCCGCAGAGCAACAACGGGGCGGAAAAGCACAGAAAAAGGTTTTCGAGGTGGAGACACTTGCGGTTGCGTTGCGTATGATTAGGTCTCATATTGATGGGGGGGAAAGTCTTTTCATCATCAAAATAATAATACTCTTTAGTCCACAATTTTGCCCAAGGAACGGTCGTGACGCAATTGCTTCGGCAAAGCTCGCACTCCCTTCCTCGCCATTCACAAATCAACATCCGTAATCACTTCAAGCCACCCACCAAAAAGAGCCCAGCCACAAAAAAATGATTTTCCATCGCGCGGGAACGATCCTCTCAAGATCGTAGATCCTGAGATCTGGGAACCCCTGCAGGAGGAGGAAATGGCCCCCCAAATCCAATATTATCATGCCCTTGGAGCGAAAAGCACCTTAGTCCCCGGAGCGGCGGCATCGTAGCTCATCACGCAGGCGTAATTCTTACATGACCTGAGGCACAGTAGTCCCAATATTATCGTCTGGCTTCCAAAAGTAAAGATTTAAACGTAGCGTGAACCTAAAAGGCCTCAGAGTTTGCAAGTTGGTACAGTAGAGAAAGTATCAAAAATTTTATCCGTCAACCCATTTGTTGCGGGGATGATCGTAGGAAGCAAAAGCGGGATACAGGCCGGGATAGGCAAGGTCTTTGCGGCAACCAAAGGGGGGGGGGTTTTTTGGGGCGAGATTTTCGGACTTTTGGCGGTTAGGCGTAGGATGGGGATCGGAAGGGAGCGATTAGGTTTTGCGGTACGGAGGCGGAGGGGAAGGGAGACGAGGGGTGGGTAAAATGTCAAGAGGAGCGGGCGGGGGGGTTGGGATGGGATGAAGTGAGATGGGGATGGGTGGTTTGTTTTTATTTTGGAGGTTGAGGACATTATAGTTGGTTTGGTGTGAGATGACAGTTTTGGTAAGACTTGATTGGTGTGAATCTCTATCTGGTGCATCCAAAATTGAAGAAATGTTGCTTCCCACCCAAGTGGTAGCCCCTGCCCAACCTCCTCCTGTTGATACCCATCCTGAACGCTCAAGTCCTCTCGCTATATGCAAATGGTTCAGGTCCATTCTATAACGCTGGTGAAAAAACCCTTGGGATATTCCTACTCCTCCCGTCCGAACGACCACGCTACCAAAGACCGACAGTCCTGCCGTAGCCTGTAAACACCGTATCCATACAATCAAAAATCCCCTCATATGCTTTTGGTGGTACTGTACAGAAAAGGAAAAGGTCCGAAAATGTAGGGTGGAGTGGAAGGCGGTGGTTCTTGATGTTCTGAATTCGTAGGCGGACAAACGATTGGCATATGTAGATAACGAACTGCACGACCGGGTATGATGAAAACGCCTGTGTTCCTAATGCATGATTGTCGAATAGTAGAGGATGTCGAGTTTGCGAGAACAGCAGAGGATGTCATGGTCATGTCGAATTCATCCGTCTCTTCCAATTCCTGATGACATCAAAGGAATTGGAGTAGCTGCGAAGCTCGCTCAGAGCCTGAGCTGAGAGGCAGCCGCTTGTTGAGGAATTGCTCGATATGGAGCTGAGAGACGACCGAGACGAAGAAGGTGTGAGCGCCCGCGTTGTCGATGAGAAAGGAACCGATGGTGTGACGGTTTGGAAAGAACTCGTGAAGCGGGGCATCTGGGCGGCAGAGGTTTCTCGCAGCGCTGCTTGTGACGGTGAAATGCTCGACGGCCTGTACGCGGCAAAGTCGAAAGCCGGTTGAAGATAGAAGCCCGAGCCCGAGCTTTGGTTTACAGACGCCCAGAATGGAGGCAGGCTTGACGTTGTGGGTGAGGAGGGCTCTGACCCGTACGAGGTTTCCAGCTCGGCGAGGCGGCAGGCTTGAGAGCAGTAGGCACCACCCGAAGTTTGTCGATCACAGGCCAGGCAGTAGTCTGGAGACCACTTCGAGTCCATGGTCATCGTAGGCAAGATGCTTGTCGTCGAGTGTTCTCGGAGGGACAGCAGACGACAGTGATCAACCAGGACCAGTTGCCAAAGGATTGTGGATGAAGGACGGAGGGCGAGCGTGACAAGGACGAAGACTGAGAGTAATGGGTATAGACAGTGGAGGTCTGAGTGGATGTAAGTCAAGGAAGGTAGGTTTTCGGTGGGTACAGAGGTAAGATAGATATGGGTCAATATTACAAGTAAATGTCAGGTAAGTTACCGATCTGAAAGATGGTTGATGCTGAAGAGGAGAGAAGGGTTGAAAGAGTGCTGTTTCATTCTCTTGGCTGTTGAAGGCATGAAGCAGAACGAAACACCAGGAATCGAAGGCAAACGACAGGCTTCTATATTATTATTATTATTATTCCTCATGCATCATAAAAGTGGAATGCAGACATTGGGGGGGGGCATACTCTGCGCAGGCACTACTTGTCCCCAGCGAATGATTGATCATGAGGGCAAAAGCAGGTTAGCAGATGAGCAGGGGAGGTGTGCCGCACCATTATTGCCTACTGGAGAGCTAGGTGATTCTGGGACAAGTGGCCCGCCAAGACACAGCCGAAGATGGCGGCAGGGATCATCCCCTCTTATTGTTCACTCTCATCATCAGGAGAAAGACGGCTCAGTGCGACAAAATGCAACCTTGAATGCACAACCAATCCGTTACAGTTAGCACCCGGCGCAGGGATCATGGGCGCCAGTACAGACTCCGTCAAGTCCGTCGCTCTCTGTCTTCGCGTCTTTCGTGCATCGTGGTCCGCTCTTGTCCGAACATGGACGTGGGGTGAGGGGAAATCAACGGCACTAGCAGAATCATCCAAGGGAAAGCTACGACCGTCCTTTACGGCACTCTATTGGGGGAAAGAGGATGGGGGCGTTGGTGGATTGTTATTGCCTCTTGGTTCCATGGTACCGTAGACCGCCGTCAACGTGTCACAGAAGGCTTCTCGGGAATCAGGCAAGCACTCATTGCTGGGAATAGATATGAGGGATATTCAATTTTCGAGTTTTTCAGTGGGTCGCAACATGATCGTAGTCATGCTTGTCCTTGCGGTTTCGAGTAAAGCAAGTCATCGCATCATCGAGGATCCGTACAGTGCAGTGCCGAGAATGCCTGATCAAAGCCAGCAGCCATCATTGGTATGGACGAACAACATTCGTTTCACAATTATTGGATGGTTTTGATTGATTAATTTAATATCGCCAGATTGCCAAGCGGAGCCAAGTGCAGCGTCAAGCCGGGGCTTTTAGCTTTCAACGAATCTCCCAAGGGTAAACTCGTCATCTACCTTATCTGCGTTCATGCTACTTCCATCACCGTGATATCCGTGGGTTCCTGTGGTTTCACCTCATGTCCGGCAGCATCATAGTGCAGAAGAGCACGAGTTCATATTGGTCCAGACTCGTAAGCTCGTACCTTGCACAAGACCCGTCAGATGCCAGCAACGACGACTACTCGTCCGATAAGTCAGAAGAATTGACTAGGGACGTTAAGCATCAGCTGCCGCCCACCTCTCTACCTGTTTCTCAACCTCTCGTTGGGGACTATTTTAACGCGAGGAGAGAAGAGGCCACGACGATAGCTACAGTCGAGAGTATCGACGATTGCCAGCGTGGATCCAGTCTGTTCTCGGTTAGATTCCTGATTGCGTTTGCACAACGAGGGCGGATCGGGAGATCTCTGTGGATTGATTTGTTGGACCGACCGAACACCAACATCAAAGTAGTTCTAAGGTAAGTACGGATATTCTAGTACAGTATTACCCCTCCACCCCTCCAAAGTTTGGGGTGCATAACCGAAGGTTACGCAAACCGAGAATCGAGATTGTTGTCCCTGCGAACCAGTGTCAACATTGCAGCTTATTCTACCGCACAGAACAATCTTAATGTCAATCACAGTCCTGATGGTGTGATAAATGCCTCAAGTCTAGAGAACGGGATTAGATTCTGCCCTGCAGCCAACGTGGTAATACATACGGGGGATGCAAGTGCTCGTCTAAGCGGCCATATGTACCTGATGATGCATCTGTCGGTCGTTCCACTTCAGTTGGCAACGATTCCCTAGCCCGCGGCAATTGCCTTGTCTGCCATTGTTCCGGTACATGAGAACCAAGACCACATTCATTCCCCTTTCCTTCTTCCTTTAGAGGCGAGCAGAGATAGTGTCAAAGATGGGAATCCACCTTCTGGTGAGCAAATGAATGCAAAGCAACTGTTTTCAAAATGTAAGCATGCTGTTGTGGGCAAACACACAGACCGTTCATACGGCACTCACTTCACGGCGCGGCTGGGCGTCGCAAGCAAAAACCGAAAAGTTCCAAAAGTGGATCGCGCAAAACATCCCAAACATCGAAAGTGACGCCAGACCCCACTTTTTCTAACCATATGCAGTTACTGAAGGCGGAAAGTTGGCGGGCGCTAAAGATGCGGTACCAAACTTCCCAAAAGACAAAAGACGGCCATCTCCATTGGGGTGACAGTTCCAGGTGGGGGGGTTCTTCACTCTCCACCGCCTCGGGGCGCTGTGCTAAGGTATCTAGAGTAGGTATTTAAAGTACCTAGGTATCTAAAGTAGGTATGGTATTAATGTATTCCGTAGTGATTTGAGAGGCAGGAGAGTGGCGGGGATCGACCGGCGACAGCGAGCGTTCGCTTTGCTGCAGTCTCTCGGATCACCTTCTCCGTTGGCGTCGTGTCACCATTGAGGAATGTGAGAAACTTGGGACACGCACGCTCAGACCCTTTTCAAAGCCTCCGCTACCCCCCCCATATGCAACAACCGTTCGAACTCAACTCCAACTTCATCGATGATTGGCCGGATTTCTTCCCCAGGTGTTTTGCTGTGTTTGGGTTCAACGGGGGAAAATACCTTCCCGCGATGAAATGCCGGCTTGCAGGTCAATTGCATGAATGAAATCATGCCCGTGAGACCTTTTGCGCTTCCAGGCATGAACTGTCATTATCAAAGCATGAGCTCAACCGTCAGAACAACATGTCGGCGTCTGACGATCATCTTCGTCCGAGTGCCCCGCAGTATCTGGCATTAGGAGGCTTGCATAGATGCAGTCTGCGTTTCAGCTGCTTTCGCGCAGCCTCCACCCCCACGCACTGGCCAGCATCCCAAACATGGAGGAGGAGTCTTCTCCCGCTGACTCTTTGGCTTGCAGATGTGGATATATCTAGATGAGTGAATGATAAAGAGCTGACAATGGCCCACAGCTTCATCAAACGCCACTACCTCACGGACAAGTGGACACCTCTGGGCTGATAGCCTGGGATGGGCCGAAAAAGCATCGTTCCGTCAAAACAATCCACTTGTGTCCAGAATGATCCCCCCCCGTAGAGTATGCGTCCGGAAACCGATCATTCAAAGCCTTGGACAGCACGCTGCCTCCAGGATGTAAAGCCGACTGACGCATACAGATTATCTGCGTCCTAGACGGCCAGGATGCAGAAGCAATTTGAGAAACGTGAATGGAGCTACTGTATGGCAGGATATGGATGAAAAAGTAGGGACTACGGAGGTTAAAAACCCCCATATTTTCCCTCCGTCTCCGGCATTCAGAATATTCCCCGTCCAACATGATAGGTTCTCCTAATTCTCAGACGCAGCGTGGATGAAAATACTTGGCTCGCATATATAACAAGAGCCGTTAAGTACCTGGGATACTCAAACTCAGCCGAGCATCTGCTGCTTCGTGGTTATCAAGAATACTTTCCCTCGCTGGTCTTCGGTGATAACAGCAGAAATTCTTGCTCCACACCACCGAATCAAATGTCTTTTTTAAAAGATACCTCAACCTTGCATCATCATGTTTTTCCTAATAGTCGTCATAGACTTGAAAGTCCACATGGAAAGAAGAATCCCTGGTATGCACAACAGTCCCAACCAACAGTGTCGGGTCTTCCCACCGAGAGCATGGCATACCGCTTCCCCCAAGCTCCCTCCCCCTCCTCTCTTCCGATCTGCTCCTTACCGATCCCGAAGCAACTTTCCCCAAGTGCATCAATGCCTCAAGCGCCTACCCGCGCGCTGGAGACTATCCTTGCCCCTCGATCCGCCTGCCGCAGGAATTCATGAGTGGTGCGCCAACTCTTGCCATTGTTGATACAGTCTCCACAATCTTCAAGGAAAAGGCGATTATACATCTGGGAGACAATCGGAAACATTGTTTATCATGAGAAGGAGACGTAATCGATTGTGATGGCGCGTCGACAACATACCTTGTGCGAGCCATGCACCCCCCTCCTTCATCGTTTCTTAATCCAGAGCTACATCAAGCATCTGAACTCGGCAACCAGCGTCGCCATTCGGAAAACCATTCGCTGACCCCACTCCTCATCATCCCCCAAACCCACGACTGCAGAATCCAAGCATCACCGGCGCAGCCTACTTATCAGTGCGAAGCGAACCATCCAGTCTTCCAACTCCACGACCCCCCTTCTGGCCCACCTCAATCCCTCATCCGCCATCCCCATCACACATCTCAAGCCCAGGAAATCTCAATCTCTTCCTGCACCCCCCCATCCTCCATTCCTTGCTCCTTTACCACGCATCCGCACTCGCATCGCTCAGTCCAGAAACCCCCAGCAGCACCACTAGCCCCGGGTTTGAGGACGGCTGAGTAGGGCCTCTTATCTCAAACGCTCCTGTACAACTAAGTGCATGTAACTGTAGAGGTTTTCCGTCTTGGGGACTGGGGTGGCTTAAAGTTGGATCCACCTACCGCGCTTCCTTCCAATTTGTCTCTATATAAATCCGTTAGCAAGAGAAATCATTCTTTCCACACAACCTTTATCCAAAAGCCACCTTGATAACCTCGTTCAAAATTTCCCCATCCGCTCAATGACGTCGTCGACAGAGTATTCACCTGCCTAATGATCTTAGGCTTTTCATCGTGGAGGGAGCTTTCGACGGTGGCTGCGTTGAGAGTGGAGCATTGGCGGAGGACGGGCTGAGCTTGGTGAGGAGCGGTAGGTGGGCGGCTGAGAGAGGGATGTTGTGGTGTGGAAGGTAAGGTTGGGGTAAGGGAGAGGGTGGGGAGAGGGAGAGGGGGGAGGAGGGAATGGGGTAAGGGAGGGGGTTACAGAAAGTATATTCATTGTAGATGTCCTATCTATATACATATTCTCCTATAGCCCTTGGTTTCTAAGCATCTTCGAAAACAACCAGAGAATATCCATTCGTTTGCTTCGTGGTAATGGTCTAGCTATACTTGTCAAGTGTGTATAAGAAGGTTTGGGCCTTGCGAGTGTTCTTAGCGTATATCGTGAATGCCCGGGAGAAGAGAGGCTATCAGTGGTTCGGTCTGCGTCTTTTTGTTGTGTTTCTTACTGGTGGTATAGCATGTTGGTTTCCAGACTTGCGCTTCTTCCTTGTTACAACGCTCTGGCAGAGCCGTGGGTTCTAAGATCTGGGATTAAATCCTGATCCAGAAGCAGGGCGTTGCTTTATGCAAGAGCCGGCAGTCAATGTGAGATATTGACAGCGTGTCAGAACACAAGTGTTCAGCTCGAGTCGCAAAATGTGTAGCCGCTTGAATGTGACTGATGACCATGGCTGACAGGAAGGCGGCGATCCACGTTCAGAGTAGGTACGTAGTTGGGAAGACTATGCTGGATGTCTCCGAAATCCTGAAACGTGTTCTGCAGCGGTCCTGGCATTGTTTGTAGAAGATAATCTCAAGCATCTCTTACCCTGAGATGGTCGATGTTGGACTCTATGGATAGGGGTATCTGGGTCCAAGGTTGTTTGCGAGGGCTTATGAGTTGGACTACTCCTAGCCGTTCGGTATGGTTTCTTTGGTGATTCGCAGTCCACTTTCTGGATGACTGGTGACGGTGTGAGTATTTTGTCCGTCCAAAGATCCGTCGTCGAAAGCCCTTCGTTTCCATTCTCCAGCGTGGTTGCTATGTCTTGTAGGAGACGCATTAACGTGGAAGCGTATCCTCTTTACACATCACTCAGATCATCTATGGTCCAGATCTGGATGGCCGCCCCCTGCACAAAATTCTCCCAGCCTCCGAATTTTGCCCTAGCCCACAGCACCACTTCGTCACCCGCTTGCATATTCTCCAAGATTGGGTGATCCCCTTCAACCACGAATTGATAATCCTCGGTCTCCCAACCAGCATGCCTGTTGCAATGCAACCGATGTCTATGCTGCATTTGATCCGTCAATGACACCTTTTCTTCCTCCTCTTCGGCGTGTTTCCTCAACCCAGCCTCGAACCATGTCCAAGAATTTCTATAAGTGCCATGGTCTGATGAATACGAGCTCCAGCCTTGGTCTTTGCTGCTATATGTAAACACGATACGCCGAATAAGAGGTAGCTGATGTTTGGATATCGGAGGAGTGTGTACAATGGCTCGTTCGGATTCGGAACTCGAGACGCGGGCAGGAGTGGAGAGGTAGACGGAGGTGGTCAGTAGCCATCGAGAAGGATGAGAGAGGATCTGGAGGATTAACTCGGTGGGGAGAGCAGGTTTGTTGGGAGTATTCATGGAGAGAATTGTGAAGAGGATGCGGTTGGAATCTTGGGTAGTCCAGGGTTTTTGAGGAAGATCAGACAATGGGAATAACTCTTGAACACAAAGGTCAGATGTAGAATGAACGTCACGAAATCAAAGAGCTCTGCTTACCCTGGGACAAGCGTTGGAACCGTTCCTTCACCTTTGCTGAAACTGTTGCCCACAACATCGTAGCTGTTCTTGGTGATGCAATTGTGGTGCTAAATACTAGTCCGGCCTCACAACCTGGAAAATCTCATTTCGGCCAAGTTATGCAAATTAATCTTATTCTGGTGAAAGAATGTTGAACGACATGAACAACATTATCTGTAATAACGTCTTGCTGAAAGTAGATATTGGACGGTGGACTTGGAGAGCGAAGCTACGTCATAGATATCTTACAGTAACTACCTACTGTGTGAAATCCACCGATTTAGCCCTACTAAATTGTAAAGCTTTGGCTGACCTCCGTCATACACGGCGATCGAGAGGAAGCTCATCTTCAATGTCGAGGACTCAAGAACCTTCAAGGCCTACTCAATTGTCCTCCAGAAAATTACCTGAGAGAATTAACGGCACAGTAGGGCAGAGATCGATTGCAGCTACTCTAGCTTTCTGTTGAAACAATCTTCCGCCACTTGAAGTAGGTAGGAGTCAACTTTGTTACCGAAGGGTTGAAGGTCTATCGTCCCCTATGCGAGATGTCCCAGCCGCAAGGCAGTATCACCCCTACATTTGATTTGCTATTCTACTCGCATATCCCGTGAGCTGCCTCCGAAATCTATGACATGTACCAAATCCTACATTGCGCCTCATTTCTGTTACCCACGCCCAATCATGTATCCTGCTATCAGCAGCATAGCCGCTCCTACAAACCCAGAGTTGCAGGTACTCACTGTCTCGGCCATGTCGATTCGGTGGCCAAGCTGGCGGACTTGAGACTATGCTGCTGGATATATTATTGTATGATCCACCCGTCATACCGGCATTATATCTCTACCCACAAGGCTGCTTGTTGTCGGATAGAAGTCGTGACTGCCACGCTGCATGTAGAAATATTGCCCAAGTAATGGGAAATGCGGAGACATTGATCAGTTGCTCTTAAGCAATGTCGTTAGAAGATCTGACTTTTTAGTACGGTGATCCTTATGCTGCTGATTATGGCATCGTCGCAAACAACAATGCCCGAAATGTAATTACAAGCATTCAAGGCTGCCTGTCCAATTACTGTGTGGGGACAGACAAATTGTGGTCGAAGCGATAATAAAAGCAAAGTACTACTGCTATGGGGCCAACGATACATATTGCAACCCCAAAGCCAGAGACGATTGTTTCGTAGGTATATGTGGGCCCTCGTCGATATCTCTGAACGCCGATATTGGCGCTATAGGTGTATGATTCAGGTGAAAAGCGAAGTTCCTTCTTCAACTGCCGACTTATTTCTGTGTAGATCTACGTGTCTTATTGGATGCAATTTCTTCTTGCACTCCTTGCCTTCATACTGCTAGAGCTTTACACCTTGTGGACATATTATATATGTATTACAATTTTCTCGTGTTCCCATGGACGAGTCAAAGCCAAAACCAAAGCCAAGAAAATTCAGGACGGCCTAAGATATCATGCATTCCCCTCCTATCAGCGTTAGTGGAGTTTCAGAAAGCTCAATGTTTTTTGGCCATAGCTGTCGAGGTCGCGGCGCAAATCT
>JAABUL010002485.1_pt1 | contig 30382 bp, 30 predicted proteins | sample 5559151 | NCBI WGS metagenome assembly JAABUL01 (sample SAMN10711876, study PRJNA513368) | rock metagenome | isolation source: Antarctica rocks | place: Antarctica: Victoria Land, Pudding Butte sud
TACCCCAGCGTGCCACGCGTGCCCAGGTGCCCTGCCATAGGGCGGCAAGGGTCCTCATCGTAGAATCGAGGTTTGATACGGATATTCTCGAATTTCTTTCCAGCCTTCTCGACGTCCCGTGGCACTGTTGATCAAGGGGGACTGCTCTGTCTTCGCGAAGATGCCAGTAAAGACCTGTCACAGCTGCTTACAGCTGCCCCCCGCATTCTTGCTCCCCCAATCCTTTTTCACCAAGGGGTACAAACGCGGCATCAAATCCATCTCTACACCTCGACAGAATCGCTTTAACAAAGGTCTAGGATTACCAAGTTTAGAGACATCCACTGCAGCTGCACTTGAGCGTAAAGCCTATACAACACCTCTACGGACAGGGGCACTGGGTACCAAGAAGGGTATGTCCGCCGTCTACGACATAGAGACGGGAAGGCGACAAGCCTGTACGATAGTGCAAATGGATCGGGTTCAGGTGGTCGCGCACAAAACCGGTCAAGCAAATGGATACTACGCAGTTCAAGTAGGATCTGGATGGAAACACCCAAGCAATGTCACCCGACCTTTACAGGGTCACTACGCAGAGAATGGTGTCAGTCCAAAACGGCATCTCGTCGAATTCAAGGTCAGGGATGAAAAAGGTCTACTAGGTATTGGGGAGATGATTGGCGCTGGTTGGTTTCAAGAAGGGCAGTACGTCGATGCAAAAGCAAATTCAAGAGGTATGGGTTTTGCAGGTGGTATGAAGAGGCATGGATTCAAGGGCCAGCCGGCTTCGCATGGTGTTTCTCTGACCCATCGAGCAATGGGTTCGTCTGGACAGTCGCAGGGGGGCGGATCAAGAGTGTTGCCCGGGAAGAAGATGCCGGGGCGGATGGGGGGACACCAAGTTACTACGCAGAACGTGAAGGTAATAAAAGTGGATGATGAGAAAGGCATTGTCGTCCTGAACGGTGCGTTGTGACAGCTTGTGACGATTTTAGCGAGACTGACAAGGTGCCCAGGCTGTATACCTGGACCTGATGGGTGCTTGGTCAAGCTATCGGACGCGATTAAGAAACCCTGGCCAAATATCCCCATGATGACATAGGCAGCACAGACTGTTGCAGAACCATTGCGAGCTACAGCGTGATCACCTCATGGGCCGCCATTTTTGCGATACATTGTACCGACGTTGTGCGGCCATGGTGGACTTCGTCAAGCCCATCACGGTATCCCACATGGATATTTGGCGCTCTTCTGCGTTGAGAAGTGGTGACGGCTTGGCAGCCATATCTGGTGACTATAAGTAGACAAAGTACAGTGCAGCGTCGAGGCGAACGGAATGATGGTGCAGGTGTACCTGCACCAGGGACGAGCTGAAAAGCTTCATGGCCGAAAAGGCTCGCGCCAAAAATATCGAGTAACCCGTTTCTATAAGTAGTGATTGATCTAGCCGCATAGAGATTGACAGCAAAGAATCTTTGTGGTAGCCTCTAACGATGGACGATCAATTTCTCCATTCATGGAAGGTCAAGCTGTCAAAGAGCCACCGATTAAGAACGTGAGGGACAACGACCATGAATAGCAAGGTTCACTGAACAATGCCCTCTTGATATGAAAGTGGAGCGAGTAGAACGAATAAGATTTGATTACGGCCCCGTTAGCCTTGACCTTACGAGCTTACTCCATCTCACACTTCTTCACTTTCACAACCCATCAACCATTACCATCGACTGGCAGACTGGCATTGGACCAGGTCTGCTCTTCTCTTCTCATATTGCTTCTCAGCGCGCGTTAGCTCCTCGGAAGGGTGTGAAACCGAGAAGGCGACTGGCTGAGAGGGGGCGGAAGGATCAGGGGAAAATCATTGGATACGGAACACGACCACGCAACACAGGCCCTTCCTGAGACAGCAAACCACCCCCATAGGAGTCATCATCCACCTCACCAAACGGCATCGCGAATTTGTAAATCACCATCCTTCGAACGCAATACTGAGTTGATCCTCAACTCTTTCACTCGCTTTGTATTTGAGCTCGGTCCAATCCGGCTCTCCGCTAGGTTAATAATAATTTGTGGCCTCTCACCACAAATTCACCTCACACAATGGCCACAGCCAATAATGGAACAGGTGAGTCGTCAGACACACATACCAAGATGATCCTTTATTGACTTCATGAGCAGGTGTTTTCACCACGCCGCCTGTTCAATCTCCAATTCTATCTGTCGTTACAGCTACAAGCTTGAGAGGAGTGACCACCTCGAATAACGCCGTAGTGGTTGACACTACATCAGTCGCAACCTCAATTTCCACACAACCACTCTCGGTAGTGTCTGCATCATCTGCACCTGCAGCAACTAACGGCAATCCGGTTGCCCAAACCACTGATGCACCTCCAACAACGCACATATTAACATCTGTCCTGACAGCCTTGCCAACGACCAATAACGCTGGTGGCTCGACCACCAATCAAGCACAGACAATACTCATAACATCTACTCAACCGCCTGCAATCTTCCCAACGCCATCCACAACCCAAAGCACTAGTTCCAAGTCATCAGCCTCCAGGTCAGACTCAGCTGCGCTTGCAACCTCAGGGGCTAGCACGTCGAACGGCTCCGGTCTTTCTCCAGGCGGGAAATTTGCTGTGGCCGTCGTTGTTCCTGTGGCTGCTGTTGCCTTGATTGTCCTTGCTGCCTTATTCCTTTGGCGAAAACGGAAGCAGCGGAAAGATGCCGAAGAGTTAAGAAGGAAGGAGGTGGAAGAATATGGGTTTAATCCGAATAACGATCCTACCCTGCCAGCTGTTGGCGGTGCCAGCAGCAATGGTGACGAACCTTCTGAGATGAGAGAGGCGGATGGCGCTGGGTATCGAGGATGGGGAACCACAACGACTAATCGCAAACCGTCTACGACCCTCTCAAGTGGGAACGGACCTATCGGGATGGCACGATCTACGAGTAACAGTGATAACGGTCGCTACACCAATACCTCACCAACAGTTGGCACAAACCAAAGTTCTGATGTACAATCTGGCGATCCACTCGTGGGAAGCCCTCCCAATGGCAGACCTTTGACCGCTGACTCCGAGACCGTTGCCGCCTTAGGTGCCGTACCGACCACCGGCAATCACAGGCAGGACATTCACAGAGGACCGTCAAACGCATCTTCAGCCTACTCAGGAGCACACCACTCCGATACTTCTGGGGAGGGTGCCGTCCCTGGAGGTGCACCAGGCCAACAATATTACAACGATGGACTATTCTACGACGAAGGCATGCCTCAGCATGGCCCATATGGCGATGGAAGTTATGGCGGGGGCCAGCCAGTAATTCGAGACGTGACAGCCAGGAGGAATACGCGCATCGAAAATCCTTCGGTCATTCCCCAGCAAGGCAACGCTGGCATTGCCCAGAATTTTTAGTCAATTATGGTTTACGGATCTTACGGCGTTCCGGGTTCTTGTTTTCCGCTGTCACATTGATACCATTCAACTGCAATTACTACGACCCCCCCATCTATATACGCTTTTCGCATCACCTTCCCAACGGGCATGGTCGATAACTTTGATGCTTATTACTGAAACGTCAAGCTAGCCATGGGTTGCTTCAGCTTGTTCTCTACATGCACGCCGCAAAAGTCGTCTCTCCTTGTATGGATTTCGTTTGTTGTATTTAGTGGGAGGGCAATGGGTATATTGGATTCTAAATGGTCGAAATCCTCGAGAACGTTGTAAATAAAGCGAATAGAGCCATAGGCAGCTAGCCGTAATCAAATATCCTTATCACATGCATGCACTCCTCAGCGTGCCCTTCCCAACTTCACCTTGACAACATGAATACAACCAAGGATTCTGCTGTTCGGGAAGCTGACTAGAAGCCTGCTTCCCGTCGCGCGTAATATGAAAGCCAAGAAAACGTGTGCTGACTTGATAGCTTGATTGGTGCCAGGGGCCAAGTGAGTCGAGCTCTCCACAACACGCCTGCAAACGCATGCCATGACAGAGTCGTAGCCCCGCCATTGAAGCTGGAGGGGTAGGGAGCCTAGGTGGGTGGACCTGAAGCTCTGAGGAGGTTTTGAGCCTCGAAATGCAATAGCAGTAGTGCTAGCGAGGTGTTGCAGCTACATCCGCTCTTGGGAGAAGGCAGAAAGCAGTACCAAAGCCGGTGCTGCTGCATATGTAATTTGATTTTGTTGAGCGCCTCCACTTTCCAGCATGGCGCCCATGCGTATGCTTGGCTAGCCACCTGGCCTAGATTATCTTTTCACTGCACCTTTCTCCCTCATTGACCCCCTTCTCACTGCAACTATCCGCCCACCGTCCGAGGCCACTTGAAACAGTCATGTACGTGTTGCCTTCTTCATTTCATTCAAAAGCAGTCATCTTATCTCAGAGATTGTCTCGTGCTCGAGTCGCCGTGAATCCTGACATCGAAGCCTACGCTCCAGGAAGTTCGGCAAACACCTACAGAAACGGCAACTTGACATACCAGAGTATGCCGCCAGTTTTGTCAATTACAAGGCTCTCAAGAAGGTCACGGGGGCTGCACCATAGTTTCCATTTGACTTGCTAACATCGGAATAGCTCATCAAGCAACTGAGCGCTACACCAATCCTCCTGCCTCAAAATGCTATCACTACCCCCTCTGAAACCCTTGATCCTCAAGCATTGCTACAAGCCAACAAGGCGACTTTCTTCTTTCGATTGGTATGGAGAGTATTGTTCGACGTCAAGTCCAAATCACCATGCTCACTCCCATCTCTAGGAGCGAGAGCTGGAGAAAGTCAATGCATTCTACCTTCAGAAGGAGGCCGAGGTTTGTCTTAAGCCGCGCATCTGACGGAGATTCGGGCTGATCGGTTTCTAGCTCAAGCTCCGTCTCAAGACCCTTCTCGACAAAAAGAGAGTCATGCAAGCTAGAAGCGCAACTGCATCCAAGATATCCGCAAGCTTCATCACCCTCGAAGAAGGCTTCCAGCAATTTGGGAATGATCTGAACAAGCTACAGGTGAGATTGAATTGCAAAATGTGTCGTGGGCCTCGACTGATATCCAGCAGCAATTCATCGAGCTCAATGCTACTGCGTTTTCTAAGATTCTCAAGAAAGTGGGCAATCGTCTCTCCTAAGTAATATCATCACATACTAATTTAATACAGTGGGATAAAACGTCAAAGGTCCGTCTGACTCGGTTGTGCGTCGCTCGGCTTCGGCTGATTCCTCTCATAGTCCCGGACTAAGGAGCTATATCTATCCCGTGCGGTTGAAGTACAACCATGTTTCAACCGCGATGTGATTAGCGACCTCTCTGATCAAGCCACGACGAGCTTGCTGGAGCTGGGTGCTTGGGCCGAAGGCGAAAAGATTCAGTACGATCAGAGCCGACCCGCAGAGCACACCGTGACTGGCCAGTCCATCGGTACAGACAACAGCGATACAGATTGTCAGATTCTCCACGCCGCAAATCTGGGCAACTTGAATGTCCTTCAAGACTGGATATCTAGGCTGAGAGGATCTCCAGATGTCAAGGAAAGATTCACACGCACATTTTTGGCCGCCATACCTGAAGCCTCCGAGGAGGCATTGCGAACCCTACTCCAGAGTGGATTAGTTGATGTGCACGCGGAAGACGAAATTAACGAGAGGAATTGCCTACATGAGGCTACTATCTCCGGTCGCGGCTTTGTTTTAGACATGGCCTTGCAAAGCAATGTTGACGTGGCAAGGGTGGATGTGTACGGAAGGATACCGCTCCATTATGCTTGCATGTATGGACATGTGGCCATGGTTGCAACACTGCTGGATGGTGGGCCAGGGACTACCGATTCTTTGGACCACGACAACTTCACACCTTTAATACACGCCATAGTCCATCACAAGTTTGCCTGCGCCGAGCAACTCCTGGCCTTTGGGGCTCGTCTAGATCCGGAGAGCGAATCAGATCATGTCCCACTCAATTTAGCCTGTCAGTACGGATCCGCTACCATCGCGAATTTGTTACTGAAGAAGCAGGCGAGGATACTTCCCGATGCCGAGGGACTTTTCCCACAGCATCTCGTTGCGCGATCAGGTCAAAGCCCAGACATGCTTTTGATGCTAGAGCGATATGGTGCAGACATGGATCAACGCGACAAGCTCTACCAGTGGACACCTTTGTTCCATGCAGCCTCGGAAGGTCGAGTCGAATGCATTCGAGTACTTCTTGGAAAAGGCGTGGATGTCCAGTTGCTGGATGAGAAAGGGTACTCGGCTATGTATTATGCAACTTGGGAAGGACACCTAAAATGCATGAAGCTCCTCAATTCCACCGACGCAAGAACCATCGAGGTCCCGCGAACGATGACCCACCCTCTAATCTCTCCCGTAGCTAAAGGCTCCGCGCCAATGCCATTGGATGCAGATGGTATTCCTGATCTATCCCTCCCACCGCCGATCATCCCTCTCCGCCGATATGGCCATAATTTCCTAGATAGCAAGACCTTCGTTCAGCTAAGCTTCGAAGCAGCGGGCTCGGACGCCATTGTGTTCTATCACGATAGCAAATACCCTGCCGCCCGTCTCACGATTTCCTCCAAGTCCTCAGATGTAATACCACGGAACATCATGCTTCCAATACAAGAGGACTTCAAAATCATCTCATTTCAAATTGACAACTTAGACTCTTTCGCCATCGATTTTGACATCTACCCTACCTTCGGATCGAAAGTCATCGCTAAGAGCGTCGCCCTCCCTAGTCTCTTCACCGCAATTAAAGACAGCTGTGGCCAATGCTGCTTGCCACTATTCGATCCTCGGTTACGAGCCATTGGCCAGGTCAGTATCAAATTCCAGGTGATTAAGCCTTTCCATGGCATACCGCTGGATATCACACACTTTGCAACCTACTGGAGAGCCACAAGTCAGCTTGATACCCATCCCAGTGCTTTCATCACGGGGTCCAGCTTGTCCGGGGACTATGTGCAACTCTTTGTGCAACTCACAAACGATGGAGTGCCGGTACTGTACCCGAAATGGTCCATCAGCCATTATGGAATGGAAATTCCAATCGCTAGAATGAGCCATGAGCAATATTTGTCACTCGGTCATCAATATGGCAACGGCGATGAGGTCTTGGCCGCTCTACCGCAGAAAACTGTTGAGGACATTGCAGAGATCCACCAAATACTCGCTACATCCTTCGTCTCGTTACGAGATGTCCTTGCATACTTGCCTACTAGTATAAATATCGATTTTCAGATTTTGTTTCCTACCGTAGTGCAGGAGCGGGCTGCTGGCCTCGGCCCAAGCCCCAACATCAATAACTACGCCGATGCTATCTTGAAAGAAGTTTTCCATCACGCAAGAGCAACTAAGGAGCAAAATCCGGATTTTATGCGGTCCATCGTCTTTTCATCGTACAATCCTGATGTCTGCACCGCACTGAATTGGAAGCAGCCAAATTGTAAGTCCTCTGTTTTGCTTCTTAATTTATTGACGTTGACATGATTGCAGACCCTGTATTACTATGTAATGATCTTGGCGCGAAACGAGACGCCTCCACAGGTGGTGCAGTGGTGAATAGTAGCGGCCATCACTCAACGTCGGTGAAGGAGGCTGTCAGAATCGCACAAAGCAACAACTTTATGGGACTAGTCTGCAGCTCAAGATTGCTGGTGAGTACATGCTCCTCTCCTCATGGAACTTACAGACCACACGGGAGAGTACTGACATTCTCAAGAACATGGTCCCCTCCCTGATTGAGTCGATCAAGGCCGCCGGCCTGGTGCTCGTCACGGACACATCGGAAGAGCCTCCAGCAAGCGGGAACGCTGCCCCTGCCCGCTCCTACCGAATGCCTGAGGGTGTTGATGGCATGCTTAGAGGCAATGGTGTGTTGAGGTTCAATGAGATGATTGACATGTAGGAAATGCTTTGCTTCATTGAACGCGAGCGAGGCGTTGGCGGCTGCTTTGCTCCTGCCGCCACTTTGGCCTGCACTGACTCGTTGTAGTAATGAATGATGTGGTAGATCATGCAAGACGCCATGTATGTCTCGATAAAAACTCCACCTGTTATGCGCGCGACTGTGCTTCTTTCGCATGCAGTCCTTTCCTATCATTCCATCTATAAACTACACTTTCAGAGCTTCCTCTTCGGGACTGGCTCAGTATCAATTCCCCATCCTGCATCAACATGCCCGAATGCAATCAACCCGCCCATCAGCCACAATGCAAGATACAAGCGAGGACGACATTCTTAGCTCCCACCTATTCTGAAAGACGGGTCAATGCAAACACCACTCCCGCCACAAACCGGAACACAAGATGAGGCAATACGATATCTATTCAATACGCACGTCAGAGCTGGTGACTTGTAGCACCACATTGTAAAAATGGAAGAGTGCTCTTCTTACACCGAAGAATTGCAGGAGATCAGCGGAGCGACTAGGGAAGGGATATGTGGTGCGTGGATGCAAACTGCAGTGGCTTTGACTGACTCTGGCTCGGCGCTTTGGTTTTCTGTGGTGGCTTTTGTTATATACTGGAGGGGGGATGTGGGGGGGGATGGGGTTCGTGTTTGTGGGTGTTGCGAGCTTCTTCTCTATGGATAGCTGTGCTGTGTGCATTGGAGTTTGGGGATAGCGATGATCTGGGGGATGGGGGTGAGGGTGGAAAACTTTGAGGGGGAATGGGGGTTGATGAGGAGGATGCTGGTTGGAAAGGGGTGGAGTGTGGATGTGTTTCTTGAGGCTTTGTTTGGCGCGTCGCTGTAGGGGTACTTTCATGTTTTCGATAATCTTGTTTTGTTTAAGAGGACTTAGTGATCTTCTAGTTTTCTTCTCAATTGCTTCACAGGTTAGGCATGCAGCAACCGGAATATTAGTTTTGTCCTTACACTAGCGTCATTAATTACATTGCTCATACACCAATGTTAGCAGTTCATTATGTAATTTGTCCCAGCAAAATACATTTGGTGCTGTTCCCAAGTCAAATTCGCTAAGTATCTTAGCTACCCAATCATTGTCAAGATTAGAGCCGCCCTGATTGTATTCTCGGTATTTGTATGTACTGGGCTGAAGGAGATGGGGAGGGAGATTGGGAATCTAGTATGGTCATTACGGCGAGCAAGTGAGAGATAGGAAACGGCTCTTACCCACGATGCCGTGTTGTTGAGGAGTGCAGAGGTGTTCTGTAGAGGGAACATGGGAGCGGTGACCAGAGAGATGTGGTGCGGTAAGATATAAGCCGGAATGCTTGCAACCAACGGAGTATGTTTGGGTGGGCTGGTGAATGATGACGGCCAAAGGCAGAACATCGGAGTTGAAGTGTGTCTTGAAGGCACAGTATCTCGCTTGCCAATCATCATGTCTCTCGACATTGCTGGGTTGTTTGCAAGATCGAAGCATGAGGTCTCCTCTAGCCATTTTAGAAAGAGAACCATCGAGTCGTTTTGCCTCAGATGTGCTTGCCTAACGGCTTCGCGCATGGAGCTTTAGCAGAAAACATGGCTGCAACCTGGAGAGGCTGACGGGCCATCAGTGAAGGACACAGCTAAGCTTAGGTGTGATACTCACTAAAGCATATCATATTTACACTCTAATCTGTCCAGGTAGTTGCGTGGAGTCGTTTTCCTGTTCATCACTCGCGGCTGTCGAAACTCGTAATCAATCGACTTTAGAGAAACGAGCTGCCTGCCGAGTAGGCGTCATCGTCACCACTTCCTAGTCGAAAGAGTTGCTTCCTGTGCCTGGAGGGCTCAGTCTGCCTGCGCTTATACGGCGCTCGTGATTCGGATGTGCCACACCAGAGAGTTGCGTTCTTCCAGCCAACGAATCTTAAGCATCCGGTAGAAGTCCAGCGAATTGTCTTAGGGCGCCAGGAGTCATCTGGACTGCACTCTGTGACATGGCTTTGAACCTGCCTCTGGAGGACCTGCGAGCCATTATATCTGGAAACCATAGGCTTTAGATAGTCAAGCAATTTCTCATTGTTTAACCTGTTGATGTGCACCCAGTCTAAGTCTCGGACACTCTCTGCAATGCTTTGAAATACAGGGCGTATCTCAGCGGCACTTGCCAGCTCGAATTCATTCTTCAGATTGATGATCATTCGCCTCAGGTGGGGAAAATCCTGCCCAAGGCCAGTTTTACTCTTGATATACTCCCACCAGAGGTCAGGTGAGTCGGGATGGGCTAATGTGATGATTAATTCCTGGATGAGGACGGCTTGTGTGCGGTTTGATTTCCAGAGGAAAGCATGTGCTGTGGCAGGACTGCCGAAATAGAATGCGTTCTTGGTGTACAGAATGGGTAACGCTTCCAGATGAATCAGACGGCAGACGCGGAGCAACGAAGTAGAAGTAGCAGGAAGATTCGGAATGTCTAAATCATCGGTATCGGACTTGAACAATTGGAACAAGCAGCGGTGTCGAGTGTGGTCATCATCATTTGAGAAGACAGCGGTACAGATACCACAGTACACAGGTCTTGAACCTCGTCTTGGGGCTCTTACCCGCTTAAAAACATCATTAGGGATAGACATACCCCCTTCCTGGATCAACAATTTCTCGTAGACCATTGTCCGAAGCTCCAAAGGTAATCTAAAGAGAGGACTCCCAGACACAGCGGTCTCAAAAGCAGTCCGCTGTCCGCGAGTCATGGCTGGCGAGCTAAAAACGGAAGACGAGTTGAATTCGTGAAAATGGATTGGAAATTGGGAATGGTTGTGCGATGCCTTGGGCTGAGAATGATGAGCCGCTCCAAGTCGAGTTGACTCAGACGAAGAGCATCAATGGAACATGCCATCGTCTATAAAAGGCATGAAGGGCGAACATCATCAACATATTTGCGATAAGGATGGCCGGCTGCTACTGATCCACTTGTTGAAGGCGATGATACGTACATTGAGCATGGAAGAATCCACTTTTTGAAGCAATAACTTGCCGGATTGTAGATGAAGAGGTGGGCTTGGTGGGGCAGTTTTTTATACACTTGAAGGTAGGACACATGTATTTTGGAGCTGACAAATATAATACAAAAGCCTTGCAATTGGTATTGGTGAACCGTGGTGAACAAACAAAGGAAGCGGTACAATTCTTTTACACTCTAGCGCCAGATCCGATATTCATTACAGATCTATACAGCGTATCTACAACCACTGCTCACAGCCCTGAGACCACCGCCCAAAGCCTCGTCCGCAATGCCCGCTCCGTCCCACCACCCCTCCTCCACCGCACACACCCTCTCCACTCCAATAACAACAACGACAACAATCACCCAGACCTTGACATCAACACCCGTCCTACGTTTACGCGCCATAGCCCCAGCACCGAGTACGTCGCGGCGTATACAATGGGCTGAGGATGTGGTGGATAACGAGGGATTAGGAAGGAAGAGCTCAAAAGGTATGCTCCCCTCTTCCTCCTTGGCCTTCACATGGCGCTCAAGCAACTCCCCATCCCAGTCTGTTGCATCTACCACGCCCCCCACCCCGTCGGCGAATCATCATCAGAATCCTCTTCAGACAGCGACTCCAGTGACAGCGACAGTGAAAGTGACGGTGGGGGCGGTGATGGCAAAGCGCGAATGGGCGGCAAGAGCAGGGCTAAGCGGAGGAAGCATTCGCATGATAATGGGGATGTGGAAGAAGGGTGCGGTCGTGGGCCTGATGGGGAAGGAGGTGGGAAGGGGAAGGGGAAGGCTTCGATAGGCAAGAGGAAGCCGAATGCTTACGAGACGGTACCGCACGTTAAGCCGAAAAAGGCTGAGGTGAAGACGTGAAGGGAATGGTGAAGCGCGACTTGGGAGGGCTGCACAGGCGAGAGGAGTGCCTGGGTGTGGTATACTTCATGGGAAAGCAGAACATTCACGACATGGCAATGATAGCGCCATGATAGGCACGAGAGACCGCGGCCTTGGGTCCAGGCCGGGTATTTGTCAGGACTCTGATGATTTCTTGAGATTGCCGAACGCCGCGAGTCATGAAAAGTGCTAGCGGGATGTGGATAATACCACGGGGCGTTGTCGATACGGCGTTATGAGTGCCTCAATGTATTGTTGCATACCGAAAGCGGGGATCACTGCCAATTCGACCATGTACGGATACACTCTACGAAAAACCTTCAAACTGTTCCGACGGTTGTGAGCGATGAAATGATCTGCAGATTTGCTTTGCGGTTGGCTGCAGAAGGCTTTCGGCAATGAGAAGCTTAATGTGGCAGGTGGAGGTTAGTTCAACGACAGCAGAATTCATGATAGCGGATTATTTCCATACGCCGGCTGTGCTTATCGGATACTGTAGGCATGATTCGAATGCGAACAGATGACTCAATACATGATGATATATGCGAGATAATGCAGTAAATGTAAGAATCAACGTGGACCTATGATATCGAATCGGGAGATAAGGAAACATGCAGATAAGTTGGTATATGCAGTCGCTCTCTTTCGTCCAGTGACCTTCTTCATATGGGCTTGGCAGCGAACCCGAGTTGGGGAGTGCTGGCCATGGAAAAGACAACAAATTGCGACTTGAGGAAGATGTCTCCGTAGATCGAAAACCCAATTCCGGTGTTTCGCTGGATACCACCGAAGCAAGCTGGATACTGTTAACTATTGTAAACAAGAGACTTGGGACGCGGCACTCACTAGTGCTTGTTGCTGGAGCATAATTTATGTATGAGCCGGGGACAACTGCCTTATAGCCTCCAATGCCAAGGGTGATGCTCGGTAGCGTGGCTGAGCAAGGGTATGTGTAGCCTCCTTGAGAGCTGACATACTTTGCGCCAGAGACCTTGGCATAATATGCGGAGACAACAGTGGTTGGGAGATACAAGAGGGTGGTCCCAGTATCAGCGATGGCGTCAATGGAAGATGAGACGAATGCGCCACTGCCGATCGCGTAACCGTTGCCAGTGAATTCCCAGAAGCCATTAGCCGTGTTCACTGGGACGTAGGTGATGCTGCCAGTGTACTCGGTAGAATCAATATAGCCAAAGTTGTAGTTGCCCGGGGTACCCTTTTTCAAGTTGACTGTGAAAAGAGGCGAGGCTAGAGTGGGAATGGCGTTACTGAAGAATGTCTTGACAGGGTTTGGAGAGGCAGTGTTGATGGAATTCATCGCCAACCCAAGGAGCCCATCGTTATCAGTATCTGACTGGAATGAAGCACTGATCGTCTGCGCAAGCTCGACTGCTCTAATGATATTTCCCACAGTCAATGATGGCTTCCTCGGGCAATATCCTTGGCCTCGAGATACAATCCGGAGAAATACCTCGAGACTCAAGACTGTGCGACAAGACAGTGAAGGTTGGGCTGCAGATCACTCACTGGCTTGTTACGGTCGTTGCACCGACCTTCACAGTATCAAAGTAAACTGGATGTTGTCAGCCCATAATAGACAAATGGGCCACGGTGCGACTTACCGTTGCCCGACGCAGTGCTGCCGTCGCCGTACGAGATGCTCCATGTCTCTCCACTGTCAACTTTGGACGTAGTGGACTTGGAAGGGTCGTAGACTGAATGGCGGGCCTGTGACGTAGCGGGCAATTCTGAAGAGAAGACCCATCTACATTACGTTAGTATTGCTTAACACAAAGAGGATCATGAAACGAAGTTAGAGGCTACTGACAGATCTGAACTTCCCGTGTCAAAGTCCAGATTTAATGTTTGGCCACCAATGGAGACTGGGCAAAGATACTCGGAGTCATACTGCTCTGGACTCGCAGTCACAGTACCGTCATTGTTGGCGGCGGCAGCACGGACGTCTGCCGGAGGAGCCTTGCCAAACTTGCCATAGACTTTGGCGACCGAAGCTGGGCCAGACAGGATGAGTGACTTGGCAACAGTTTGGTCGATCCTGAAAGTCACACCACGTTTCTCGACAGGCGAATAGTCGGCTGGAATCGCAGTGGCAAGAGTGGCAAGAGCCGAAGCCGCACCAACCTTAGCGGTGAAGTGCATGGTGAAAGGGCGACTTGCAGGCTCCTTGCTTGAAGAAGTGGTGGGAGACAAACGAAAGTTGTGAGCGGGCGACTTTCCAGTGATGCATTTTGCGGCGATGCGAGCGCCTCTTTATAGACAAATGAACCCTTCCTCGCCATCCCTTGGAGGTCAAAAGCCTTCGCCGAGCGAGCCGAATGCCACCACCAGGAGCTGGAATGCAAGCGTCACGTAGACATGCCGACACTGCTCCTGCGGTTGGAGGTGCCTCATTGGGTCATTGAGGGATTGTCCTCGAGAACTAAGAAGATCGCCCATTGTTGTCTAAGTATGCCTGAGCAATAGTGAACCGGGATGAGAAGGTGGTCCAATGGTCTCTTCCCCTAGTGTGTTGCGAGGGGGGGGTGATTGTTCGGATCCTAGGCGGGTTCCAGAAGGAGCTCGAGGTGAGCTGTCGGTACGTCGTTTAGAAGATAGACGTTGAGAAGGAGCACGCCAATCACGTCAGGCCGGTCGAGGCATCAGATTGAACCGACTTATCGAGTAGAGGCGGCAGCCTTCCTTATTGGGCAGCTGGAACATAAGTAAGTGGCTTGGCTGGTTCTCGGCACGCTTTGGTAGCGACAAGCCATGCTAGAGGCTGGGAGCGCCATCCTACACAAGTCTGGCTGCATGAGATTCTGGGGTATTTTGACTCAAAGCCACTGGCGGTGTGCCTCATTGGTTCTCTGCGCGAAATTGGGGAATGTGTGGTCGAAGGTGATGCTCTGATAAGCTTGCCGAAAAGGAGGCGACAGGGATGTTGGCGCCGGGTGGCAATACCAAATATAAGCTAAGTACTGAAGGTACTCATAGACCGGACCGCGCCGTTGGATAAAGAGCGATTCAGGCACCATCGAGTGAGGGTATATCCATGTCAAATACCTTACATTCACAAACTAGAATGCCATCCGTGCGGTGGAATACGTCCTTGACGCCGATGCTAATCCACACCTTGTGATTATTTCAATTATGGCAGATTTCAGGAGGAAATCTTCAGTTCTTTGCGGAAAATGACGAGCGTCCCGTCTCCAACTGTTGACCTCTATCAAATTCGTCGGCATACGGCACGCTGTTCTTATCACGGGTATGTCATTGGGTACGTGGTATGGCGCGAACAACTGGTCAATGATGATGTGCGTTGTGCTCGCAGTAGCATAGGCTAGAATTGTACCTGCGTTTCAGCTTCTTTATATGGTCTAGGCGTTTGGATCAAGCGCGATCACAGGTAATGTTCCAACCCCTTCGAGGAAACTTCCGAGAGGCCCACCGAAGATGCGCCTGTCAGTCGTCCGACCGAGCCCTGTTCAGGGAGCTCTCTTCGGCTATGCTAGGCCGCCGCCGGTGGGTTGACCATGGGATCATCTGCTCATCTATAGGTGACGGTGCAAGATATGGCAAATTACAAAAATACCACAATTTCCAGCAATATTTCACGTCCATTTTCAAAAATACCACACGCGCGCAGTGGCCCCAAGCGCAACTCATATTACCCCCATCACCACCGTTATGTGCATCTTCCCAGGGTCCTCCTAGCCTCCCCCGGTGTTGGGGCTGGCTCCGGGGTATACCTTCTCTAGGACTAAGGGCGCTCAGCGCTCCCTTGGCAAGCCCGGGGCTTACGCACAACAGCCCTTAGTGGGCCTTGGGCTTCGGGCTTCAAAGGCCTTCTGCTAGCCCATGGCCTGCTTGCACGTGGCCCTGCCGGGGTCCGTGAGTGCCCGTACGCCCTCGGCTGCCCCTGAGCCAACCCGGCTGCCCGGCCACTGGGGGACTTTTCAAAGGAGGTTTTGGTATTTTTGGATTATGGTGTGGTACGAGAAGTTTCCTGGAAAGTGTGGTATCCTGGTGATTTGCCGTGCAGCAAACCTACTTCTACTCTGATTTCTTCTTGATCAAGCGGACGGACAGATAGTGAATGTGTTTATCTGACGAAGCAGGCCAGCGAGGGTAGTATCATGTTGGGAATTTACTCTCTCCCTACCACCGTCATAGACCGAATGCACATCAGATCAAAACACAAGACTCTATCTCACCTTTTCTCCCATTTTTCGACGAACCGCTCTCTCTTCAGTCGTGGCCAAAGAGGATGAGCAACGGCCGCGAATTGAAGCGCGACGAAACAGACAAGCAGTTACTTACACGATATCGGACAGCGTTACCATGAGGTCGACGAGCATTGTCTCCAGCAACGTTCATTTTCCACTTTGCAAGTTGGCCGTTGCAGCAAAGAAATGCAAACTGCTGTCGGTGCCCTGTTATCCCAGTCGCGCCACGAACTATATACCATTAGGTCCATCGTTGATCTAAGACTTCACCGCCCTTAGCATTTTAGCATCTCAGCATTAATATGCTGTCCAGAAGAATGACAAAGCTACCAACAACAGCGTTCATCACCTCAAAAATTGTCAGCTTCACCGATTGACTTCGTCAACTAATTCATCAAGTAGGCACACCGTGGTCCGCATTCATCATACTCGACGTATTGGTATAAGAGCAGTATGCTATAAACCTTTACCAACGCCTCCAGATCATTCGAACAACTGCCGCCATGTACAACAGCAAGTCCATAAGAAAGAGTCTAATGTTTGTACAAAAAATGAAGGGTCAGTCAGGTAGAACAAAACATCAGATTGCAATAATGCAATCAATCTTCCATCAGTCCTCCACTCCGATATTGAAGCGCATATATCGCGATATCAAAACTCCAAAGACCCCATTCAAATCAACTGCCATATTCAAACGACTCTGTCCAATCTATGCCACTCCACTACCGACCAAACTAAGCCTCCCAGACCCAATCCTACCCTTACCAGCCTTGCTGATATCAAACCGCGAGGCGAAACTCCTATACCACCCGGTGTCTGGATCGTAGCTGTAGAACTCATCCAGCCCATGAAGGACATCGTTCAAGTCCTGCCACGAGATATCATGACCCTTGTCAGCATGAAGATTGAGCTCCAATTCGTTACCATGTTCGGAGAGAGTGCTTCGCTTGTAGGTGTTCTGAGTGATGGTGGATGTGGGGTGCGCTTTGACGACGGGGCCAATCTCCTTCGAGGCGGCTGCTAGGAGGTCGAAAAGCTCCATGCCAATGCCCCACATCGGCGTGGATGAGCGACTGATGGAGAGCGTGATAGGGCTGCCGGGTACGGGGAAAGGATAGGGTGCTTGCAGGGGCGGAATAGTTGAGTTGTATCGCGGCGAGAGAGTCGAGTTGGCGCCTCCGGTAGGCAACCAAAGGTTCCCACTGGGGACCGCCGTGGCTTCCGCTCCAGGCTTTCCCGAAGGTACTTTTCCGGAAACATACCACAGTATGCCACTCCCAATCCCGAGACCATGTGACATCAATTCAAACCCCAGATCCTCCCAGTGTGGGCGCTCATCGTCGTCCCCATCTACATACCTTTGCAACGCCAGCAGAACCCTGTGCAACGTATGATAGGTCATTCGGTACGACGGAAGCCACTCGATAGTGAGGGAGGTTCCCCCATCGATCTTGCTGTATGGTGTGCGGGAATGAAATGAAGTACCGGGCACCAGATCTTCAGAGACCGGAAATGCTAAGAAGACCTGATTGAAAAGAGCATTGATGGAGGACTGTGAGACTGCATCGCCGTGGAAGCGGAAGTAGAATTCGAGATCTGGAACAGAGATGAGAACGCGGCTGTAATCTTTGGTGTCTGGTAGGCTCGGCGCAACACTATTGAACTGCTGGGAAGTGCCATTGGCATTGGTCCTCCGCTCCACAGACCCAATCTCATTTCCTTCAAAGGTATGCCGCACCCATCCCTCTCCCATCTTTACGTCTCCAAAGGTAATGATGTCAAATGCTAAAACCTGATAACGCGGCTCATGCTTTGGTAAACGTGGGCGTATCCCCATCATGTATAATTGCAGGCCAGCTAATATTTTCTGCAATCCTATCCACAGGATAGTAGCTCGGGGGCTTCCCTGGATAGTGATTGATATGCTATCACCAGTGACAGTGAAATCATCCTTATAGTGAAAGAAATTGTTTGGTACCCGGTCCTCTGGATCAATCCTAGAGAGAGTCTTGATCTTCACAAAAGCACCATCGAACATTCTTTTGACCTCATACGCGGTAATATGCAGGCCGAAGGAGCGAAAACACAATTGTATCCCCATGTCCGGGATCATGGTACATTCGCCCAGAGGCGAAGGAACTGAAAAGACCGTAGTGTTACCAGGTAACTGCAGGGATTGCTCGTTTGCAGCTGCTGTGCGCTTCTCAACCCCGCTGGTGTTCGTTGATGCACCTCGTGAAAGTGGATCATATCCTACACTGCCAAAACCTATGATGCCCTCATCAACAACTTCAAATTCAAATGCAAGCTCTCGACAATTTCCATTCTCCATCCATTGAAGTAGACCGGCCACCGCCCAACTCAATTGCTGCCAGGTGATTACATGTCTGGTGATACTCAGAACATTGAACCACAAGCGACTGACCTTGTCGCGGTACCAGTAATGGTTCTCGGGTATTGGGTCGTGAGCGTGGCCTATTGCGGAGAAAGTAATCCTGCGAAGTGCATTGGTGAGTCCCGCACCCAACTCGAAAGAGGGAATACGAGTGCCAAGAGAGGTGATGATCAGAGTGACAGGCGTATTCGGTATCAAGTATTTGATGGAAGCTGACAGAACGGTGGCAGAGTCCGCAGTCCTGTTTTTGGCGCTGGGCAGGTCGAACATTCGGAGGCCGGTCTCATGGGCATCTAGGCTTGACGGAGAGAGTAGAGCTCTTCTCTGAGCTTTGCTTGAGTCAGGTGGAAAATACCGAACCAACCCAACCCCCACAACTTTATGAGAAATGGTTCTGATTTCGAAATCCAATGCCTGATAATGCGCTTCCGGAAAGCCTGGTCCTCCTGTCATGTACCGATACAATGCCTGTAGCACCCGCGCTAATTGGTTCCAACTTATCTCTTCTCCAATATTCGCTACTATCAAAACAAGCATATTGCCATCCTTGCGGCGATAATCAAACCCGTCATTAGGAATCCGCTGGTCTGGGTGCCTCTGAACTTCATAGGATATTGCTCGGTCCGCCGCTCTTAAGGTGTCTTCTACCTCCTCCTCTGGAATGTCTTGACCCAGATTCTGGACGGCTAACACTAATCTGGTGAATGTGACCAGTTCGGCTGACCCGAGGCTTGCATTGGACGGTTGTAGCAGAATTGGATCGAATGTTGATGACAACACTGGAAACGCGGCTGCAGTCGCTATTAGAGCATTGAATATCAGACAGGCAAACAGGACGGCAAGTGAAATCCTTTCCATCGCTGAGCTGAAGAAGACTGACGCAGGACTCGACATACTCGGAGCGCATTTGCTGATCCACGGATAATAAAACATGCAGCGTAAGTTATAAGACGTACCGAGATGTGCATTATTGGTCCGCTCAATATAAATTTGCGATAGCCATGCTTGCGCGTTCGCGACAGATGCAGGTACCAGCGCCTCCTCATTAGTCGGCAGTAGTAGATGTAAGGAACACAGTCATTAAACACGGGAAGTAGTGCCCTTCCATAGTCAGCGGAAATATATAGATAAGAAAAACACTCGCTAGGACACTAATTATATATCGAGTGATTAGTTTTTCAGCCTCGGGGTAATTCTACCTCTTCACAACATAGTCACAAGTTCCCAAGCCGCGTTAGCTAGTGTGATTAGGATTGGAGGAAGATAGCAATCATTCGCGCGTATGCTGTATGCAACCATGGGAATAGAGAATCAAAACCGCTAACAATACTGTCAACTACCACTGTCGTTTTAGGGGTCCGGCAAAGGGGACATAACCTTCTTCAGCATAATTGATACAACGAGAGAGCGTTTGTAAAAATCATAGCCCTTTTCGATCGTGGCCAACAGCATTTGAACGGCTGCACAATTGACAGACTCGCCGTCTTAGTCACCGAGCAGTACTATGCATCCTCCCAGTAAGGTCGTCTACACACCACACTTCAATACTCGCATTGAAGAGTCTGTTTTCCCATCCCGGAAAGCTGGCACGAGCCCATAAAACAACGCTGTCACCCTCTTCCGCATGCTGTAGCAACCTGTGATCCGTCCCAAGCTCATGCCTGTAAGTTTCCGGGTGTCGGCCAGCATGCCTGTTTCTCTGCAGCTCGTACCTTGTCCTTTCCTTTGTTGCCTTTAATTGGAGCAGATCCTGCCTCTCGGACTCGACAAGATCCGGAGCGAGAGGACGTGTCAGACTAGCTTCGAACCATGTGAAGCTGCCCTCATATGTGTCATGTTGAGTTGGAAAGGAACTCCACCCCTGATCCCTAGATGTGAACGTATAGACGACGCTCCTTATGCGTGGGACTTCGGGCTGAGAAAGAGGGTTTGTAGCCAGTATTTGCTGTTCACCACAATTCTGCAGGCTACTGCTGACGCGAATGGGCTCGCCATCGGTTGCTACGCGAGTATTGATTTGAGTGCGGATCCAGCGGCTTGGGTGGTCGAGAATCTGCAGAACTATCTCATTAGGAATGGGTGGGCGACGTCTCGACAGACACTCGTGGATAGCGACATTGGCTTCGTGTCGCGTCCAAGGATCAGATTCATGCGGAGAAGGGGGAGTGAGCATGTTGCGGAGGAGATCTCGCGCATTCTCCAGGAGGCGGGGCCAAGGCATGGTCATACTTCTATCTGTGTTGTAGGATGTTTATGCGCCCGCGCTGAAAGGGTAATGTGGTGATGATCCTGCATCCTGTAAGAATTTCTTGGAAGCTGCGTGTGCTTTCCTAACATTCCTGCCCGTTTGTCCACATAGAAATAGGGCTGAGTGGCGGGGAGCACATTCTTAAAGTAGTAAGGTACACAGTAGACGCCAAGCCGTCATATAGACTTTCGCTTATCTGAAACTAAGCCTTGGCTCTATCTGTAAAGTACTTAGAGTAAGGTAAGCAAATGGTGATCTCATGAGTTGACGACGCGCTGGAAGACCTTTCCCAGTCCTTCGTTTCGTCTAGTCATGTTTCTCTGCTCTTATTACTGTCGATTGACCCGACAATTTGCAGTTCCGACTCCACCCCAAGCTTGAGTTACAAGACCGATTACCCTTCTGTACGTTTGTGAGCGAATCGTCAAGCCTATAATGTGGAAGCATACTGATTGAAACAAGCCTGAAAATAGGCTCCTCAACCTAAGCAGACCTTGCTTCAAAATGACATCTCAACTTGACAAACCCTCTCAATGGGCCACAGGCAACGATGCACCAACGGAGAAACAAAAATCTTTCATGTCGACCCTCGCAGCCGAAAAGGGTGCTCAAAACATCAATCCCAATGAACTGAACAAATCCGAAGCTTCAATCACTATCAATGACCTGAAAAACAAAGCCACACAGAACCCAGGCGCCACTGCTGGGGAGCCGATCCAAAACCCGGACACATGGACAACCGGCGACGACAAAGCGAGTGGGAAACAAACTGGTTACATAGCCGCCATGGCACGTGAGGCAGGCGAGGTATGTCTTTTTGGAGCTGTTCTCCCCTATTGCACACAATCTCAGAATTTGTAAGACATGATTCGCGAGCAGCTACTCTATATCGAATCTGGTTCAGTCTCTAGATCTATCGCAAATATGCAATCACAACTAAGAACAAGCATGCTGACGTCAAAAACTCGTTCAGAAAGTGCCGACCGAGGGCATCGGAAAGACCGAAGCCAGTAAGAAGATTGGAGAGCTCAAGGAGAAAACAGGGATGTGAGTGTGGTGTCGGAGGGCAACACGGTTCGCATGAAAAGGTCCAGGCAAATAAATTTCGACGGTTGGTCCAGGCATGGCTAGAAGCACATGCGGTATGCGACGATGTCGCAGATAAAGCTCCACGTCAACAATGTAAATTGTTTAAGAGCCCCCTATTTCATGGACAAACTCGCTCAATGGGCTGAACGCACATATTCGAACAAGTTGACCTCGCCCCGAGTTGCCTTAAAATGCCTGACCATCGACCTGTTCTTATTTCTGAAATCGCATGGCTACCTTATCTGTTCAGGACTAACCATATATTAGAGCGCATGCACGAGGGTAAGCTTTCTCACAGAAGTTGGTTATTAAATGACTTTTGTGCCTCAGAAAAGTTTGAGCAATCACAAAGATCGGTTTTCTTTTGCCTCATAGGATCTGCAAATTTGCAAAGTCTTTATTCTTATGGTATCCCTTCCTAGGTGATGTCTGATGAACCTCAAGGCGTGGATCTTGGCCTTTTATCATGATACACTAGTGGAAATGTTGGAGACTTCAAAGTTTAGCCTATGGGAGAGGTGTTGGGAAAAAGGATTATGCTATTGTACGGAGATATGATCTCCTAAATGATTGTTACGTGCCCGGTCCTCATGTCAATTATCTCCACATGTTTCGAAATCGTCCCATTCGTTCCTACACCAGCCAAGATATTCGAGAAAATGTATGTCCCACGCATGATATAAAAGTTGAATTTCATCTTGCTCTGGTGATGTTCTTTCAGATCGATCTCAGGCATACTCTTAAACACAAAACCCTTGTCCTGCGCAACTTCTGATTTGGCGAAAGCAAATGGCAACCGAGATCTAGGATCGCCGTCCCCCATGCATTGCTTTCAGCCAACGTATTCAAGTCTTCCCAACTCCCAAGCGCTCCCTTACTTTGGCCTTTGCTATTTATGTAGCGGAGGAAATCGCTGTTTGGCCAAAGTCTTGATACAATGTAGGGCATCTTGGTGACTGTGTCTGAGAGGAGGTCATGCTCTTCTAGTGATATATGACTTAATTTGTTGTTGGAGTCTCCCTCGGGTATGGACCCTTGTCGACATAAAAGACGCTAATGCGGGTAGCTCTCGGATATGCGCTCGCACTGATTGCAGATACCATCATGGGGACAATTGTCTGCTGGTGATCGTGGGGGGGAAAGTATCCCAGGCTGGGTTGCAGTCTGTGGTACGCTACGCAAAGGTATGCCAGCCATAACCAACGCTGCAAACCAGATTGACGATGAGTGTCTCGAGTGATGCGACGGGTTCCGGAATGCCGTTTGCTGGTTCGAACGCGCAATGGCATATGTAGTTCAGACTGAGTCTGACATGCTTCATGCGTGGTAGAATCTGTCCGATCGTGTCACAGAGATGAATCTCTGACTGGTAATCATGTTGTCCAGCGGCATCGAGCTCGATACCTGTGCAGCTCAGGCAAGCGGTTCAAAAGAGCTTTTAGCGCGAATTTGGTCCATGGACGCATATGGCCAATAAGACAAATACTGCCTCTGGAGTTGATGGGCTGCGCACGGAAGGAAAAGCTGGACAATTTCACCAGACTAGGCATAACCTTAGCCAGCTTTTCAAGAAGATCCCACATAACGTGGGTAGGGTATATCATCCGCTTGAGACGCCCTCTTACTTGTTCCCCCCATAATACATGGGCGCCGGATTTCCCTTCACCCAATGGTTGGGGCTAGGTGAAGTGATGATTATCAAAGAATGCACAAGGGCCAAGTTTGCTTCATTGGCGGTGGCGAGAAAGAGCGGCAGAGAGTCATTATTCAATACCACATCTCTCCATAACATAAGCTTTGCGACATTGTGCCGAAGGTGGCAGCAGGATAGAAGGCTCACAGATTGGGGAAGCTCGCTTTTCGTGGAGCTAGTTCGTACGCGTTGCAGAATGTCATGAAGTGTCTCGATGGGCAGGTTGTTGATGTGATATACCATGTTGAGAAGACAATATAACAGGAAAAGAGTGCAGTCCCTCTGGTTTTCCCCATTGTGTGGGCGTTGCAAAAGCATGGTGCTGAAAGTGTGGTTTGGACTTTCACGATCGCGGAATATTTTCTAGAAATCTGCCAAATCGGATGGGGTAAAGTCCTCAGTGTTTATACATGTTGTGCCAACAAGCTTTGAGTATTAATGAAAGCGAAAATTGGCGGAGTATTTGTAGAATGGGCGCGCACATGGTAGGGCCAGACGAAGCGCCTTTCATACAAGTCGTTATTCAGATTCTGAGTGCTCACAGATAGCTTTCATATGGTCTCCTTATCCTAATTAGCCAGCCAACAAGGCATTGTACATCTTTGAATATGTACCATGCAAACAATGGCGCTTTCGCACTCCTCCATACTTCTCGGTACTCGATGCACGACCAAAGCTACGAGCTCAAGACTCGGTTGTATGTCGCGAAGAGATTCCATCATGGTCTCATCCTTCTAGCCGTTCGAGGCATGTTATGAGGATTGGTATTCTTCGTATTGCTCGTTTGAAGTCATCGTCGGCTGGATGGCCTTGTAAACTCCACTTCCGGCCTAAACGTCGATAAAACCGGGCTAATTAGTCCACAGAGGGAGTAGATCACGGATAAGGTTGCATTGACGAAACAGTCGCTAGGCTACGGATTCAAAGCGATACAGTAAATGGGGCAAAGATGCCGACTTTAGAGGCGTTGTCCCAGTTCGGACTTTCGACGAGTTTTTGAACAACGGGGAACATGCCACTCCACGGAAGTTTGCGTAGTGGAGCTAATCCGCAAGCGCTCTACTGTGGTGTCCAGCAAGTTAGTTGTTAGCGCGACAGGGATTATTTTGGTAGTGTCTGTCGCGCTAACAATTAACATCCTGAATACATACTCTGAGCCGAACGCCATTTAGCGAGACAGCGTCTCCGCCCAGGTGGGCATCACAGCAGCAAAAAATTGAAGTGTTGAATGACGAAGCTCGATCTCTGATTCGAACTGGACACCGACGAATATTAGTGGGAGCATAATTTGAATCCTATTACACGAAAACTGACCAAAGGACCTAGAGATAACTGTTGGATACTGCAATCTCTCGCTCTAACCGCTGAGCTAATCGAGCTTTGAGCAAATTCCTCCTTATAACAATTAGAATTTGGACCACTGCCTAATCGCTAAGCCCCAACAAGTTAGCTTTCACCTGTGGACATCTCGGCGGGATATCAACTCATCAAGCAGCCTCTAATAATTTGCCGCATATCTGCTCATTATTTGGTAAGAGCAGCATGAAATCTTCCAATGTACGTAATGACCATGTCCAAATATTGAGCGACTCCAAGAACATGTTGTAGGCCCCTCAACTCTCTCGTCTCCTCCCAATCGGAGCAACGCTACTCCGTACGTTCCACGATCTTTGGTAACTTATATCTAAATAGCATTCACACTTCTGCTTTCTAGCCGCTCGAGGTATAGCAATAACCACCAAGTCTCACTATTTCAGTCCAAAGAAGATGCTCCTGTAGTTGATTCGTCCCCAAGCCAATTTCTTGGTAATTTGTGAAAAGACAATCACTCGTGTACTTTCCAGCTAGTGTGTGATCGAATGTAGGCTACATTATAATAAGCAATGACTTGCTATCTCTTCTCACCGTGAGAAAGAGGAGCGAACTTGATCGTGACGGCGCGACTGTGGTAGGTCGGCCCGGACCTGCGGCTAAGATTGCGCTAATGACCTGCATCAACCGCCTCGATATCTCAAAGTAAACACCAAGCTCGTCTTGCAGAACCTCCACTGGATCGTCATGCCGAGCGTGGACTTGGCTTCTAAGCGGCAAGCTGCCCGCGAAGTGATCGATATTCTATCTGAGATCTCTCTCCTCCTAGTATGCATGCTCCATTATTTCCCAAATCACATTCTGACAGCTTATAGAACACCCATCTGGATCGCAGCACATTGTCCCTGTGTGTGTCGCTGATCGAGAACGGCGTCAATCCAGAAGCTCTGGCGGTCAGTAGTTGGCCATGCGCGGGGCGCACATATGACTAATGATCGCGAACACAGAACGTCATTCGAGAGCTGAGGAAAGAGGGTGCGAAAGTCCAACAGCAACATAGCCAGGAGTCTGATTGATGGGCCGATCTTTGTGAAGCTGGTCGTGTTCATGTTTGGTGGAGTAGCAAAGAAATCTGGGAAGGCAGCAATAAGTGTGAACGAGCGAAGCAGCCATATGGTATCATTCGCTATGTTCAAAAGATTCACATGCTAGTCTACATTGTCATCACACAGGGCGTCAAAAGGTACTATGGCTTTGCCAATATATCTCCGGCCTCTGCTTCTCCTGTTCCCAAACTAACAGATCTCTCTTGAGGTTCCAGCTTCTTCGCATCCGACGATCCAATATTATCTGACATGGCTTCAGCAGCCGCCTTTTTAAGACGCTCGCTGTCCTCTGCCTTGACGTCGTTTTTCTTCGACTCCTCATCATCGCTGTCACCTAGGCTGAAAGGATCGTGGTCCTCAACAGGAGTAGGATCAACAGCTGCGAGTGGCTGCCATTTGTTTGATTTCCCGCCCGCGCCTGATGATGGGTGATGTGTCGGGTCTGGCGACTTCGGATAATGTATGTCAATCTCTTCTGGTGGACCGTCCTGGAAAGAAACTCGCCGAGCTGATTGATTCGATCGGGGACGAGGGGGTGTTGGCTTGAAAAGATCGGGATTTGCAAGAGGCCTACTTGAACGACGTGGGGGAGCTTGGATCTTTAGCTTGGATTGCTCAAACACTATTCGGCAGAATGTATACCTTCATTGTCTGTCATTCGAAGGCCTGCAAAATCGTCCCCAAGTACTTGTGGATCGGCATCGTATCGCTCGCGGTCTGTACTACGCCTCGCAAATTCATTACTTTTTCTGCCACCGTGCTGTTGCTGAGGCGTGTAGCCACCTTGCAATGGTCTCCCCTGGAAATCTTCCTCTTCCTCATCACCATCAATCTTCTTCTTCAGGCTATTTACCCATTTGTTGACGGTTGACTGTGTCTCAAGAAAACCCTTCTTAATGTTGTCGCGGATTACGGGTAACTCATCTGACATTTCTTATCAGTGTCAGGCTGTCTGTCTGTAAGAGCCAAATACCATCAAAGAAGCTACGGTCTCGATCGTTATCAAAGTCCTCCCGTCTAGGGGCGCCTCCTCCTCTTGGAGGATCACGCGGGTGGGAGCGTCTGGCCCCTGATACTGATCTCGGAGGGGCCTCGTAAGCAGCAGCTCCATTGTAGTGTTCCGCCAGTTGCCGTGCGAATCTTTCATCAGCCGCAAGCTGATCCTCCTCAGTCGACGTTGGACCCGTAGGTGCTCGTTGGGGCCTTGGAGGCTGGACTGGAGGTGTTGGTTCTGCAGCGTCTGGGTCGGACATGCCTGTGACAATCTGAGTTCTCGCCAAAATAGTTGTAGGATGCAAAGAAACCAACCAAGCAGAGCATTGAAAGCCGGCTCTACCTTCCCACCGCTTGCCCGTAAAACGGCTTTGACCACCGCGGCGTCTATGGAGGGAAATGCTTCCTTGAGTGTGTTCTCTGCTTGTTGTTCTGGGGCTAATGGACGAGGGGGCTTTGGCGGAGCAACATCTTCTACGGATGCCGGTTGCGAAAAGGCCGATGGGTGGTCTGCCTTTGGTGGTGGTGCCGGCGTTTCTATAGGCTCGTCGTCAAAGTCTAATGCTCTTGCAGTAGTCGGTGACTCTGGACGCTCATCTAGCTTCTATAACAACCTCAGTGCGGTACATTTAGCCTGGCAGACTGACGCTAGATCAACATACCGGTTTTCCTGGATCTGCCATGGCCTCCATATTGACAATCAGGCTTTAAAGCAGAGATAAAGGAGGAGCCGTGGTTCTCGATAAATAACTCGAATATCAATGGAACAACAGATTGCATCTCTTTAGAACAAAGCAGACTAGATACATTACTGCCTAAAGTACTTTACTTAAAGTACTTTCCTGGACTGCGCCTTACGCGGCTATTGCGGCAAAGTTTGTGAAGGCATTCATAAAGCATTGTATGCACCAATAGCGGGTTTCAAATCCATTATACTTAACCATGAATATGCGCAACTTCTGGCCTACAATCGATTCAGAAGACAGTAGATTTGGTTCCAGATTGCAATGGCTAATGAATTCGATCTCTCGAATTCGTTCATACCGTCGCTTCACAAACCCTCTGCGCTTCCGCCCATCGCCAGACATCGTCAGAGTCTACTGTACTTGATCGAGACTTTCCCAGTCACCATTGTAGTAGGCCAGACTGGAAGTGGGAAGACGACCCAAATCCCACAATTTCTCGAGCAGGCTGGATGGTGCGAAGAAGGAAAACTCGTAGCGGTCACTCAGGTGGGTGAGTTAGAGGATTATCGATTATAAATTTCTCTAGACTAGAGATACTGACCCGCTCGTAGCCCCGAAGAGTAGCTGCAACTACAGTAGCGACCAGGGTGGCTGAGGAGATGGGATGCCAAATTGGTGAAGAAGTTGGCTATTCGATCAGATTTGAAGACTTGACCAGTTCTAAGACTCGTATTAAATTTCTAACAGATGGCTTACTTCTACGGGAAGCTCTGGCGGACCCTCTCCTATCGAGGTACTCCGTAATTATGGTTGATGAAGCTCATGAACGCTCCTTAAGTACCGACATTCTCCTTGGCGTATTGAAAAAGATTCGAAAGAGAAGACAAGATCTACGGATTGTTGTTAGCAGTGCAACCTTACAGGCTGAGGAGTTCCTTGGTTTCTTTTCTGGAGAGAACTACGAACCTAACAGTGAGAAGCCCCAGAGCATTGTGGGCAGAATTATCAGCTTGGAAGGAAGGATGTATCCTGTTGACTCCATTTTCTTGGAGGGTCCTGCTGAGGACTATCTAGAGAGCGCAGTGAAGACTGTCTTCGATATTCATGCTAGCGAGCCGGATGGCGATATTCTCGTTTTCCTGACGGGTCGAGAGGAGATTGACACTGCTCTGCAATTGATCGCAGACCGAGCAGATGCTTTACATCCTCGGGCTCAGAAGATTCTTTCGTTGCCGCTCTACGCTGGCTTGACAAGCGAGCAGCAACTCTATGTCTTTGAGCCGGCTCCAGACCACACTCGCAAAGTGATTGTTTCAACAAATATTGCAGAAGCTTCAGTGACTATTCAAGGCATCGTATACGTGATTGATTGTGGTTTTGTCAAGCTACGAGCATTCAATCCGAAGACTGGCATTGAGACTTTGACTGCTACACCTATCTCGAAAGCCTCGGCCACGCAGCGAGCAGGTCGAGCAGGACGAACGAAGCCTGGAAAATGCTACCATTTGTATACACAGTCATCTTATGAGAGTTTACCGGAAGCTACGGTGCCAGAGATTCAAAGGTCAAATCTCGCACCCATCATCCTTCAGCTCAAGGCTCTTGGCATCGACAACGTCCTACGGTTCGATTTTCTTACACCCCCACCGGCGGAATTGATCGTCCGGGCTCTGGAGCTTCTATATTCGATAGGTGCAGTGGATGAATATGCAAAGTTGACTCGACCGCTTGGGGTGCGTATGGCCGAGCTTTCAGTGGAGCCTATGATGGCTAAGGTCCTTCTGTCTGCCCCTAAAATGGGCTGTTTAAGCGAGATCCTTTCCATTGCAGCAATGACCAGTCTGCAAGGGGCTGTATGGTTTCATCATGAAGGCGAGAAGAAGGCTACAGATTCAGCGCGACGGAAATTTGCTGCCGAAGAAGGCGACCATCTCACATTATTAAATGTCTATCAAGCTTTTATCACTAAAGGCAGGAAGGATTCGAAGTGGTGTCGAGATAACTATCTCAATTACAAATCTATGATACGCGCAGTAAGCATTCGAGGCCAGCTAAAGCGGTACCTCGAGCGGTTTGATATCAATGTGGACGAATCACTGGGCTCGAACAAAACGGCAGACGGTGTCTCCGACAGAGGAGAGCAGATCAGGAAATGCCTAACAGCTGGATACTTTGCTCATGCGGCGAGAATGCAGCCTGATGGCACCTTCAAAACAGTTAATGGCGGCGTGACTTTGCATGCTCATCCCAGCTCGTTGATGTTTGTAAGTACTGCATCCAAGCGGACACTTGTGGATTCTCCTGACACTCAGTAGAATCGGAAAGCGGATTGGGTCATTTTCCACGAGATTATGGAGACTGGGAACAAGATCTTCATCCGTGATGTGACGAAGATAGAAAAAAGCTGGCTCCTCGATGATTCGCTGTCGGCATATTATCAAGTCAGGCGATAACGGAGCATGGCGTTCGGGGAGTGCTGAAATATCTTGCATGTCACCATGACATCGTGCAATTGTACATAGACATAATTCAAAAATTCTAAACTGCAATATTCGCTCGAGAGATTGTTTGGTCAAAAGGGGGTAGGCTTGAGGCAACTCTCACTTTTACATCATTCCAAAACCTCGACATCATGCAACATGTCTCACCACAGCGATCACGCCCACTCAGGCCACGGAGACCACAGCCATGATCATGACCATGGACACGATGGGCACGACCACACTGATGAAACAGAACCTGCCCTTCAGTCCCTCATCTGGAAGCAAATAGACTTTGATAACATTCGAACACTCAATGAGAGCGAACCACATGCCGGTGCAAAGGTCGTAAAGAAGACGTGGCGGCAGCGCCTAGAAGCAAACCCACAACTTGCCAGCGACT
>JAABUL010002487.1_pt1 | contig 30346 bp, 37 predicted proteins | sample 5559151 | NCBI WGS metagenome assembly JAABUL01 (sample SAMN10711876, study PRJNA513368) | rock metagenome | isolation source: Antarctica rocks | place: Antarctica: Victoria Land, Pudding Butte sud
CTGTGGGCCGGGACCACTTTTTGCATGTCGCCCCCAGGGGAGGACATCATTAAAGTCCCGCGCGCCCTGGTCGACCACCTCAGCGAGATGCTCTGTTATGCGGCCTAAACGGCCAAAGTCTAGCTAACAGCCTATCCGGAAAGTGCCTAAACACGCTCTCAGTGGCTGCATAAGCCTTTCTGACGATTTTCCGGATAGGCTGTAAGTGGAGGGGCCTACCAGGGGACTGCGGCTAGTCGAGGCCGCCAAGCAGGGCGGCCAACCGCGCCAACGGCGACGCGTCCGGCGGCTCTAACCGGCGCTGCCAGTGGGCGAACGCGGGGGAATCGGGCTCGGTGCGCGCCCACAGGTCAAACCAGCGGCGCGCGGCGTCGAGGTCTTGTCGGGCCACGCACAACTCGATCTGAGCGTTCATCAGGGCCGCGAACTCGCTGCTGTGCAACCGCTTGCGGGTGCGCAGCGGCTTCAGCAGGGCTTCGGCTTCGTCCAGCCGGCCGGCGCGCGTATGCTGGCGAGCCAGGTTGGCGCCGCCGAATAGGTAGTCGGGGTCGCGCGCGTAGATCTGGCGCGTGATCTCCTCGGCGTCTTGCACGCGCCCATCCTGCGCGTACGCGACGGCGAGGTTGTTCCAGAGATCGGGAGCGTCTGGTTCCATCTCCAGGGCCTGCTTGATCAAGCGCTCGCCACGCGCCGTGTCACCCTTGTTGAGCGCTCGCGTGGCGTCAATTTGCAACTTTTCAACCCGGGACCCATGCCTGCGAGTGGGCTCGTCGTGGATCTCGAAGCCCATCACCTCGCTGTCGCGCCAGGAGCCCTGCGTCCACAATCGAACCGGGCCGTCGGGCAACAACCCCGCCAGTTGCGCCGCCTCGGCGGCCTGGCTACGCGCTATATCAGGACCACGCTGGCTCAGTGCGAAGTCGCGCAACGCCGGCGCCAGTTCGGGCGCCTTCGACTCCAGCGCGACGTTCAGCGCGAAGTCGCGCCCCTCGGGATCGCCGCGGTCAAGCAGCAGGGGAATGAGCCGCACGAGCGCGGGATGCTGGCGCAGGAAGCGCTGACGCGCCTCCGCCAAAGCGCGCGGGTCGTGGCGCGCGGCGGGGGGCAGGGTCTCCCGTGCGAACACCTCGAGATCGTGGTCGGATAGCCACTCAGCCAGCCCGAACGGCCACGGCGCGTTCCGCTCGCCAATCGGCCTGTCCAGGTCCTCCAGATTGTCCCGTGCGACGTGCAGCCACGGCGCCAACTCCAACGCGCGCCGCCACTGCTGGCGCGCCTCGTCCTCGCGGCCCTGGCGCAGCGCGGCGACAGCGGCAAGATGGCGGAGCAGCGGCCACACGTAGTGTTTGCCGTCCTGCTCGGCCGCATGAAAAGCGTCGAGCACGCCCTGGTCGTCGCCCAGGAAGCTCAATGACTCGGCCTTCTTGGTCCAGATATCCGTGTGGTCCGGCGCGGTGGCGGACTTGAGGCGCTCGTCCCATGCGTGAGCCTCGTCGATGCGTCCACTCAAGCACGAATAGCGCACAAGATTGCCCAGGGCGTGGTAGTTGTCCGCGTCGATGTCGAGCACGCGTCGCGCTGTGACGATAGCCTGCTCGCTCTGTCCTTCATTGAAATAGGCCAGGCTAAGGTTGTTGAGCACCGGGATGAAATCGGGCTTGCGCCGCAGCCCCTGCTCGGCGTGCATGCGCGCTCGCGCCCACTGGTTTTGTTCCACCAGGCTCATGATCTCCTCGTGCTGGGCCGCCAGCGCGAAGGCATCTTTGCCCTCCAGGCCATGCTGGGGTAACACGGTGTGCAGGGTCTGCTCCAACTCGGCGGCCGTTTCGCGGATCTCAGCGGCGCGCGCGTGGTTGGGCCAGCGCTCCAGGAAGCGGTGGAACGTGCGCAGCGCCAGGATCATATGATGGTTGGACATGTAGGCGCCGGCCAGACCCAGTGTGAGGTCGGCGTCTTTGGGCGTCAGCTTGAGCAGGCGCTCGGCGGCGTCCTGGTAAGATCGCATGTTCTTCTGTTCGAAGGCGAGGTTGACCTGCAACGCCAACACATCGTGCTGGTTCGGGTAGCGCTGATCGAGCTCGGCCAACAGCGCGCGCGCCTCATCCCACTGCCGGCGCTCGATGAGATCGTCGGCCTCATTCAGGTCGGTGGCGAGCGCGTAAGGCATGACGCGCGCGACGGCCGGGACGGGACGATTTTTCTTCTTTTTGTTGCTGTTTTTAGCCATGCCTGTAGTTTACAAGTTGGCAGCGTATGGGCACCGTGATGCCGGGATGGTCGTATCGCCAGACGCCCGATGTTCGCCACACACACGCTCACTAGGCGGCGAGGGTCGGGCCGCATGCCCCCGGTCGCCGGGCGTATGGCGATGCTTCTGCCTATCCATCCCCATGCGCGTCCAGGGCTTCCTGATACTCACGGAGCCACGCCATGACATCACCGAAACGGCGGACGGGGATGTTGTGGTAACTGGACACACGGAAGCGGCGGTATAGCTCGCCGAAGACCGCATGGTAGGGATTACGGCCCTTGTTGCCTGCCCCGCCGCTCTGGGTCGCCATCTCGGTCGCGATCGCCTTAACGAGGGTACTGATCTCGGCGGCTTGGGTGTCGCTGATGACCTGCCCGGGCGAGACCGCCCCCTCGACAGCGCTCATGCGATGCAACAAACTGCCGACGATGGCCGCGGCTTGGTCCAGACGTCCCATGGCTCAAGGCATCCTCATATGAGCATCCCCGTCGACCACTCCTGTCTTGCTGTCAGTATCGCACAGGGCGCCAGCCAGGCCGAACGGAACCAGGCGCTGCTCCACTGGGTCGATGACCCCGGTTTCCTCCGTTTTGTCAGCCACTGTCACCCCTTTCGCCGTCACTCCCCAAGGGTGTGATCATGATGATCATCCCTTGTCGTCAGCCTCATGCACTGCCGCCATTATGGCAGTTAACACCAAGCTTCGAACGATCGCAACAGCAATCATCGAACAGCGACACCAATCCTTGAACATGACCCGCAAGAGCGCCCTTTGCCTGTTGATGCCATGAAGGCCTGCCGGCGTAGGCCGCGGCGTCGAACACGATGATTTGCCGCTTGATCTTCATGCAGTGCTTCTCTTGTATCTCACAGCACAAGCCAAGGGCGTGAATTATTGGACACGGAGACTCCGTGTCCAATAATTCACGCCCTTGGCCGGTTCGTGGCTAGCGGGCGGCCTCTAGCGCGGCCATGAGCGCGCGCTTGGTGTAGACCTTGACGAGGTGCGCGCGGTACGACTCCGAGGCGTAGATGTCGCCCAGGAAGTCCATGCCCTCGCCGGCCTGCGCGGATGCCTGGGCGATCAACTCCGGCGTAAGCCTCTGGCCCTTGAGCGCGTCCTCTATCGCCGTCTGGCGTGTCGCCTTCGGGCCCGCGCCGGTGACGGCCACGCGGCAGTCCTGGCACGCGCCGTCGGCGCCCAATGTGACTACGGCCGCGACGCCGACGACGGCGTAGCCCGAGGCGGGGTGCTGGAACTTCTGGTACGACATGCCGGTCTTGGTCCCCGACGTACTGGGGACGGGGATGTCGATGCGCGTCAGGACCTCCCCCGGCTCTAGCGCCGAGGTCAGCATGTCGACGAAGAAGTCGTCGACGGAGACGGTGCGCTCGCCGCCCGGCCCCATCACGCGCATCCGCGCGTTCAAGGCCAGGGCGACGGCCGGCCAGTCGGCCGCGGGGTCGGCGTGGGCGAGCGCCCCGCCGAAGGTGCCGCGGTTGCGCACCATGGGGTCACCGATAACCAAGGCGGCCTGCCGCATCATCGGGAACACGTCACGCAACTCCTCGGAACTCTCGACCTGGGCATGGGTCGTCATGGCCCCGATCGTCATATGGCCGTCCGTGCGCGCGATGCCGCGCAACTCGGGGATGCGGCCGATGTCCACGAGCACGGGCGGACTGGACAGCCGTAGCTTGAGCATGGGGATCAGGCTGTGCCCCCCCGCCAGCACCTTGGCCTCGTCGCCGTGCTCCTGCAGGAGGCTCACCGCCTCCCCCACACTCGTCGGCGCGTAGTAGTCGAACTCTGCTGGTATCATAAACCCTCCGGGTTGGTCGATGGTCGATGGTCGATGGTCGATGGTCGATGGTCGATGGTCGATGGTCGATGGTCGATGGTCGATGGTCGGCATTTGCCCCTGGGCGTTACAACATGACCGGAGTACTCACCACCAACGTTACCATCGACCATCGACTATCGACTATTCATGGCCGCCCATAGCTTCTCAGGCTTCAAGGGCATGTCGATGTGCGTGATGCCAAGGGGCGCGAGCGCGTCCATCACCGCGTTGACGACGGTCGAGGCCGCGCCGATGGTGCCCGCCTCGCCGATGCCCTTGATGCCGAGCGGGTTGACGGGTGTCGGCGTCGTCGTGTGTGAGGTCTCGTACATGGGCAGGTTCTCGGCGCGCGGCAGCGCGTAGTCCATCAACGAGCCGGTCAGCAGCTGCCCCTCGGCGTCGTACTCGGCGCCCTCGTAGAGCGCCTGCGCCAGCCCCTGCGTAATGCCGCCATGCACCTGACCGTCGGCCAGCAGCGGGTTGATCACGTTGCCGCAGTCGTCGACCGCGATGTAGCGTTGCAGATCGACCTGTCCCGTTTCAGCGTCGACCTCAACGACCGCGATGTGCGTGCCGAAGGGCCAGGTGAAGTTGCTGGGGTCATAGAAGCTCTGCGCCTCCAGGCCCGGCTCCAGATCGGCCGGATAGTTGTGCGCGAGGTAGGCCGCCAACGAGACTTCGGCGAAGGTCTTGTTGCGGTCGGCTACGCCCTTGACGTTGAACTGGCCGTCGTGGAACTCGATGTCCTCCTCGGCCGCCTCGAGCAGATGCGACGCGATCTTTTTGGCCTTGGTCACGATCTTATCGGCGCTCATCTTGATGGCGACGCCGCCGACGGCCATGGAGCGTGAGCCGAAGGTGCCGATGCCGAACTGCACCTTGGCCGTGTCGCCCTCCACGACCTCGATGTCCTCCATCGGCAGCCCCAACTCGTCGGCCACGATCTGTGCGAAGCTGGTGAGGTGGCCCTGCCCCGATGCGCAGGAGCCGGAGTAGACGGAGACCTTACCGGTGGGGTGGACGCGCACGGTCGCGCTTTCCCAGCCGCCCGCCTGCGCGCCGAGCGCGCCGAACACCTGCGAGGGCGCGATGCCGCAGATTTCGATGTAGGTGGTGAGGCCGACGCCCAGGTAGCGCCCTTGCCGGCGCAACTCCTGCTGCCGCTGGCGCAATTCTTTATAGCCGGCGGCCTCCAGCGCCTTGTCTAGGTTCATCGCGTACCTGCCGCTGTCGTAGGTGACGCCGGTGGACGTGGCGTAGGGGAACTCGTCGGGCCCGATGAAGTTCTTGCGGCGCACCTCGACCGGGTCCAGGCCCAACTCACGCGCCAGCAGGTCGACCATGCGCTCGACCAGATAGGTGGCCTCAGGGCGGCCGGCGCCACGGTAGGCGTCGACCGGTGTGGTGTTGGTCATCACACCGTAGACTTTGCACTCCACGGCAGGGATCTTGTAGACGCCCGAGAGCATGACGCCGAACAAGATCGAGGGGATGGCGGGGGCGAACGTAGAGAGATAGGCGCCCAGGTTGGCGTAGACCGTGGCCTTGAGGCCAGTGATCACGCCGTCGCGCGTGGCGCTTAGTTCGACATCCTGGATGTGGTCGCGGCCATGCGTCGTGGCGAGGTAGTTCTCGCTCCGCGTTTCGGTCCACTTGACGGGCCGCGCGAGTTCGCGCGTGGCGAACGCGCACAACGCTTCCTCTGCATAAAAATAAAACTTGGACCCAAAGGCGCCGCCGACATCGGGCGCCACCACGCGCACCTTCTGCTCGGGGAGGCCCATGGTCAGACAGAGCAGCAGCCGCACCAGGTGCGGGATCTGCGTCGAGGTGTGCAGCGTCAGCTCCTCCGTGCCCGGCTCCCACTGCGCCAGCACATTGCGCGTCTCGATGGCGGTGGGGATCAGGCGTTGGTTGACGATACGCTGCTTCAGGTGGACCTCGGCCCCGGCGGCCGCTTTGTCGAAGGAACCGTCGCCGAAGCCCCACACGAACGAGGTGTTGTTGGGCACGTCGTCGTGCACGAGCGGCGCGCCGTCCTTGACGGCCTCTTCCTGGTTGGTGGCGACGGGCAACGGCTCGTACTCGACGACGATGGCGTCGAGGGCGTCGCGCGCGATATAGCGCTGATCGGCCACGACCAGCGCCACGCCGTCACCGACGTGCCGTACCTTGTCGTGGGCAAGCGCGGGATGCGCGGGCATTTTCATGTCGGGCAACACCCACCCAACGGGGATGCCGGCGAAACGGTCCTTGATATCGGCGCCGGTGTAGACCGCGACGACGCCGGGCATACTCTTAGCCGCGGAAGTGTCGATGCTGGTGATGCGCGCGTGGGCGTACGGCGAGCGCAGGATCTCGGCGTGCAGGACACCGGGCGGCGCTATGTCATCGGTGTAATGGCCCTGGCCCGTGATCAGTTTGGGGTCTTCGCGGCGCTTCACGCCGCGGCCAAAATAGCGCTCGGCTCCAACTGGTTTCTCGACGGTTGTCATGTGTGACCTCCCGGTCGAAAGTCGATAGTCGTTAGTCGATAGTGGGTACCGACCATGGCGGCGCTAATGGTCGCTACGGCAATTAACCACTTACATCACAACTCGACGACATACTACTATCGACTAACGACTATCGACTTTCGACTGGATGCTCGGACATCTTACGCGCGGCGTACTGGATCGACTTGACGATGTGCTGGTAGCCGGTGCAGCGGCAGAGGTTGCCGTGCAGGGCGTGGCGGATCTCCCCCTCGCTGGGATCGGGGTTCTGCCCCAACAGATCATAGGCGCTCATGATCATACCAGGCGTGCAGTAGCCACACTGTAGCCCATGCTCCTCCCAGAAGCCCTCCTGAATGGGATGCAACTGGCCGTCCTTGGCTAGCCCTTCGATCGTGAGCACCTCGGCGCCGTCGGCCTGCGCCGTGAACAAGGTGCACGACTTGACCGCACGGCCGTTGAGCACGACCGTGCAAGCGCCGCACTGGCTCGTCTCGCAGCCGATATGTGTGCCCGTCAAGCCAAGGTCGTCGCGCAGGTAATGCACCAACAAGCGCCGCGGCTCCACCTGAGACTGCCGCGTCTGCCCGTTAACCGTCAACGTCACTGGAATAAGCGCCATGTATTATTTATCCTTTCTCACCGGCCTGCGACTAAAGTCGCATGGCAGAGGACGGACACTAAAGTGTCTTCGCGCCCGTCGGATGCGATGCTGTCCGCTGATCGATCGTTTCCCAGCGACTTCAGTCGCCGTCGTTTGCCTTGCGACTTTAGTCGCAGGCTTGTTAGCCACCAGCCGTTGTCTCCGCCACGCCAGCGGCCTTGACCTGACTTTCCATGCACTTAAAAAACGCGTTGGCGACCGACTTGACGGCGGGACCCATCAAGCGCTGCCCGACCGCGGCGAGGGGTCCGCCTACTTGCACATCGCCGCTGTAGGCGACGCGCGTTTTGTCGCCATCCTCGGTCAGGGTAATAGCGCCGGTCCCCTTCACGAAGCCGCCCGAAAACTTTCCTTCGAGTCCCAGCGTATACGACTCCGGCGGCTGCTCGTTCGATAAGGTCACCATGCCGGTGAACGTGCCCTTGATGCCGGCGACGCCGGCTTTGAGGTGGGTCTCGAAGCGCCCATCTCCGGCCGGCTCGAACTTCTCGCAGCCGGGTAGGCAGTGGCGCAACGCGGCGGGATCGCACAGGGTGGCGTAGACGCGTGGCCGTTCGCCCCCCATGCTGTAACTGCCTTCTACCTTCATTGACACTCCTTCAGTGTGAGTGGCGAGTGACGAGTGGCAAGTGGCGAGAACTAGTCACTCGCCACTCGTCACTTTTCATCGGGTTGGACACCATCCTCGTGTCCGACCTGCGCGATGATGCCGCGCGCGCGCTCCAGGTCCGCGGGCGGCACCATGATATCAACTCTGCTCATGGTACCACCAAGGGCAGCGCCTTCCCCGACATCGGGGCTGGCCTGCAAGGTCGCCGTGATGCCAGCCGCGTCGAGCTGGCTGCGCGCCTCCTCGGCGATAGGAGTCCCCTCGATAGTGGCTGCTTTGACAAGGTTATCGGTCGCCATTGATCCGCTGCCCCTCCAGTCATCGCTCTCCCCGTTTGTCCTAGTCGGCGCACGACGCGCCGCTAGTCTACGGGGATTATATACCTTTGTGGTAAAATCGCTTGCTCACTATCTGTATACTCACGGTATGAATAGAGAAGCCAGCGCCTATCGGTTGACGCGGTACGCCGTCGTCCTCTATAGTCACGGCGTCATGTACCCAGCGCAAACCCGCTGGTGGAGACCTTGAGAGCGACCAATGCGCCACGCCATAGACGCGGCCGAGCCCGCACGCTACGCCCTGCTCGGGCTTCTCTTGGAGGAGCCCGGCCATGGCTATGACCTGGCGCGCCACTTCGCCCCCGGCTCCGCCCTGGGCGCGGTGCTGCGCCTGGGCTCCAGCCACCTGTACGCCCTGTTGGCCCGCTTGGAAAAGGATGGCTTCATCGCGGGGGAGCGCCTGGACGCCGGCGCGCATCCGCCCCGGCGCGTCTATCATGTGACGGAGGCGGGGCGCGCGGCTGTGCTCCGTTGGATCGAAAAGCCGGTGGAGCGCCCACGCGAGATGCTGCTCGATTTCCCGCTCAAATTCTACATCGCCCGACGCCAGGACTCAGCCCGCGCGGGGCGCCTGGTCACACGACAGCGCCGATTGTTGACAAACTTCCTGGAACAACTGGAGCGCGAGGCGGGCCTATCGACCGCGGGTGAGGATGATGACTTCATTGCTTTGATGCGCGACGGACGTATCGCGCGCACCAAGGCGTCGCTGGACTGGCTCGACCGCTGCACCGCCGCGTTGCAGGTAGGCGCGGATTAGACGCGCCGGTCCTCGGAGGCGGGCTGGAAGTCCAGCGCGACCGAGTTGATGCAGTAGCGCTGGCCCGTCGTTTCACGCGGACCGTCATCGAACAGGTGCCCCAGATGCGCCCCGCAGCGCTTACACACGACCTCGGTACGCGCCATGCCATGCGAGCGGTCCGTCACGAGCTCGACGCGCTCCCGGTTGATCGGGTCGTCGAAACTCGGCCAGCCCGAGCCGGACTCGAACTTGGCGTCCGACGCGAAGAGTTGCTGGCCGCAGGCGACGCAATTATATGTACCCTCGGCGTGATTGTGGTAGAGCGCGCCGGTAAAGGGGCGCTCGGTACCCTTGAGCCGGCAGACCGTGTACTGCTCCGGCGTCAGTGTCTCTCGCCAGTACGCCTCCGGCTTGTCGCGCAGATCGTTCACTGTGTCCGTCATGTCTATAATCCTCCTTAGCGCTTCGAACCATGCGCGAAGCGCTTGCGTTAACTAGTAGTTAGTAGCTAGTTGTTAGTTGTTCTAACTACTAGCTACTAACCACTTATATATGGCAGGCGGCGAGCCCGCGCTTCTCCAGATACTGCTGATGATAGCCCTCGGCCTCAAAGAAGGTGGCCGCCGGCACGATCTCAGTGACGATCGGGCGCTTGTGGGCGCTGGACCGCTCCAGGCGCTCCTTGGACGCCCGCGCGGCGGCCTCTTGCTCAGGATCGTGGTAGAAGATAGCCGAGCGGTACTGCGCGCCCACGTCCGGCCCCTGGCGGTTGCGCTGCGTAGGATCGTGGTTCTCCCAAAACACGCGCAGCAGGTCGTCGTACGACACGCGCGCGGGGTCATAGGTCACCTCGACGGCCTCGGCGTGGCCGGTGCGGTTGGTGCAGACCTCCTCGTAGGTAGGATTAGCGGTCTGCCCGCCGATGTAGCCGACGTGCGTGGCGGTCACACCGGGGAGCTGCCGGAACGTCGCCTCGACGCCCCAGAAGCAACCGGCGGCGAATGTCGCTGTTGCTGTCGCCATAGTTTCGTCTCTCCTTATTTTCTGTAGCTGCCGCCGCGCCCCTTTTCCTGCTTGACGCGCCGGCGCCGGGACCGGAGATCGCCCTCATCGGAACGCTTCCCCTATCTATTAATAATTATAGCGCGTATTTATTACAGATTTCTTGCGCCCATATGACGCAAGTCTGACATCCGAGGCCCAGGACCACGTAGGTCTCGATCCAGGGCGTCGGCGCCGTGGTCGCGAAGATTGCTCCCATCGCGGGTGATCTATATCATTGAGTGGCAGCGGGTAGCATGATGGATGATGGGGGTAGCAACATGACCGATGTGGCGGATACACTAGCTCCGTGGGCCGAGGTGGCCCCCGACGCCGGTCCAGCAAAGGTCGAGGACTTGCTGATCACGCCCGATGACGGCTGGCGCTACGAAGTGGTGGAAGGGGTACTCGTTCGCATGGCGGGAAGCGGAGATATCGCGACAGGTATTGCCCTCCTCATTGGATCGATCCTCCTTGCGTATGCGCGCCCGCGCCGCTTGGGCCGGGTCACGGGGGCGGACGGGGTATACAAGTTCCAGGGCGCGGAAACCGGCCTGCTCCCCGATGTCGGATTCTATGGCGCCGCGCTGTTCCCGCGCGTCGTGGACCGGAGGAAACCCGTCCCCTTCGCGCCCGAACTCGCTGTCGAAGTCGCCTCACCCGAGCAGGACGCACGCGAGATGGCGGCAAAAGCATGGCGCTATCTTCAGGGCGGGACGCGCCTCATCTGGGTCGTGTGGCCGGAGAGCCAAAACGTTGATGTGTGGCGTCCTGACGACCTACGGCCGCGCTACCAAGATATGCGTCCCGCCACGACGTGGGGCGCCGGCGATCTGCTCGATGGCGAGGATGTCGTGCCGGGCTTCTCGCACCCCGTAGCCGACGTCTTTGATGTGTAGCGTCTCTACCTTAGCCCTGCTGTTCCCGCGCGCGCATCAGGGCGAGTTCTTCCTCTAGCTGAGCCAAGCGGGCGGCCTGCGCCTGAGTGACCTGCTCAGTCTCCGCCAAGCGGGCGGCCTGCGCCCGCATCACGCGCTCGTCCTCCCGCTGTCGCGCCTCGCGTTCGCGCGCGATGCCGTCAAGCTCCCGCGCGGTCGGCAGCAACGCGCCCAGCGGGTCGTACACCCGTAGCAGCGTGCCCTCCGCGCGTAAACGCAGCCCATCGAGTACCGCGCTCGTCAGGAAACCCTGCCCGTCCGGCTCCCACGGCTCCCACGCGCCGCCCTGAGCGCGCCGCCACGCGCGCAAGGATTGGCCCAGGAACTCGGTTGTGGGATCGAAGACGAGGTACTCCAACGCGCCGAGGTCGGCGTAGACGCGCTGCTTCTCCACGATGTCGCGGTCCCACGTACTGTCGCTGGCGACTTCACAGAGGAACTGCGGAAAAGACTCACCCGTGCGCGTGTCGAGCGAGGTACGGAACGTATCCGGCGTGTCGAGGACCACGTAGACATCGGGCATGGCGCGCCAGGGATTGCGGACGCGGTCGGGCACGTCGACGAGCACGAGCACCTCAGCCGTGACGTACCAGCGCTTGAGGGCGCGCTGGGCGTAGCGCAGCAAGACATCGTAGAGCGCGAAGATCGCGGCCAGGTGGTAGTCGGGTCCGGGCACACTCTCCTCCGTATCATCCTCGATGAGCAACCGATCGTAGATGGTCGAGATAAACTGTTCGTCACTGATAGCCGTCATAGATACGCGCTCCGTACACCTTAATGTCTGTTGGACGGGATATAACAACCAGTATACAGCGCGCCGTTCATGGCACAGTGCGTCTGGTATGGGCGCCCAGAATCCGACAACCCGCGGAGATAGCCGCCGCGTTCTCGCCCAATTGCCCCCACGCCTCGCCCAGCCGCTCCAGGACCAGCGGCAGCAGATCGCCGCGCTCGCCCCGGTGGACCAGCTCCAGCGCGGCGGCGAAATACCGGGCCGCCTCCGCGTGGGCGTAGAGGCTGCGCGCCCGCTCGCCCGCCGCCAGCAACACCTCCAGCGCCCGCCGCCGGTCGGCCTCGCCGCCGGCTTCGCGGTAGTGCCGCGCCAGCCGGTCCACGTCGTCCGGCCGCACGCGCTCCAGTGCGGACGCCAGCGCCAGGTGGAGACGCCGCCGCGTGATGGCGGGCAGGGCCGCCCGCACAACCTCGCCGATCAGCGGATGGCCGAGGTCGTAGGCGTCCTCCTCGCCACCGCATTGTGCCGTGACCAGCCCCGCCGTGCGCAGACGGCCCAGCGCGTCGAGCAGCGTCTCGTCGGTCAGCTCGCCGGCCGCGCACAGTACCTCGATGGGCGTGGCTTCGCCGTCGATCGCGATGACCTGCAGGATATGGCGCTCGTCCGCGCCCAGCCGCTCCAGGCGGTCCGCGATGATGTCCTGGACGACGGGCGGGATGTCCACCTCCTGTGCCATGTCACCCGACAGGGTCCAGACGCCGCCGGAGCGGTGCAGACAGCCGCTATCTACGAGGGAGCCCAGCAACATCTCCACGAAGAGCGGCGTCCCGCCGGAGCGGCGCTCGATCAGGCGCACGATCTCCGCCGGCGCTTCTCCGTCGAGCGTGTCCCACACCAGCGCCGCGACCGCGTCCGGCTGGAGACGCGGGACGGCCATGTCGGCGAGCAGCCCGGTCCGGCGCAGGGAGCGCAGGAGCGGACGCAGGGCCGGCTCCGTGTCCATCTCGCCGTCGCGGCACGTCGCCAGCACGAGGACGCGCTGCGCCGCGAGGCCGCGGGCGAGGTAGTGGAACAACTCTAGCGAGACGCGGTCGGCCCAGTGCAGGTCATCCAGGACCAGGAGGACAGGCGCGCCCGCAGCCAGGCGTTGCAGGAGGCGGGCCACCGCCTCGAACAGGCGCGTCTTCTCCAGGGCGGGATCGCCGAGCGGTTCCGGCGCTGGGAGACGCAGGCCGCCGAAGAGCCGGCCGAGGTCGGGGAGGCCGTCCACGAGCGCCGCGCGGCGCTGCTCGTCCAGGGCGCGCACGTAGGGGCCGAAGGCGTCGAGCAGGAGCGCATAGACCTGTGCGCCGGGTCAGGGGGGACAAGCCCGCCTCGGCGCGGGCTTCGATCTGGCGTTGCACGTCGGCGGCCTGCGCCACGGCCAGGCGCAAGCGGTGGGCCAGGCGGCGCACGCTGGCGGCCTGCGCCTGCTGCAGCGGCGTCCGCGCCGGTCCATGGTACGCGACCAACGCGGCGACGCCCGCATCCGTGTCCAACGGGGGCAGGGCCTCCTTATCCTGCGGGTCCAGCTGCAGCAACAGGGCATGGCGTTGGTGGCGCAGGCGCGTGGCCTCGGCCAGGGCCGCCTCCCGCTCAGTCGTGAGCAGGTCGAGCACCGCCGTCTCGTCCTCCGCCACCAGCGGGGACAGCATGGCGACCTCACGCTGGACCACAGGGGAGCGGCGGCAGGCCCGCGCGTCCAGGCGGTCGCTCTTGCCGGGACGTCGGGCCTGCCGCCGCTCCCCTGTGGTCCAGCGCGGGTTAATGTCGTAGACCGTCTCGCCCGCGGCCACCAGGTGCTGCGCCAGCCCCCGCCCGTCGTTGCCCGCCCCCTCAATGCCCCACGCGCGCGGCTGGGCTGTTCGGCCCGCGCCACTGATCAATCGCGCGGCCGGCGTCGTCGAGGGCGACGGCGGCATGCACACTCTTATGGGCGTCTACGCCGATGGTGATCATGTCGGGTTCCTTTCTACTCTCCGATCCGGCGCGGCTCCGCGGCGGACAGGGCTCTCTCGGGTCGACGAGGAGCAGGCTCCTATCAGGTCACACCGGCGGAGCAACGTGCGAGGGCGACAGGTCAGGCTAAGGGCACGAAGCCCGCGACTGCGTGGGTCAGCCTCCCGCACGGCGCTCTACCTCTATTCTGACAGAGAGCGACTGCGGTCGCAGGCGTCACCGACGCATTCCACTATGTCGAGGCGCATCCCTCCCGCGCAGTTCGGGCTGTGAACGCGCGGTCGCAGCCATGATAACACAGACATCCCAACTTTTGTCCCCGCTCGTGAAGCTGACGTTAGGGTATCGTTTCGGGAGGCAGCCGGTCAGAGACAAACGAGAACAGTTGCCGCATGAACTGTACGGCGTCCTCAACCTCGTCGGTCGTCAGCTCGGCAACCTGGTCGGGATAACGAAAGGCTACGGCATAGGGCGTTAAAGTATCGGCAGCGTCTTCGAGAGTAGAAAAGTCAGGCGCTATAGTGGTACAGAGGTTCAGCAGGAGAACGAGATTATGAGTCTTGGCGAACGGCCGCTCATGCCACACCAAGAATGCTTTTAGGATTTTCTCCGCGGCCTGCTGGCAGTGGTAAAGCGCTGGTTCAGCCAAATCAGAGTCATCGGCAAGAAGACGCTCCGCAGCTCGGACATCCAGCCGCGCTTTGGTTACCCATTCTCGCACCTCTTGAACGAGTTCAGACGGCATAAAGCAGCTTGCCTTCACGCTCAACGGTTGCCGGCAACGAAGCAATGACTGTGCGCCGCCGCTCAAAATAGTCTAGGCTCATCACCAGGATGTCTACGGGGACCATCACCCCTGATAGGGCATGGTAAGCTTGCCGTTCCATCTGATACGACGTGCCGGTCTTTTGCTCCACGAGCACGAGCACGTCGTAGTCGCTGTCGTAGGTTTCCTCGCCGCGCGCGCGCGATCCGAATAGGTAGATGCGCAGGGGGTGGAGCGTCTCCACCAGGCGACGGACGACCTCGGCCAAAGATGTGTCGACAACCTCGCTTACCATAACACCACCATCCTCCACGACTGCGCGTGTACCCCGTGCCGCTATTGTACCATCCACGCTATGCCCTGCCCTGGCGCATCTACCCCCAATACAGAGTCTGTGAAAAGTCAGGCAGAGCGGGACCTGGGGACAAGCAAGCGGAGGGCTTTGGTGGGGCGGGAGCGGAGATGCTGACGGAAGGCGGCGATCTCCGTGGCGCCGGTGCGCCGTATGAGGGTGAGGGCGAGATTGCGGAAGGCGGCCATGATCTGAGGAGCAGGACCGCTGCGCAGGGGGGAGCGATCCTCGCCAAAGGTCATATCACGCAGCCAGTGGCGGCTCTCGATGCGCCAGTGGCCCCGAATGAGCGCGAGCAGGCGATCGGGGTCGGCGTGGCGGGGAGAGAGGCTGGTGATGAGATAGACCGTTTCCGTCGTCGTTTTCTCGGCGGTGCGCACCGTGCGGACAAGGCGGGCGATCTGGGTGATGCGCGGGAAGGGAAAATAGGTGCGCAGGTAGCCGTTGAGGCGGGTGCTCGCGCAGAGCGTGCGCGTGTCGGTGCGGCCACGGCGGCGATCAATGGTCTGGGCGGTGCGCATGGTGGCGTGCGGATCGGCAAAATAGGCGGCCAGTTCGGCGCGCAGACGCGGCTGGTTGTCCTTGACGGTGCACAGGTAGGCGGCCCCCTGGTCGAGGATGCACGGCGCCAGGGCGGTCTGCGTATGCAAGGCGTCCGCGGTGACAACGCGCCCGCGCACGGCGAGATGGGGCAAGAGTTCTTGGGCCACGGGGATCTCGTTGGTCTTGTCGCTGATGCGCACCTGTACGAGCGTTTCCTGCGTCGTGTGTGTGGACACGGAGAGCAATGGGGGGGCCGCCTGCGTCGCCGTGCGCGCGCCGCGCACGACTTTGCCATCGAGCGCGAGGGGTTCGCGATCGCGCACGGGCCGCGTCTGCTGGACCCAACTTGCCAGCGCCCGTTCTATATGGACCACCGAGAGCCGTGGCAGCAGACGCCGATAGAGCGACCCTGTCGGCGTCAGGTGACGGCGTGGTCCGCACACGCGGGCCAACACGCTGCGCTGATCCCGCGTCCAGCGGCCCACCGCCTCCAACGAGTTGCCATCGCACAACAGCGCGGCCACCAAACAGATCAGTAAGAAGGGCAGATCATCGCGTTGTCCCCGGCGCTTGCGCGGGTCGGGGATCGACGCGAAGGCCGCTTGGAGTGTGCGCAGGCGCGTATCGGTGAACAACGCGGCGCGCTCCGTCGCGCTCAGGGCGGCAAAAAAGGACGGGACCGGCGTATCCTGCATAGGGGATGGTCTCCTCGTGATGGTCTGGTTGATGTGACACCCTTCACCCTACCATCAGGAGACCATCCCCCTCTACACCGACTTTTCACAGACCCTGCAAGGGTTTGGTCTGACCGTTATATGTACGCCGCGATGCGGTAGAATGGCGAGACATGACCGGAAAGGATTGGGGCGTGGATCGACTGGACACAGGCGCGACGGCGGATCGTCCGACTTTCCTGCGTGGCCTGGCTGTGGCGGGCGCGGCGCTGGCAGGCTTGCGGCGCCGTCCGCCCCATAGCGCGCCTGGGCGCCTGTGGGAGGGTCCAACCGCCGCTGACCGCGCCATCCTGCGCGCCGCACAGGTTGCCGAGGCGCTCGCCGTCACCACCTACGACCACATCATCACCGTGTCGCCGCTTTTCTCCTACCTGTTCCCGCAGGATCAGTCCTATATGCGGGCCGCGCGTCAGGAGGAGATGGCGCATTATCAACTCCTGGCGCGCCTCACCGGCGCGCCGGCGCCCTATACGGCGTTCTACTATCCCCGTGGCATGTTCACCACGGCCAGTACGACTCTCGACACGCTGGTCACGCTGGAAGAAGCCTTCATTGCCGCCTACCTTGTCGGTGTACGCGACCTTTCGTCGCCGGACCTGCGCGCCGCCGCCGCCCGCATCATGGGCGTCGAGAGCGACCACCGCACCATGGCGCGGGTGCTCGCGCCAGGACTGGATCCCGCGGTCGGTGGTCCCCTCAGGACGCTCACCGGTTTCGCGGGGACGGCAGAGGCGGTCGACCCTGCCAACAACAACGGGTTCGAGCGCCCGCTTGGTTGGACCCACATCGACCAGGCGGTGACCGCGTTGCGTCCGTTTAGCGAGAAACGCGCGGCTGCCAGCGCCGGATTCGACGCGTCCAGAGCCTACCCGTTCCGGCCGTTCACGCCGGCCCTGCCCACCTCTTTGGGAGGGTTTTAGCCATCTCGGGTCGAGGCCATGCCGTGGGATTGGTCTCAGAGGGCGACATCATGACAGACGAGGAGCAACAGCATCACCTCCGCGACCTGGTGGCCGCCTACGTCGTGGGCTCCGTTACGCCACTCGAACGGGCGCTCGTCGACAGCCACCTAACGACGTGCGCCGCGTGCCGCCGGTTGGAGGCCGACTTACGTGAGGTCGAGACGCTGCTTCCGTCCCTGGCCTCCGAGTTGGACCCGCCACCGGCGCTGAAAGCGCGCCTGATGGATGCGGTACGGGCCGAGCCGCGTAGCGCGCTACCTGACGCTATGATCCCCGGCCCCTCCGTACGGCGCGCTGTTCCATCTTACCCCGCACGCCAGGAGCCACGCCCACTCGATCGCGCGCCTCGCGGCGTTTCGTCCGTAAGCCGGAGGCTCTCCGGGCGCGTCGCCGCCCTGGCGCTAGCCGCCGCGCTCGTCGTTCTCGCGGCCGGCGTCGGGACCTGGCGCGTCTGGGATGGGCGTCAGCCGGTCCCAACTACCGAGGTCGCGATTGCTGGGACGCCAATGCAACCTGCCATCCGTGGCTCGCTGCGCTATTTCGCCGCAAGCAATCGCCTCGACCTGGACGTCCATGGCCTCAAACCGATCCCGTCCGGCCGCGTCTACGAACTATGGCTGATCCGCGGGCACTACCGCGTGGTCAAAGACGTGGGCGCGTTCCGCCCATCGTCCGATGGAACGGCCAGCCTCACGACCACGAGCGCCAACGTCTCCAACTACACATTGACCTGCCTCACCATAGAGCAGGCGCCGGGCGCGCGGCGCCCCACCACACCGCTGGTCGCCTTCGGAAACATTACCGGCTAACACAGTTTCGCGGCGAAACTGTGTTAGCTGGACAGCATGAACAGAACACCTTAACAGAACACCTTATCCAGGGGGACGGGTATCACGCGACATCCGTGACCGGCGCAAGCGAGGTAGGCGCGGGTACAGCCGTTGGGATGGCCTGTACGTGCGGCGCCGCCGCGGGTTGGTCGCCCTGCTCGGGGGCGAGCGCGGCGGCGCCGCGCAGGAAAGCATCGACGATCGCCGCGTCCCACTGTTGGCCGCGGCCCTGGCGCAAGATCGCCACGGCTTTGTCCGCAGACATGCCGCGCCGGTACGGCCGGTCGCTCGTCATCGCGTCGTAGCTATCGGCGACCGCGATCACACGCGCGCCGAACGGGATGTCCGTCCCCACAAGCCCATGCGGATAGCCAGTCCCATCCCAACTCTCGTGGTGGTGCAGCACGATCTCGACCCCGCGCGCGAAATCGGCATAGCGCTTGAGCAGAGTCGCGCCGTGCGTGGGGTGCTCTTCCATGATGGCGCGCTCTTCGTCGGTCAGCCGTCCCGGCTTGTTGAGCACCGCGTCGGGGATGCCGATCTTGCCGATGTCGTGCACACGCGCGGCCGCCTCGATCAGCGCGACCTCCGGGCCGTTGAGCCCCAACTCTTTCAGGATAACCGCGCAGTACTCCGTGATGCGGCGCGAATGTCCGCCCGTGTAGGCGTCGCGCAGGTCGACGGCGTCGGCCATGTTCTCCAGCAACTGGCGCGTACCGTCGTGCATCTCCTTCATGTTGCGGTAGGAGATATAGACCAGCGCGGCGGGTACGACCAACAGGATGAGCGCCCAGGGATGTTGTTGCGCCGCCAGCGCGCCCAGGAGCCCGACGGCGTATTGCACGCCCTCGGATAGGGGCGCGTCCCGCGCGACAGCACACATGATGCGCAGCGGACGCTCACCGCTCATCGGCGCCAGCAGCAAGGGGAACGAGACGATATCGACCGTCGCCATGACGACGGCCGCTCCGATCAGCGCGAGCGACAGAGGGACCGCGCCCCCTCCCGCGTGCGCCACCATCCCCCCAAGCAGCACCATCAAGGTGCGCCGCCCCACCTCAGTGGCTATATCGCTGGGATACACACCGCTATTGGCGCGGCGCGAGAGTTCGCCGGCCAAGGCGCCCAACCCGGCGGCTAAGGCGGCAAGGGGCGGCGGCGCGAGCGCCGCCAACAAATAGTACGCCACCGTGTACAGAAACACTTTGAGTTGGTGTCGCACATGGATAGGATACCGGTAGGACACCAGGACGGCGCCGACGAGGCCTAACGAGAGCGCTATATCTGTCGGGCTAACACCTGGACCGCGCGAGATAGGCGCCACGGTCTGGCGCCAGGACGCGGCGAGGGCCAAGATGGCAAGCACGATGACCCCCAGCCCCACGAGGGGCTGGGGGAGAAGGCGGGCGATTGTCGCGTGTATGCTTGTCTTCATAGGTTCTCGCCATTGCCCCTCTGTGCGCCGCTTCCGAAACGGCGCACAGAGGGGCGAGATCGGGTTACATCAGGGTTATAGACGCCATCTGGGCCGGGCCGGGACCGGCTTGCCCGCCAATCACGGACACCGCGGACCAGGGGGCGGCGGCGGCCCAACTGGCGAGTTGCGCTGTCATGTCGTCCGGCAGGCTGGTCACCGTCTGCGCCCCCTGCGGGGGGGGCGGCGGGAGCTTGCCGCCTGTGATGGTGGCCGTGGCCGTCGCGGACCAGGAGGTAAGCCCCACCATGCCCGGCGTCACCCCCAGGGTCGAGGCGTCGCCACCCTCGATCTCGGCGACCACCACCGGCTGCGGCATACCTTTGGGCAGGTGGGCTGTCTGGACCTGCACTTGGACCCCATACACGCCTGCGGAGGTATCCGTGCGCAGCGTGAACTGCTCTTTGTAGTTGACGTCGCCGTCCGTTGAGACGACCTTGGCGACAGTCGTGCCGGCCGGCGCGTGCAGAGTGTAGCTGATCTGGGTGATATCGGAGACGAGTGATACGTCGAGGCCGATCGTGGCGCTCAAGTCGAGGACGGTTCCATTGGAGAGCACCACGATGGGATCGGTGCGACAGGCCCCATACGCGTGGGCGTGCCGCGCGCCCAACGGGGCGGCAATTGCGGTGGCTAGCAGGATACCCGCGCCGGCCACGGCGCGGAGCGAGCGTTTGGGGGTGACTAGTGGATTCATAACTGATCCTTCCACGAACTATTTATTGGGGCCTCAAGCGGATGTGTCCGACCGCGCAAACACATCATAGATCAGATCGCCAGCGTAGGCAGTACCCATTCGGGTACTACCCGGCACAGATAGCTCTTTTTTCCTACGGCCCCTACCCAAATGGACGCAGGCCGCGCCGCAGCGTGGGCCTGACCTTAAAAGGTCAGGTTTATGTGGCGCGCCCAGCGCCAGTGGCTGGAGAGCCGGCGCATGGCTGATACACTGATAGTAATAGTGAGAACATGTGTACGCGTGGACGCCATGGGAGTCGAACACGCGGCGCGCGGGCGCTACACGCGGGAGGAGAGGACATGGTAGCTCGGAGCAAATCGGCCATTGAGGGATTGCGTCGCGCCAACGGAGCCACCGCGCGGCTATTACAGGAACTGGTGGAGTTGGCGCGCCCCGGCGTCACCACACGCGCGCTCGACGACTACGCCCTGCGCTACATGCTGGCGCTCGGCGCCGACCCCGTCTTCGCCACCGAGAAGGGGTTTCCCGGCTGCATTAATACCTCCGTCAACAGCGCCGCCGTGCATGGCGTGCCGGGTGACTATGCGCTCGCCGAGGGCGACCTGCTCAAGATCGACGCGGGTATGCTCCTCGACGGCTACTGCGGCGATTCCACGATCACCATCGCCATCGGCGCGGTGAGCCCGGAACACCAGCGCCTCATCAACACGACGCGCGAGACGATGGCGGCTGGCATCCGCGCCGCGGCGAACGGCAACCGCGTCGGCGACATTGGACACGCTATGCAGCGCTACGCCGAGATACGCGGGTACGGGGTGCTGCGCGACTTCATTGGCCACGGCCTCGGTCACCATATGCACGAGGATCCGCCGGTGCCGAGTGTGGGACGACCCCGCACGGGACCGCGGCTACAGGAGGGTCTGGTCATCACCATCGAGCCGATCCTGGTCGAGGGTTCGCCGCGCGTCGTCATCGACCCCGACGGCTGGACGGTGCGCACCGCCGACGGTGGCTGGGCCGCGCAGTTCGAGCACACCGTCATGGTCGGCCCACGCGGCGCGACGATCCTAAGCGTGGCATGAAGCGCGCCATATGCGGCATATACCAGGCGACACGACGCGCGAGACGGTCAAGTTCTGGCAGGCCCCTGACGTAGAACAACTGGAGTTGTTGCGCGCGACCTACGTCACGCACTCGTTCGCGCGGCACGCCCACGACGGCTTCGCCATCGGCGTCATCGAAGCGGGCGCGGAGCAATTCTACTACCGTGGGGACACGCCCATCGCCCCCACCGGCGCTATCATTGTGATCAACCCCGGCGAGACGCACACGGGACAGGCCGCCGCGCGTTCGGGGTGGGCCTACCGCATGCTGTACCCTGACACGACGTTGCTGCGGCGCGTCGCCTCCGATGCCGCAGGATACAGCCAGGGCATTCCCCACTTCCCATCGCCCGTCATCCATGACGACCAGCTCTCCGCCGCGCTACGTCGCTTACACTTGACGCTGGAAACGTCCTCTTCGGCGCTGGAGCGGCAGTCCCTCCTCCTGGCGACGCTGGCCCTCCTCGTGGCGCGGTATGCCGATAACCCAAGGGTGGAACAGGTCGTACGGCGCGAGCAAACCGGCGTGCGGCGGGTGCGCCAGTACCTGGATGCGTCCTACAGCGAGAACGTGTCGCTCGACGACCTCGCGCGCCTGGCCGGTCTCAGCCCGTTTCACCTGTCGCGCGTGTTCGCGCGTGAAGTGGGACTCCCGCCGCACACCTACCTGACGGGGGTGCGCGTCGACCACGCCAAACGGCTGCTCCTCGCCGGCCATCCGGCGGCCACGGCCGCGCGCGAGACCGGCTTCGTCGACCAGAGCCACCTGACGCGCCACTTCAAGCGCATTGTCGGCGTGACGCCGGGGCAATATATGCGCGGCTTTTAGACGAGTGACGAGTGACGAGTGGCGGGCTGATCGTTTTCAGAGCAAGAACGTACAAGACGCGGCCTGACAGCGCCCTTACGATAGGGCTATGCAACCACTCGACACAGCGGCGGGGACGCCGCTAGAGGCACCTATCACCTTCACCCGGATCGGAGCGCTGACCGGCGCGCGGCAGGCAGTCCCCATCGCGCTGGCCGTGTTCGCCTACGGGCTCGTCTTTGGCGTGCTGGCGCGGCAGGCCCACCTCAGCCTACTCGAAGCGCTGCTGATGAGCGGAGCCGTCTTCGCCGGCTCCGCGCAATTTGTCGCGCTGGGCCTATGGAGCGCGCCGCACCTACCGCTGCCGATCGCGGCCATCGTTGCCGCCACACTCGTCGTCAACCTGCGCCTACTCCTGATGGGCGCGGCGCTACGCCCCTGGTTTGCCCGACTTCCACCTCTCGCAGCCTATGCCTCGGTGTTCTTCATGGCCGATGAAAATTGGGCGCTGACCATGGCCGACTTCGCGCGGGGCGGTCGCGACGGCGCCTTTTTGCTGGGCAGCGGGCTGACCCTGTTCGTCGCCTGGCTCGGCGCGACCTTCGCCGGGAGCATGCTCGGCGGCGCCATCGGCGATCCCACGCGGCTCGGGCTCGACTTCGCCTTCACGGCCGTGTTCATCGCGCTCCTGGCGGGCCTGTGGCGCGGCAAAGGCGACCTGCTGCCGTGGATCGTCGCTGCCGCGGTCGCGATCGCCGGGGCGCACCTCCTACCGGGCAAGTGGTACATCCTGTTGGGCGCCGTCGCGGGGAGCCTTGTGGGAGCGTGGCGCTATGACCGTTGAGCCGCGCGTCCTGCTGGCGATCCTTGGCATGGCCCTCGTCACCTACGCGACCCGCGCGAGCGGCCTGTGGCTGATGGGCCGGGTGACGCTCTCGCCGCGCGTCGATGCCTGGCTACGCTACGTCCCCGGCACGGTGCTAGTAGCCCTCGTCGCGCCAGGCGTACTAGACAGCGGCCTTCCCGGCGTCGTCGCCGCACTAATCACAGCCGCCGTCGCCGTACGGAGTGGCAACGCGCTTCTGGCCATGGCCGCCGGTGTGCTGGCGATCCTCGCGGCGCGGATCTTGCTGGCAAGAGTATGACTTAATATTTCCTACACGGAGAGCGCCTCGCGATCATTACTCGTTACCACATCGAGGTTGATTTCTTGACCATCGGGGAATGTGGCGCTCACATGGAGTTCACCGCCTAGCGCGGCGACGTATTTCTGGAGCGTGGACACGCTCGGATCCTCGCCCCGCTCGATCTTAGACACGGCTGGCTGCGACACCGCCAGGGCGCGCGCTAGATCGGCCTGGGTGACGCCCCGCTGTTTACGCAACTCATAAAGGGTCGTGAGGGCATCCATCATCCGCTTCTCATCCTCAACGCGCGCCCGGTGCGCGGGTGTGTCGTAGCGCGCGCGAACCTCCGACCACTTTCGGTGACCGCTCATAACAAGCCCTCCACTCTCAACTCCGCCAGGTATGTGTCGTAGAGATCATCCGCGACAGGGATCATCTCGTCGTACCATGCCTCCCAGCGATTCTGCTTATCGCCGCCGATGAGGAGGATGGCACTCCGTCGCGGGTCGAAGATAAACAAGACACGCAGAAACCCTCCCCGGGGGCGGAGCTCCTTCATGTGCTTGTGCCTGGACCGCCTAATCGTTTCCACCCATGGGCGTCCCAGTCCGGGCCCGCCATCTTCGAGTTTTTCGATAGAGGCGTCGACACGGGCACGCTCGGCGCCGCCCAACCCGTCGTACCACGCGATGAAATCGTCGGTAGCCTCCACATCCCACATGCCTATAGTATAACGTCGAGGTTATATATGTCAAGACGGCGATAAGTGAGGGATCTAATTGTCCTTCAGCGAGGGCCTGGGAAGCAGCCCCCGCCGGCGCTCACGGCCACAGCGCGTCCACAAAAGCCTTCGATTCCTTCAGCGTTAAGCCGGTCGTGCCCTGCACGCGCTTGATCGCCTCGATCCTGTCACCACCCGTGTCGCGCATCGCTGACACCATATCCGCCGCGTCTCCGTGCGCCTGACGCGCCCGCGCTTCGTTCCACTGCGACGCGCCAGACGTATGCGAAGGCATGTCCCGATCGAGCGCGTCCACATACTCCTTGGCCTCGCGCAGGCCCATACCCGTCCGTTCGCGTACCAGCTTGATCGCCATGACCTTGTTGGGCCGTGGGGCGCGCAACAACTGGCGGACCAAGGGTTCTACGTCCCCGCCCAGTTGAACAGGGCTCGTGTCCGCGTGATGGTCCTGATTGGTGGACCTGAGTATCGCGCCCACGATGAGGGCGGCCGGCAGGACGACAATGATGATTAGGACGGTTGTTAGATCCACCGCTACTCCGTCTCCTCGGGTCGCTCACGTCCGCCCATCAGCGCGCGGGCGTGCTCGTGGTCGTGGCGCGTCAGCGCGGTGACCCACTCCCGCGCGACGCCTCCAGGCGTGAACGTGGCCTCGTCCAGCCCGTCGAGCAGGTTCAGCAGACGCGCGTATGCCCGCTCCAGGCTGTCGCGTACCTCGTGCAGCGATTGGCCCTCGTACGCGGCCACGGCGGCGGCATTGAAAGTATCGACATCGTAGTCACGCGCGGGCGCACCGGCCATCAGCTGGGGTAGGCGTTGCGTGGCCTCGACCTCCCAGCCCGCGATATGCGTCAGTACCTCGCGGACACCCCACCCGCCATCGTCGTGCGGATCGCCGCGTGTCACCGCCGCGTCAGCCGCGATCAGCAGATCGTCGTGCGCCTCCGCGAACGCGCCTAGTAGCTCATCTTTCGACACGTCTGTTCCATCTCCTATCTAACAGTTTCGCTGCGAAACCGACGCCATTCTATCCCTCTCCGGTTATCGCGCGGCCTACAACACGGCACGGCCTATCCTCTTAGGGTATCGCAACATTCTCCATGGGGACCCAACCACGCTCCCCCGCACGATTGACACACCATAACCATCCGCCCTCCTCGTCGCGTACCGCCAGCTCCTCGCCGACGTCGATCGCTAACTCGGTCGCGTCGTATGCGCGAAGCAGTGTGCCCATCGTCCCTCGCTGGTCTAGATACGCATCGGGGACCCAACCGCTCTTGCCCTGGCGCGTCGTACACCACACGAAGCGCGGCCACGTCGTATCGTTCTCGCCGAGGATGACCTGTTCGCCGATCGTGAGGACCAGCGGGTCGGGGTAGGCCGACGCACGAGCGGTCGTGACGTGACAGACGAATCTATCTTTAGTATTACGCCCCATTGTCGCCTTCCTTACGCGCGGCCTCACTCGCGGCCAGCGCCTCTTTGCCGCGCTGCTCCAACTCCTTACGCCACGCGACTTCATAGGGGTCGAGCGTGTCGGCGATCGTTTGGGCCACGGCGAGGTTGCGGAACCACTTGTGGTTGGCCGGCACGATGTACCAGGGGGCGTGCGCGGTCGAGCAGCGCGCGAGCGCGTCCTCGTACGCAGCCATGTAGGAGTCGTAGAGCGCGTGCTCGGCCCAGTCGGAGGCCGACAGCTTCCATGCCTTGTCCTTGTCGTCCTCGCGCGCCAATAGCCGTTCGCGCTGCTCCTCCTTGCTGATGTGCAGGAAGAACTTTATGATGATCGTGCCGCTGGCGGCCAGCAAGCTTTCGAAGTTGTTGATCTCCTCGTAGCGTCGCCGCCAGACGTCTTCGGGCACGAGCTTGTGTACACGCGCGACCAGCACATCCTCGTAGTGCGAGCGATTGAAGATCGCGATGCTGCCCTTCGGCGGCGTGACGCGGTGCACGCGCCACAGGAAATCGTGGGCCAGTTCGTCGGGCGTGGGCTGCTTGAAGGGCTCGACGCGGCAGCTTGTGGGGTTGAACGGCGCCATGACATGCTTGATCGTGCCGTCCTTGCCGCCCGTATCAGGGGCCTGCAACACGATCAGCACGGCGTTCTTAGCGGCCGCGTACTGCGACTCTTGCAGCTCGGCGAGGCGCCCGTTGAGCTTGTCCATCTCCTTGCCGGCTTCTTTATGTTTGATACCACCGGTGTCGTCGGGATCGTAGTCGGACAGCTTGATTTTCTGATCCGGCTTCACCTTGTATGCGTAGGACATCCGTTTTCTCCCTATCGGTCGTTTGGCGCTCGGAACGGAGCGGCCTGGTACGCATAATGATACGCGAAAGCCGATAACCGCTTCACGGGTGTTCCCTAGATCACGCCGCCTCTGCCTGTTTCACATGAAACAACGAGTTGAAACCTTGGGGCTACCTGCTACGCTAGTAGTAGCTATGCGAGAGAGAGGTCGCCCATCAGAGGGAGTGTCCCGGCGCCAGTTTCGCCGCGAAACTGGTGCTGGGACACTCCCTCTGGCGGAAAGTCTTGCCGTGCGACTACACGGCTGCGGTACGAAGTATGAAGTATAGAAAAGGGATGTTACGTGATAGAGCGCTATTCACGGCCGGAGATGGCCCAGCTATGGTCGATGGAGCACAAGATCGCGTTGTGGCTGCGCGTGGAGATCGCCGTCTGCGAGGCATGGGCCGCGCGCGGCGACATCCCGGCCGAGGCGCTACCTGAGATCCGGCGCGCCACCGTCGCTATCCCCCGTATGCTGGAGATCGAAGAGGAGACGCAACACGACGTCATTGCCTTCCTGCGCGCCCTCGCCGAGTCAATTGGCCCCGAGTCGCGCTTCGTACATCTGGGCCTGACCAGCTCGGACGTGGTCGACACCGCGCTCTCGCTGCAGATCGTCGCGGCCATCGACCTGCTGGAGCGCGACGTCGACGCCCTTGAAGCGGCGCTTACGACGCTGGCTCTCGCGCACAAGGACACGGTGACGATCGGGCGCACGCATGGCATCCATGGTGAACCGACCACCTTTGGCCTGAAGGTGGCCGTGTGGGTCGACGAGGCGCGACGGGCGCGGCGGCGGCTGCGCTTCGCGCGCGAGGAACTGGCCGTGGGTAAGCTGGCCGGCGCCGTGGGCACGCACGCCAACGTGCCGCCTGAGGTGGAGGAGGACGCCTGCCGTCGCCTGGGTCTGGAACCCGTCGCGGCCGGCACGCAGGTGATCCAGCGCGACCGCCATGCCGTTTTCATGGCTATGCTCGGCGTCATCGCCGCTTCGCTGGAGAAGATCGCCACCGAGATCCGGCACCTACAGCGCACCGAGGTGCGTGAGGCCGCCGAGCCGTTCGGCGAGGGACAGCAGGGATCTTCCGCCATGCCGCACAAGCGCAACCCCATCCTGTGCGAACGTGTCACGGGGCTGGCGCGCCTGATCCGCGGCTACGTTACGCCCGCGCTGGAAAACGTGGCGCTGTGGCACGAGCGCGACATCAGCCACTCCTCGGCCGAGCGTGTGCTGCTGCCCGACGCCTGCCTGGCCCTCGACTACTCCCTCGACATTCTGACTGGCGTGCTGAATGGCCTGCAAGTGGACGCGGCGCGCATGCGCGCCAACGTCGACCTCACGGGGGGCCTGATTTTCTCGCAGCGCGCGCTCCTGCTGCTAGTAGAAGCGGGCATGGCGCGGCAGGACGCCTACAAGATCGTGCAGGAGACGGCCATGCGCGCCTGGCGCGACGGGTTGTCGTTCCGCGACCTGCTCGCCGCCGACCCCCGTGTTACCTCCGCCATGTCCCCGGCGCAATTCGATGCTATGTTCGACCTGTCATACCACCTACGACACGTCGACACGGCCTACGAGCGCCTGGGGTTGAAAGCATAAGATGCGCGCAGTTTCGCCGCGAAACTAGCCAAGCCCTTAAGTGCGCGGCCCTCACCCCCACCCCATGCGGATTGGTCACTCTCCGCTGCGCTCCGACAGCCCAACCGGCTCTCCCTGACGCGGGAGAGGGGAGTCGCCTGTCAAATCACGGGTTCCTCCGTATGGGCTGGAGGTGGGGCTAGGGGAATGGGGACGCGGATGGCGCGATGTTTACCTGGAACGGCACGCGCCGTTCGCGCTCACCGAGCGTGCAGGCGATAACGTGGGCGCCGGCGGCGGGGAAGGCGAACTGCACAGGTAGCGCGAAGATCAGGCGCTGCGACACACCCTGTGGGATCGCGGCGGGGCGGCCCGCCGCGAAGTTGACGCCCAGTGTGGTCAGCGCGCCGCCATCGGCGTCCTCCAGCCGCAATTCAAGGTGGTGCTCGACATTGGTAGCCAGCCACGGCACCGTGACGCCGACGGCGATGGTGAACGCCGCCGCGTCGCCGGGCGCGCGCAACGCGATGGCCTCCCAGCCGCCGCCCATCATGTACAACTTGCCATTGATCACCTCGGCGCGATCGGCCAGGATCACGAAGTCGAAGTCAGGGGTCGTCTCGCTCATCAGCCTCAGTGTACTCGTTTATGGCCTGATAGGGTTGCTGTGGCTGTCCGGTTACGCCTACTGTTGCCTTAAAGAGGTTGCTTTAGCGGATAACTCTACCCTCGGGCGTGTCGCCCGTTAGGCGCCCGGTACCAGCGCCCCAGTCTTACACGATCGGGGGCGGACGGCGGACGTGATAGTGCCCTCGAAGCCGAAGGCGACACGCTGGCGCTGGCGAACGCGCAACGCGGCTCCGGCGCCCTGATCGGGGACGTCAATCTGGTCTGGCTCAGCATGGAGCACAAGCAGGGCGAGATCGGGTTCGTGCTGCATCCCGACTACCATGGTCAGGGGTTCGCCCACGCAGCAGCCGTCGAAATGCTCCGGATAGTCAAACAGGCCAAAGATCAAAGAGTAGCCAAACCCGATGGCGTCACTCAGCGAATACTGTGCCATCCGCCAGAGCCTCGGCCTGGCCGGACGATAGGTCGCGCACGCGGGTCTGGAATAGCGCGACGCCGTCCGCTGGCACGAGCGCCGTCACGGTAACGCGCTCACCATACTCCATCTCCGGCGGCCGCAGCCCCAGGCGACGGACCTCCTGTTCGAGCGCGCCGAGCAGCCCGTAGTCGATGGTGACGCGCAGGCGCGTGTGGGGGCGCATCGTGGCGGCGCCGGCCGCGCGCACCGCGTCCGCCGCCGCTCCACTGTAGGCGCGCACGAGGCCGCCCGCGCCGAGCAGCGTGCCGCCGAAGTGGCGCGACACCACTACCGCGATGTTGACCAACTCCGCGCGCAGCAGGCGCTCCATGATCGGGCGTCCCGCCGTGCCGCCCGGCTCGCCGTCATCGCTGAAGCGCGCGGCCTCGCCCGCCGGACCAAGCCGGTAGGCGTAGGCGTGGTGGGTGGCGTCGGGATGCGCCACACGCATTGCCGCTAACAACGCCTGGACATCCTGCTCGCTCTCAGCGGGCGCGGCGCACGCGTAGAACCACGATCCTTTAGTTTCAAGCGCGGCCTCTCCCGTCCGCGCCGGCACATTATATCCCACCATCATTGCTTAAAAGCATACAGTATACTGTGCTACATAGTCATCACTAACGAAGCGCTACACGGAGAATTAACGTGGTTGCATCCACTCCTACGATCCAAGAGTTGACGGTCCCGGACGGGGACACCGCGCGGCGCACGTCTCCGCGCGTCTCGTTCGTCGGAACCGGAGCCATGGCCGAGGCAATCTTGCGCGGTCTCATCCTCCGTGGGGTGGTGGCCCCACGCGACGTGGTGGTGAGCGCCCCGCGCGAGGAGCGCCGCGCCTACCTGACCGAGACCTATGGCGTGCGCGCGGTCGCGGGGAACGACGAGGCCGCGCGCGGCGCCGATATCGTGCTACTGTGCGTCAAACCGCAGACCGTTCCTAAGGTCTTGCCCGAACTGCGCGAAACGCTCGACACGCGCCAGTTGCTCGTCTCTATCGCTGCAGGCGTGTCGCTGCGCACGCTCGAAGGGCTCAGCTACCACCCCGCCATCGTGCGCTCAATGCCCAATACGCCCGCGCACGTCGGCGAAGGCATGACCGTCTGGGTGTCCAGCCATGCCGTGACGCCCGCGCAGATCGCCCACGCGCGCGCTATCTTTGGCGCGCTGGGCCGCGAGATGCAGGTCGACAACGAAGACTTCCTCAATATGGCGACGAGCTTGTCTGGGTGCGGCCCCTCCTACATCTTCCTTGTCATGGAAGCTCTTACCGACGCCGGCGTGCAGATCGGGCTGCCCCGCTATATGGCCGAGGAGCTTGTGACGCAGACAGTCCTGGGCGCGGCGCGCCTGGCCCAGGAGAGCGGACGCCACCCGGCGGCGCTCAAGAATGGCGTGACCTCGCCGGGCGGGACGGCCGCCGCCGGACTGTACCAACTCGAGAAGGGCGGATTGCGCCCTACGCTGGCCGATGCGGTCATGGCCGCCTACGAGCGCTCGGTCGCCCTGGGCCGGGCCAACGAGGACAAGACATGACCACCCCTCACTCTCCGACCCATGCGGATTGGTCTCTCGGCCCTAGCCGCGGGCCGACAGCCCAA
>JAABUL010002488.1_pt1 | contig 30346 bp, 27 predicted proteins | sample 5559151 | NCBI WGS metagenome assembly JAABUL01 (sample SAMN10711876, study PRJNA513368) | rock metagenome | isolation source: Antarctica rocks | place: Antarctica: Victoria Land, Pudding Butte sud
CTATATATCTCTTTTATCCCCTACTGAAAAGGGGTTAGGATAAAGATTAGGATAATTTTTAAGGATCTTCCTAGGGATACTTCTAAGGTATTTAAGGTATACTCTTTACTATTAGTAAGCGGGCGGGTATCCGCTATTACCTAGAGCGGGTACCCGCCCCGCTACCCTCTAAGCGGGGCGGGTACCTACCCCGCTACTAGGGTAGGTTCCAAGGGTACCTACCCGCCCCGCCCTATCCTATTCCGTAGCGTAATAGTAACTAAGAAAAACTTAGCTAAATTTTAAAATTTAGCTTTTAGTAGTATTTATAAGAAAGGAGGATAAGAGGAAGAGAAGAGGGATAAGTAAGCTAATAGATATCTATATATAATAAATTTAGCTAAAAGTTCTATTAATAGAATTATATTTTAATTAGGAATAAAAATAACTTTTATAAAAAGATTCTAAGCAATCTACTTTTAGCGCTAGACGCTAAACGCTAAAAAACTTTAAAAATAAAGGTTAGATTTTTAGATTTTTAGATTTTTAGATTTTTTAGGTAAATTATCCTAAATCGTCTTAAGTTTTAACTATAACTACTAGAGTAACTATAGCTTATAAGAATTTCTTAGTTAAGAAATATTTTATAGATAAAAGCCTACCTAAGTAATATAATACTAAGACCTAATCTAGACTAGTAGCTAATAACTAACTAATATACTAAGATATAAAGTTTTTAATAATTATTATAATAACTATCTACTTTATTCTTTATTCTTATCTAGTATATTTATATTTAACCTTTATAAATTACTTAATCTTTAAATTTACTAGATATTGTATATATTACCTTTATATTAATATCAGAAGCTCTTTTTATAATATATATCTTAATTTTCTAATTACTAATACTTTAAGTCTAATAAGTATAAGAATTATTAGGATAGCTTCTTACTACTTTATAAGAGATATTATATAATGAATATTAAAAGTCTTAAGTAAGTACTAACTTATAAGAAGTAAAATATTTAATATTTTTCAGCTTACTACTAGGGATCTTCGTACTACTAGGGTACGGTTTCCAGGGTAACTATCCTCCCCGCTTAGCAAAACTTTGGTATACTCTAACTTAAGGCTTTTAGCATTAACCTCTACATACTCTCCTAATGATTCTCTTTCCTGACTCGCGACTAGTCTATCCTTTCCCCGGAACAGTCCGAATTCCATCGTATTGGGAAAGGCATGCAATACTGTGCTGTTCCTCGTGATTCCTGTCGCGCAATCTAGATGCGGCAGCTTGAGGAGCTGCTGTCGTAACTGCTGAAGTTTGATAAGAATGCATATTAGCAGCGGCACGCGAGTGATACAAAGCCCAACTATACAGGTAAGGTCTCTTTCTTGGGAAGTTGTTGCTCTCAAAGGGTCTCAAGTAGAGTAGACAAAGTCTTCCTTGAAATCTCATATTCTATTGTTCCCTGAGTCCGAAACAATCATTTCGTTGTTTGCGGACATCACGGTCATTCTTGTACGAAAGCCGGCTTCTCCCCTTCGATCAATAAGCGCAATCTACGACGATATCGCTGCAAACTCGGACATGCAGGTTCGTATCCGAGACCGGGAGATTCGTCTCCATATACTGCTTAATTACAGTTTCATCGTTGTTTTATGTTGTTTCAATTCAGGAGTGACAATAATGAATGTCGCAGAACAGCTGTCCCCACAACTCATCCACCTTCCCACGCAGCCGCAGGTAGGCTGCAATGGCCACATCGAATTGTGCGATCGGAGCTATTCCAACATCACCCAAATTGCCGCCCACGACTCCGCTTTCGTGGGGATCCTTCCCATGGATAACCAAAACGTGTTCCTTCCCACCCAGCTTGATGCTGGCATTCGCTTCCTACAAGGACAGACCCATATAGACCGAGCCGGTACTCTAAGTCTTTGCCATACGAATTGTGGTCTGAAAGATGGTGGAAGTTTGACTGCGTATCTCGCAACCCTGAAACGGTGGCTAGACACCCACCCTAAAGAGGTTGTAACTCTGCTACTAACCAATGGCGACTATGCTAACATTACAGAATTCGAGCACGCGTTCAACTCGAGTGGAATAGTACCGTACGTCTACATTCCCACCGCTGGCCACAATTCAGCCATCGTCTCCACCTGGCCCACCCTCAACGAGCTCATCTTCAGCAACAGGCGCTTGGTTGCATTCCTCGATTATGGCGCTTCTCCATCAGTCCCCTATATTCTCAAAGAATTCGAATACTTTTGGGAAACGCCCTTCGATACCATTGACCCTTCATTCTCTCAATGCCATGTGGACAGGCCACTAGATTTATCTACCAAACCCAAGATCTTATCTGAAAGAATGTACCTCATGAATCACTATCTTGACACGGAGATTCTTGGTATGGATTTGCCGAACCGTAGGGATGCGAAAAGAACGAATGCCTTCAAAGGCAAGGGGAGCATCGGTGCCCAGGTCAGCTTGTGCACGGGGATGCATGGGAGGGCACCAAAGGGAATCATGGTGGATTATTTTGACCAAGGTGAGGTTTTCGAGGCGCAGGATGCCCTGAATGGGTTTTGAATGGAGGGAAAAGGTAGAGGCGATGACATTTCACCTTCTTCCTTGAGCAGATCCTAGACTCAGTCTCAGACAGCACAGGATTCGAGCCAGGACTCTCGACCAAGACCATGCAAATCCCGTCACCGTTCGCCACGACGACCTTAACAAAGCCTGTAACCACTGTTACCAGGTTCCAAGGTCGGGAAAGGACAATACCAAATATAGGCGACTGCAGTACTGGTGAGAATTTGACCGTTAGCATCCCAAGTATGGATACAGCCTCGTTTGCTGATTCTACGTCAAGCTTCCTACTGATTTGCGTAAGTCTGGCGGGCTTCTCGCTAAGGTACCATCACTGCGCATCTCCTTTAGGCTTATGAGAGGTTCGTTCTACTCCCACTATATGCTCTAAGCCTATCGGGTCTTGTTGTTTATAAACATGTCCTCAATTCCACGTAGATATTCGAGCTGAAACTGGTACGCTGAATTCTCTAGAATAAAGGAATTCTATTCACCCATTGATGGCTTGGAATTAGTATACAAACCCCTCGAGTCCATGAGAGGCTGCACAATCAAATACCTAACACGGATAGCATCTACACTAGCTAGCTCTATCGTCTCATTCCGTATAAGAAATGCCTACGCCATGTTGCGGCCTTTTGGCTCCGGCCAAGGATAAAGTGACAAGTCTTATCATCACTAGCTAGGTAGACGAGCCTTGCGGCTACAAGCGATGCGAACATGAAGTTCGCCCTTGAGTGTATAAGGGAAAATCTCTAACGTCGCTTCTACCGCCTAGTAGCAAGTCATGTCATGTATACCCGCTTGCTTGAGCGGATGCCGCAAACCTAACAGCGCAAGCGACCAAATCGGTTCCAACCTTGAACTATGATTAGCATGGGATGTTACCGCTTTTGGGCTTGTCAAACTCTCTTAGTCCTAAAGACAAGGCTTTTCAAAGAGAAATATCGGTTTTAGTGTCAACAAATTCAGACCGTAGGATATCCCGCGCCAAAACACGATCTAGTCTCAAGTAGCTAATCTCAGGCGATAGCTATCTAGATCTCAAGCTATTGTACCCTTGCTCTGATAGGCGAACGACTTGATGCTCACACAGATGGAACAAGTGGTAGATCTTCAATTTGGTAGATCTCGAAGAGCCTAGATTGTGTCACCACAGAGATACCGCCAATCGCAAGTAGGTAATTGCTTACGGCTGCGCCAAACACGGATACTCTCGGGTCTCCAGGTGGATTACCCACACTCGCAGAATAAGAGTGGGAAATTCCCACACGAGTGTAGGCCCAACCCACCGAAGTCCAGACAAGGCCTTCAGAATGCTCGCCGCCCTCGCGATCATTACCCTATTGCGACTTCTTCTCCATGTATCGCCTCTCAATGGCGCGGTCATGCCTCAGTCCTTGACTTTGACATCGTCCAATTCCAGCCTTGGCTTCAGTCGAATGAACCCGGACCGATGCAACTCATTTCCAGACTGGATTGGAAATGGAATCGTCGATAGCGACTGCCGACATGCAATCAACGAGCTTTTCCGAGATGATGTCGAGCCTCGCAAAGGGCAAAGATACGAGTTCCTCAGGCGTGGAGTTAGTAGCGTCTCCTCGTATCCATGGGTGACAACGCCAAGGAAGCATTGGTATGGTGTGTACTCACCTGAGTCGCTGGGAACGCGTTGAATTGGAATTCTGATGGCGGACAGGGACCTGCACGGTCGTCATCGCCATGCTAAACGAGTTCGTTCCTGGAACTCTTCCGGGTGAACCCTCCAGTTTGCCGACTTTGCAGACCGACACGGCAACATTTAACCAGCTTCACGTTATTGCCAACGAGGTCTTCTCCCAATGTGTCCTGAAGAAAGAGCCGTTGGAGATGGAGTCTGAAGCAGGCTGGTCGTATGCAGGTAAGTTGGTATTAAGATAGTAGGAGGAATCTCTAGCTCCTATGAACTCCCTTCTCGTAAGTTACTAATATAAGGTAAATTACTAGGGACGAGTAACAGCATCGGAGTATTCATTCTCAGGGACCATGGACAGTTGGACGACCTCTTAGTGAGGAACCAACTAACAACCTCATCAGATATCAACGGGAGCTCGAGTGCTCACTCAATCGTTCTGCCGTAATACTTACGTTCTTTCCATATTTTGGGTTTGGCAAATGGTGTATAAAGTATTGAACGACTGGGGAAGATGTGCTAGGATCCACCGCCAAACTCTTACCGTGCTGTGTCCCAATAGCCACTTCAGCTACTATTCCAATCATGAACGGCCCTCGTTCCATAGTTGCCTCATGGGTTGAAGCTGGAACTGGCATCTTCGGCTTGCATGGAAGTTCCACCAGACAATACCTAACTTGAGCGTGGAGAAATAAGACACCCTTGGCCGCAGGACTGCTTAGTCTATCGGGTCGCTCATCTTCTTAGAGTCTAATACTATCCATTGATAGGATAGTACTATTGTAAGCGAGCATGAGAGTCTCCTAGCAGCTGTCGTGGAGTGGGATCCTAGTAAATGACAATGAAAAGGCTGAGAGATAGCTCTAAAGCTAGACGATGATAACTGGTCGAATTTTAAAGTACAGAGAGATCTTTGAATCATGATGCTAAGTGTAAGAAGTGTAAGTACTAGCAGTCCCGCTATTTTACATAATCTACAAGGCACTATGATATAGCTATTGCGACCGACTTCCAACAAGACCCAAGACACAACATCGTCCCGGAGACGCAGAGAAGTGTTTTCGTTAAAGCAGTGAGAATCATAGAAAAATTCAAGCCATCTAGTAATCCAGTCAATAGCCAGCTAACAATCGGCCGTTGACGGGCTATCCGTATACTTTCATTCTAGTATAGTGCAGATATACCTCTTACTAGCAGCGTCACTCGAGGATTACGTGTGAGGTCCTTACACGTCGATGCGCTGTCGCGCGACAAAAGCTCCGACTTAACAAGTTGAAGCGACGGCACCACTTCCGGTGTAGAGGCCCTCGCGACATGCGCGCACCATATCTCGGAGTACAAGAGTACATCTCGGCATCTAGCAAGAGATTCAGATCTAAGATCTCGTAGATCTGGGTCTATCCAGCTTACCTCACTCTGCAAGAATGTACTTGTATCAATTTCTTCCCTTATACTCGGGCTACCTTGTCCTTCTCAGCCATACGGTGTCTTCTGCACCCACGCAACCACTCTCCTTGGAGCTGCCAAGCACTAACACTAATCTCTCGAACGATGTCTACTCAACGTCCAACAAGCCAATAGAAGCAACATCACAGCCTTGGACGCCTCTAAACGCGAACCTCAGCGACATCACCACAAACCCAAGCTCATCTTCGGCAAACGAATCCACTCAACTACAGTTCGAAACAGTAACCTGGCCCATCACCTCCACCCTCTCCCTAACCGCCAACATCGGCCCTTGGGTCCTTAACCCCCAACGAATCCTAGAAACCCTCACCGCAGCCAACAGGACCGTCGAGAAAAAGCCCGCCTCACTCGTCCTCGACAAAAGATTCAGACAGGAAACAGGCAGCCGTATCAACACGCTCTATTTCGAGATCGGGCCCGCGTTCGAGGTCAAACGGCTTACGTGGGGGGATGTGGCAGAGGTGCTGGGGGAGAAGGGGCTGCCGGGGTTTTTCGAGCATTATGGGTATTGGACTAGTACGTATTTTGAGGTGATGGATAGCGTGAGGGGGAAGTTGGGGGAGGGGGCTGTGAGGAAGTGGTATCAGCTTGAGCCGCCGAGTGGTGGGAATGGGACGGTGGTTGGAGGTGGTGATTTTGTTGTAGCGTGAAGATATGCAGACGAGGCAATGACCGTTGCACCGAACGAAGCACAGCGCTTACACTGCTCAAATGATTCGCTACGGATGTGTGTAGATCTGCCAAGGTGAGGAAAAGGCCTAATCCATAGCTATGTGTCGTATATATTGGGCAGCATTGCAGGCTTCCAATCGTTTGACTCTTGCCGCTGATCCATTGTTGGTTCCGAAGTTTTTCCGCGCCATAGAATTATCATATTAGAGAGCTTCGGATGCTAGTTTTGACTGGGAATCATGGCGGGCACATTCACGAAATTTTGGTGAACGCTTGAGGACAAAGGCTCGTACTAGCAGGCGTTATCTGATGTGGAATACTAGATCAATGGCAGCAGAACGCTCTTAACACGACGTGTACGGATGGCTTCGAGTTGATACGGTTCGCGGTGACGGCATGGAGTCCCATGTCGAGAATTGGTACAGGATTGTTCTTGTCGCCGTTGCTGTGTACTTCTAGGAATTTGCCCGTTTTTTCAACTTCCGCCTACCCTCGATCACAACGTCCCTCGTTCAGACGACCGCTGACTGGAATGGTCCACTCAAGCGCTGTTGTTATGTCTAATGGGGCTACTTGAGTCAACATCAGTATACTGAGCGAGCGACCCTACTATAGTGTCTACCGGAGCCAAACAGAGCGTTAACAAGTGTCGCCGACTGAGATTGCTCCATGTGTACGTCGACAGCAGATTAGTGGGAGACAAAGTCGGCATTATTAGGGAAGAAGGCTAGAATCATGATAGTCGTCACCTTGATTAGAGGCTCTAGATAGGCACCCAAATCATCAGCGTCGATTTTGGGCTTGAACTGGCTGGCCTGCCTCAGCCGCTTCCTCCAAAGTTGAGAGGCAAAAGAATTGGTAAGATCTTTCGCAACGCTTGCGGCAAGATTAACTCACCGAATCGAATCTTAAGGTCCGGATTCTCCCAGATTCGGTTCGAATCAGCCTTGTGAGACTTGAATAGACGTATAAGAAGATTGATCAGCCCTAGTAGGAAAAGCAAATACTGGCACCTATTCGATTGGCTAAGTGTTGTAGCACGGTTACTGCGAAAGTCGTAGAAGCGGAGAAACCTGGCCTTACACCCGGCGTTAGTGGTATGGACTCAAGTAGCGAAGGCAAATAATTAGCTAGAATATATCTGGCCACTACCTTTTCCATCAAGTCTTTGTGGGAAGTTGTATTGAGGACAAGGCGGCGTAGAAAACGGAAGTAGTAAATTGTCATTACCTGGTTTGGTCGCGCCACGAGCAGAGGATACGAGTTCTGACAGTAGTATCCCCATGAAAGCAGAAATGCAAGCCGTGATCAGTTGCGTGCAGTAATGGTGCAGTAGTCGCTACTCGCTGCTCTTGTCTTTCGAAGCAGGAAAAATCAAAGGCAGAAGACTTCGTAGTACTTCCTTTCTTCCCTGCTGCCTCTCCTTACTATAGACTTCAGATTGCCTTTTACAGCGTCCATGCTTTCAAAAAGCTCCCTTCCCTTATAAGAGGACATTCTAGCGAGTATTGCAAGTAGGCCTTTGGTTGCCCAACTTCGTCTACAGCCACTTCGCAGTTCGCACCACTCATAGCATCCCCAAAGCGCAGGATGGCGACCTACCGGACATGGCTCGAGTGTGCGTCGATCAAAGGACAGGGGTGCCCGTATATGTTCCAATCCCTCTGTGACTCCACCCTTACGTAGCGCTAGATTCTGAGGTGATCAACAGGTTTCGACCCGGTAACACCGTGGTGTATCTTGAGACTGGGCGGCGTAAGGGATGCGATGATAACAAGACCACTCGAGTGGAAGTTCATTTGTCGTCAAAGAAACGGATGCTCGTGCCAAGCCGGAAATGTCGGCGATATCACTCCGGTATTATTGATCTGGGCTAGTTCTAGCTTATATGTATGAAACGTGACTTATCCGTCGCTTCTCGTCTTAACCCAGTGACTCATTTCTTCCTCTTCCCCTCTTAACTTCCGCAACGATTCAAGTAGCAGGGGATTGTCCTGCGCCTACTTACTACCCATTGCTTCGGTTTTGCGTTTACCCTTGCTGAACATCTATAGAAACAACCAACATGCCTCGTACAATAAAACCAGTCGTCATGGACGAAGCCTCAGACTGGTCCGGCCACATCCTCCCCCGTCAAATGTCACACTACCTCTTCCCAAGCTGCATCGTGCGAATCGTCCTCCAAAACCCCACCACCACCTGTGGCGAAGCAATCTACTTCCGCATCACGAAGATAAAAGACGGGACATTTTGGGGCCTCGCATTAGACACATACCGGCTGCAAGATTGGGTTGGCTTTGCGAGCGGGGAGCAGATGACGTTTAGGAAAGAGCATATCAATGAGATCCCTTTGGAGTGGCAGCCGAAGCGCTATCGGAAGGCGGTGGCGCACCTGGAGGTTCGGATGAAAGAGGTGGGCTACTTTCCTACCGGCATTCGGGGAGTTTAGGATTGGGTGCGGAGAGGAGATGGAGACTACCATCAGTCTTCGACGAGGACTCAAGATACCATGTGCGAGATATATATCAACATATGGAGCTCTACAGCTTCGTGTCTTGGGAACCCAACTCGATCCGCGGGCGTTGGTAGCTCCGGAGCAGCTACCAGCGACGGGCATGTGTCGGAGTAGACTACCGGTGTCAAATCCTGCGACCATCGGATACGTGGCATCATCGAGCGAGGTACAATCTCTTCCCGGGAGAAAATTACCTTCAATCGCAGTTGCCCAAATTTCGTTTCACCTAGTAGAGCGCGGGAACATCCAATTGATGGCTGTCCGTTGCACTCTATTTTGCGTAGTGCGACTTACCCATGAATGGACCACCTTCACTCCGCCCCGTTAAAGTCTCTAAATGTGGCCATACTTTGGTAAATTCGTACCATTCGGCTTCGGTCATCCGGTGTCGACCGTGGCTGGTGATAGCATCAAGCTTCGCTCTCGCTTTCTGAGCAGTACGCATTTTGAATTCCACCTCATGCCGATCTTCCATACCACAATCCATCAGGGTAAGTTTCTGACGATAGGCGAGGGTATCTTTTCCTTCCATGGTTTCGATTGTGTCACTGGCGTGCCAAATCAAATCTTCGTTTCTTTCGTCACGTGCCAAAGAAGGAGGAAGGCGGATTCGGGCTTTGGTGACGTTGGTGACACATGCGAAATGGTCCAGGAGCTTGCCGAGGTCGCTGTGTAGTGGACTCGTCTCCCCAGGGTCACTTAATTCGAATCGTGGTCCGCCATCTTGGGTCCATTTTGCAAAGTCGTTCTCCAAGAAACGGATTTGGAGCTTGGGTATATGTGACACGGCGCGAAGCTCATCTCGAAGCATACGCAGACGGCAATGGATGTTGAACATCTCGATTGGTCGGTCGGGGTGTGGTGGCCATATATCAATCCTGAGGTCGGGTAGGTCACCGTAAGATCTGGGGCGCTGCTGGGCAATGAAGCATGACAGGCCGAGCATGTCAAACCCTGCACCGTACGATGTCACCCTTAGTGTGAAAAAAACTTTGGATAGTACGTTGAAAATCTCGGCCCGAATTTGCTTGCTAACGTAGAGAAGGGGTGTGGGAAAGTCTTCCCAGACAGCGCACAGGTTTTTCTCATATACATCCTCTGGACTTGGCGACCGAGACATGACGATACTTTGAGAGTAGATGATCCTTCTGAGTTCGAAAGGAAGCTGAAGAAACTTAGATTGCTTGATCTCGGCTTCCTTTGACATTAATACCATGGCTGGCAAGACATGCCTGGTGCGCGTCGCGTATTCGAAAGCCTTCATGATAAGATTCAGAGATGAAAAGCTCTTCTGAGTAGGAATCAGCAAATGGATGAGGTAGATACTATGCAGAATAAGAGGCTGCGATCGTTTAGTAAGATGGTAGCAGTTTCAATGGTAATTGATATATCACATGCCTTTGCCTACTCGACGATTGAGAATTCTTCGTCTTTTAGGATAAGAGTGGGGAGAATATGAGCCTTATCGTATGTGGTGAGTTCGAAAAAGCTAAGATCATCCACAGCCTATTATGACTCTAATTGTTGAAGACTACTTCATCTATGATTCTGACGCCAAGAACGGTACATGTTGTTAAGGTCGAGTGGGTCCTATAGAGACGATTTAGTTTTGTACTAAGGCTTATTTCTCTACCAGGGAGCAACCAAGGAGCTTGAAAGTATATTGTCGCTGGTCCATTTTCAGTAATTAAGGCTTTTGGTCACGCCAAGCTTTTCTTTTGGCCCGAGGCCTAAAGCTCAGTTATGTGGATTTCTGTGGGGCTTCTTAGATGACAAGGCCACGGCAATGAGGCAGACCTATAGAAGATCCTTCTCAATACCTTAACAATGTGAGCAAGCGAAGACTTACCCAAGTTTTCTATACAGCATAAATAGACACTTCTCGTCTTACTATCTACTATATACAATCGATCAAGATCTATCTCAGCCTACTGATTAGTCTGCTACTCAGCCTCCTTGCAGTGCTAGCACGCGCAGGCTATCGCCCTCATCCCTGGAACTATGCCCCAGCACCAAAACCGCTCCCCCCAAATCCGAGCACTCCAAGGAACCCAAAAACGGCATCACAGGCGACACCCTCAGCGTCATCCGCAGCTACTGCGAAGCCCCAACCTACGACCGCTGAGGCTTCTACCTCCAAGCAAACTACACAAACTACCACACCGGCCTCTCCTACCTCTCGCAATTCCTCTGCAACGACGACGCGAGAACGAACCACCACATCCCGGAATACTGGGACGCGTACCGACGTGAAGATCAAGAATTGTGCGTAGATGACGAAGGGGAGAACGAGTTTTGCTACAAAATCACTTATGCGCACAACCACGCGCTGTTGCAAGAGGAGTCAGAATCCCTTTCCTCCAAAACATTCCACCACTAACACAATCAACACAGCTTCTTGCGCCCACAAGACAGATACCATTTCAACGGTCAATCACGAGCCGTCGCTTCTCAACCCCCCAACGCCCGTCCCGCAGTAGACGAGTGCGCCGACCACTGCTATTACTGGCTGGATGGGATGAATATGGCACGGGATGGCGGCGACGACGGGTATAAGAAGAGGCTTGATTTGAGTAATGGTTTGAGGCCGAAGGTGTGTAGTCATAAAGAGGTTTGTGAGGGTTTGGACGACTGTGTTGGAGGTGTAGGAAGAAGAGGTTGCAGAAGGGGGGATTAATAGACGAATCATGTCTTCAACATCTAGGCAATATTTTTCTTACCTGGTTGGTTGATGAATCTGAGCGTTTTACGCAGTTCGTTTGCTCTATTAAAGGAGTAGCAGATTCTTTCACTAGGTTATGCGAGCTCATCATCCCTCTCTAGCAATAGGACTATTCACCCCAGCCAAATGGCTCAAAGTTCCGATAGGTCGCTACTGCTTAGTGTCCAAGAATCAGTGTCTTGGTTAAGTACATATTAGACGACATGAAACCCAACGCAAGAACACGCAACCACCTCTCATCTATCAAACCCATGCCAAACCCCCCCCCCTCAGCTAGCCAAGACGCACAGCCATGCTACTACCACACTAGACCCACACCAAACCTACAGCCGTCACCGAGGTCAGCCTATTCGGACAGCATTCTTAATAGCAGCATGCACATTCAAAGGTATCATCATCGACAATAACAACTGTAAAGCATCGACGAGCAACAGCTACTACTTCCTAACATTCAATTATCTAATATCCTTAGAGGGCACTCGTCTAAGAGGGTTTTGCCAACACCTACATAGCTGAGACGAGTGCTGAACTCGCAAGACTATGGGATACTAGGTTGAGAAATTATCCAAATCCCGTGCCTTATATTTGAGCCCTGGCTTCTCCTCCGGCTTGATGTTCAAGAAAGTATCAGTAGAACGGCTAAGAAAACATGCTATCTTACACACTCTAGCCCCCTTAATAAGGTTTTACATATAAAGTTCTCTACAATCTCCAAGAGTAAACAAATGCCCTCAACAGAGACAAGATGCCTCGCCCTCTAACGCCATAAAAATCTAACGTTATCAAGCAAGCCTATCGACTACCGTCGTTCCACCAAATGCAACGCCTGGAAGGGTTGGATATACAACCCTGTCAAGCACCTCATCACCTCCATCCCTCGAAGCAGCCTCAGCAGAATTTCCAACTTCACGCGCCAACTCAATAACCCTAACTCCGCTTCCGAATGCATCTTCCTTTCCATATCATCCACCGCCCATCTAAACCCCCGCATACTCTCTTCATTCTCATCCATCAATTTCTTCGTCATGCTGCGGAGCTTGAGATATGCAACCTTCCACCCACACTCCCAGGTGTGGCAAAGAAACGAGGGAGAGAGATGGCGGTGGGGGTATGTCTGCTCGGATGCTGGGATAGAAGGAGGCGATGGTGGGAGGGTGGGGTATGTGATTTCTGTGCGTGGGGGAGGTGACTGGGTCTTGTTTGCCTGTTGCGGGTCTTGTTATGGGCGAGTTGGGCTATTGCTGACCTCATGCCACAGCGCTGCATTCATCCCGTCGAATTGCCCCGAGTGATCTTGGCCATTGTTATCCTTCCCTAGGGTAGTCTCCTCCGCAGTACTGCGCTGGCTTGAGGAAGCGTGGTTTGGTCCGCCATTTCCGGCTGATCGTGCTGCAAAGTGTGGTGGGATTTCCGGCTCAGCGAGAGGTACGGTGTTTCTGGCTGGGAAGTATTCCATTGAAGTATGAGTATGGGCTAAAGAAAGTCTATGAATGATTAGAATGATATTTCTAGAGACAGCAATGCTGACTTGCTTGTATATTCCTAGGCTTCCTGTCAATGCTGACAAGCTATGTATCTCTGTGAGATAGTAATAGCGCAGTGACTGGATGAATAAAAGGGAGCGAAGAATATTGATTAGATATGCCACACAGAAATGTATCCTTGGAGAAAGTATTATTGAGCAAATTCGAAAGCATTGAAAAGTTTATGTAAGCAAGTCTCTTGCTCTTGCCAAAATGCTTCATTCGAGGGGGACTCACCCGGCAAGTACGACTGACCATGAGCCTTAAACTTCAATTCTACCTTTGGCAACAGCTTGACTAAGAACATCCGAGCACCTAGATTAGCTGGAAGCCCTTATGAAATATCGCCATGCTCATACCTAGCGGTATTAGTAACCATCATTAGGCTTCTTAGAAACAAAAGACACAGTATTTCCATAATCATCAAGCGCGACACGGTCATTGGGTCATACGGAATCCAATGCGACAGAGGACCTTGAACTGCAGCCTCATGAACAACCACGTCCGAGCACCAAATATCCGAGATCACTCCCTAGTAAGACAAGCCGAACCAAGCTCCATTGACCTTCTTGATTGTACATCGTCCAGCCTGTGCGTCGAAACCCCAACCACCCATCGAGCCTCCTTTACCACCTCCTGCTTCCTAGATCCAAGTCCATATCCCTTATAAACTTGTGCGTGAACTCGATCAACTTCTCATAATGAGTGCTAAGAACTGTAAGCTCGCGGAGATCGGCGGCTGTGGCATATAGAGCGGCCAGTCGATCCTCGAAGCACTTTAATCTTTCCCTTTCTCCTTGTTCTGCCGAAGATGTATAGAGAACCTCCCAGTCACTGAGCATGACCAAATTGTGCGTCACAGTTTCCTTTCCATTCGGGCGTAGCTGGGCTAACCCATGTATGTCGATGGCTGATGGCCGCTCGTTCCAGGCTCCCATCGCAGTGCTCTGGCCAATGTTGGCATTCAGGTCTCCTGTGTACGTAGACTTGAGAACCTTCATCCACTTTCCCATGATCGTCATTACTGGCACCCACTGGAAATAAATCGGGATCATTAACATGGCGCCGGCGAGCGCGACCGTGAAGATCGAACCCAGCCACTCGCATTCGACCAGGTAATTACCAGCTTCGTAATTAGGTAAGTCAGAGTATAGGTGCTTGGACAACATGACCACAAGTTTGAGGGCGTCTAGAGTGAGACAGATGAGTCCGATCTCGCCGTTCCCGGCACATGTCTGGGCCAGCCTTGCTATTTTACGACGCGTACTGTTGCCGACCAACCCAATGAGCCATAACGGATAGACAACCGATAGCGGGACAGCGATCCAAAGAGGGGAGAGAGGCCGAAGGAAGATGGACGTCCTTTCAGTGAAATCAATGTCTGGCTGGACGATATGGAGTGCGGCGAATATGATGGGTAGTCAGGGCGATGGCGATATGAACAAAGACCCGCTTCCAAGAAGACCCTTGGGTATGATATTGTGCGTCCGCGCGAGACTTTCTGACTTCGAAAGGCATCCTGAACCTCCACTACTTGGTGCTTGGAATTCTGTAGGTACGAATGCGCGATCAAGGAAGAATATCGGAAGTATGGAATGAGAATGTGTTGGCTACTTGCGCAGGCAATGCAAGTATAATGAGAAGAGAAGAGAAGAGAAGAAAAAAGACAAAAGAAAAGCCTTGAAGTACAAGTGGGTCTTCGTATGCCAAGGACTCTTTGGTTGGTAACGTGCCGCCAAAAGGATAGACTCAGTGCTCTGCAAACGCCGTAATTCTCTTTCACAATGCTTGGATATAAGACTTTTGGGGTTAAGAGACACTGTAGATACCAGCTTTCAGGACTCCTTAGGCTGAGCTTCTGTCAATTTTTGTACCATTAGTGAGTGATTTTGCTGGGAAGATCTCTCACAATGTAGACCAATTCACCCATGGATCACGGTGGCTTGGCCACACCGAACCACCCTCAATGGACCTCAATGGACCCCCACTGAACAGAATGCGAAGCCACTCATACTAAGCACGAGCAACCCTCTTCACGGATTGATTCGATGCCCACAATGCCAGGCGATCCAAGGTGTAGCCCACCACTGTCGTTGACAACTCTTAGAGCGCTCCTTGCCACGCACTCATACCATCCCTGCTGTTAGGGCCGATGTCTTCCATGAACCTTTTCTTCCGTCCCCAGGTGCTTCACCCATCAACAATGCTCGCTTCTGTTGCTTGTTTGCATCCTCGCCGCGTCCTTGGGGCGATGGTTGTTCCAAGTCTTGCCCTTCATTCTCTTCGGCTCACGCTCAAACAGTCGCTTGATACTGCGCGCAATAGGACAATAAAGGACTCGCAATCCGCAGTGTAGAGGTCCAAAGGGAGGGTTGCTTGATATGTTGCCGGCTATGTGGCCAGCCCGGCGGAGTGCGATGGGGCGGTGAAGAGATCAGGCATGAGCTGCTCTCGTTAGCAGACCTGCGATTGCAGAGGGAAGCATTATCAATTAGCAATGGCCCAGCTAGATAGGCTAAGGCAAGGCTGACCGTACGGGCGCCATTACCTTGGATGATCTGTAGACTTGATGATTCGAAGAGGTTGGATCTCTGAGGCTCACATAAGGTATTCATTTGCCAAGACTGCCAAGAGCTCGCCGGATGTAGTTAGAACTATTTAGCCCCCGTTCGACCTTCGAGGGGATGAATCTTGATGGCATCCCTTCCCAATTCCCTCCTTTCCAAGGACAGTAGACAATTGATCTCCAGCTCGTATCTTCGAGCCTTCTCAATCCCATGGCCTCTTTTGTTTGTAAAGATTTCGAAAAAGGCGGTGCTGTCTTCCGCAACGCCTGCCTACAAGGCTGTACACGAGAGGCAGCCTGAAACCAGTCTGCGAGGTCTCTCATCCCTTTGATACTATGCTCAAGATACCAAGGGAAGGGAAACCAGAGCATCGTCAATCAGGGAAGCCTTTCCGCCCACGCTCTGCTCATGCCTTCATCCAGAATATGGTTCGATCATCCTCTCCAAATGACGACCCTGGTCCTCCTCCTCCTCACCATCGGCTGGGTTGAGGATCTCTGCCATTTCAGACGCCCTCGGAGCACGAACCATTACCGGCCTCGACTATGCATCGTCCACGGCGAAGACCTATCCCAATGCGAATCGCGGAGGCGCAAGCAGAAGAAAACCGCCCCACGACCGCTCCCCCCCAAGCGAAAGCGAGCTCTGACCAATCCACATCAACTCAAACAGTGGCAGAGAATAGCGTCACAGTCTCCATGCCGACTCCTGACAAAGCTTCCCATTGAGCTCCGACAAATGATCTACACCTGCGTTCTAAAAGGCTCAACAACCACGCTCCACATTGTTCAGAAAGCCAACTGGTCACCCTCCGGCCAGCGCCATATTGACGTCCATTACGAGCGCCATCTCGGTTTTTGGGCCGGCGTCCGCAGCCCCTACGACTCACCCTTCAACGAGCCCCCCCGTCAATTCTGGTTTATGAAATCAGGTAGCGGACACATCAACCCATCGCGCCTTCGGGGTTCACAATGCATGGCGTACGGGAATTCTCTACCGCTACTTCTGACATGCCGGCAGATATACGCCGAAGGCATCGATATGCTGTACTCAAGCCATATGTTCAGCTTCTCCGAGCCGAGACTACTGAATGTGTTTGCGTCAACGATCCTGCCACAGCGACTACATACGATTCGGAAACTGCACGTGGAACGCTCTATACCATACTGATTTTCCAATAATGTGAACAAGGAGGTCTCGGACTGTGGTAGAGAGGAAGCTGGATTATGTCATACTTTCTGCGGTGTCGTGAACAGTATGGAGAGCCTGCAAGAGCTACTGATTGATGTGTTTGATCGGGAGAAAGTCAAAAGAAGGACATCGCAAATGGAGGCGATGATCTTGCAGCCGTTCATGATGATTAGAGCGGTCGAAGACTTTGTGATCAGAGTTACCTGGGACGGGTTGGGATCTTCGGATGCAAGTGCGCCGTTTCGCATTGTGCACGCGAACGATGTAACGCGAGAAGGGGAGCGATGAGTGAAGGTAGGATTGAAATGGGTAAATATAGCGATGTTGCCTCGTGATTTGGTATGACTATATTACACTTTATGGATGTACGCCTCGTCTTCTTGATAGAGGGCAATAGCAAAGTGTTGCAACGACATATCAAAATTGTCGAGCTCGGTCTTCATGTCTCATTGTGGGAGTATAAATTTCGTGACTTCCTTGACTTCAATGGCCCCTTCCCACCTTCCGTCGTCCTTACTACCTTGGTGAAAAGACATACTAAATTAGAAACTCACTCCCTGTCTCATGTATCTAGAACAGCAATAGCTGCATAAGTGATGGAATACATACACCTATGTCTTAGTCTAGAATTCCATTTGCGGAGATATCCTTAGGGGGTAAAAGCTGTCACTTGGCACGCTAGGGTAATCAGCGGGCCGAGTCTTGGCGCTAACTCGGTTCCGGCTAGTCTCGGGCTTCCTGCTCTACCTTAGACTCTCTCCCACTTTCTTCATCTTCCTTAAAGAGATATATCATCAAGGAGACATGACGATCCTCGAGCACTACGACTTTCAGATGGAGTCTCGTTTCACAAATGAACTCGCGCGTACGTCGAACTCGGATTATTCGACTGCCCTGCCCTCCTATATATCGATGTCTCCGGTCGGCTTCCATGCAATAGACTTGCTGGCCTACCTGAAAAATCATCCAACATACGTCTCACCACAGCCCAACAAGATGTCTTGGGCGACCGAAGAAGCAGCGCAGAAGCTTTCTATGCTGTTCCGCCAGACACCCGGAGACATCGCTCTCTGCAATATCTTCATCTACAACAAGACGCGCCACATGGAGCGAATCTGTCCCAGTTGCCGACGCATCTATCGCGTGGGCGAAGGTCCGACACAGTGGTTCTCATTCGACGACTTTCTTGCCCGGGAATATCTGCCTTACTTGCGATTCCCCTATACCTTCGAAGACTTGGACGAAGAGACCTCAACTGACGTGGCGACAACGGAGGAGCAGATGGTATCAGGACTATGCAGCAGCGTCTGTTACAAGATGTTCACCAGTGAATTTCAGGATATGCTGGGGGACGAGATTGCTGCTTGGGTCAACGCTTATGCAAGGGATCTCATACCTTTACAGCAACTCGCAAGCTTGGGTGGCTGGGTCATGCGCAAGGCGACTGCTGAAGAAGAGATGGCTACTGGCATGAAGATCATTTGGGATGATACAGAAGAGGAGGAAGACATAACTGAACAAAGGGGTCTATGAGACTACCATTACAATTGGTGGCCCGACTCAGCCACGGCCCATTGATACGAGTCCTAGCCCTTCACGGTTTTCACCACGTCTCAATACCCCCTCACCTTCCGTTCTTCGAAGTCAGATTCTTTTGGAAGATGGGTGGGATGAAGAAGGCAACCGTCGTACCCGGAGCAGTCATATGACTGCCAAGCAGATGCTTTCCGTCGCCCTGTCGCAACTTTGCCTCCAGTCTTTGGCCTTGTTCCCAGCCAAGCCAAGAGCAAGCTTTTCCGCACCTCTGCCATCAATGAATCAGACATACAATTCAGACGGCGATGGACTATGGAAGTGCCCTCAATGGCATGGATCCATTCGCGGACTCTGACACGTTGGGTCTGAGCAACAGGAAGCAGCCGGTGAGGCTTGTCATCTGTCTCGCAGAAACACCTGAGAATAGAATGAGACGGACAATACATCGAAAGCGTGTAAAGGCGGAAATGGATGAAGAGTGTGACCATACTCAGTAATGGCTCCACCTTCCTAGAGGTTGGTTGGCTCTTTCGTACCGATAGGAGCTTTCCCAAGGGACATTATCGCATCATTGCCTTAAGCCAGCTGGCGCCAAGCTAGTACTATCGCGGTCGCAAAAGCCAAGCGTGTCGTCGAGTTGTTGAGGACTAGCTCTACGAGGTATCCAGAAAATTCTGACGGAGCTCGACGCCTGGGGGAGTAGAGCGTGGGTTTAATAAGTCGCGGTTGAGTGATGTAAGTGTGTATGAGAGACACGACTATACATATATGGAGTCCCGTTCGTGAGATTATCGCCGCCTGTTGGGCGGAGACTCCTTTGATTCGAGGGTTGTACTGCTTAGCTGCCTTTAAGGGGCGGTTTGAAGATGGTATCAATGCCCAACGCCTGTACCCACCTTTACGTAAGCTCTAAGCATGCTTATGTTAGCTTAATTGGTTCTGCTTCTCTCAAGAAACGCGCAAAGGTCTACAAGTCGAAGATGACGCGCAATATCCGCACGAGCGTGCTGCTAGCTTTCCTTACACCTTTGGTAGCATTATTATGATCTATGTTGATAGCTTCACGTGACTCTGAAGGTAACGCTGGAGACGCCGAAGATGATGAATAGAATTGGCCCAGTCCACCGGCGAGACTCCGAGCCTAGAGTATTATCTGGATGATGCTCGTGTAATATTAGTGTTCTCCTCGGTCAACCTATGGGTCCTTGTGGTCTACCTGACCATCTACGTTAATGGGGACGAGTGGCGTTTATCCAGAAAAAGGCTTCATGAAATCGTTAAGGAGGAACACGAGGCGTTCAATCAGAACAAGCGGATCTACACCTCGTGACCTTCGATCTTGTTGAGGATAGAGCTATGTAAATGATGCTCTTTCTCGGCGAATCAGGCTAGCGCTACGTCGGACACAAGATTCACACTTTGTAGTGGTTGGACTACTATTATAAGACTTCTACCCCTGACATGAAATATACCACTCTAGAGTCTTTGAACCATGTTCGCCTTCGCGACGCGAATTACACCGTCATGTTTCCATTGCTCTCCTAATCTACCTTGTAACTCACGTGAACGGCCCTGCCGCGCAATAAGGAGGATCTCCGTTAGGAAGTCGTGGGAAGTACGAGCTGCTTTCCTTTTGAGACCAAAAGGTATCCTGGAATAGGTCGTTGAGCCAACGCATAGGAATTGCAGCAAAAGTCTTTGGAGATGCTGATCCCTTCCACTCCGCCGCTCTTCTCCCAAGTGTTATGGACAAGCCATCTGGGCAATCCACTTGCGTAAATTTGTGGGGATTCATCTTGACGATAGATCCTGTGAACATGAAAGTGTCCCATGCGACTTCCAAAAAATCAGAGGCCCCATCAGCGATTTCGAACAATACTTCGGAGATGTAAGGTGGTGGTGTATCTTTGAAGTCTCGAGCCCAGATGTGGTGGAACACTTGTTGGACAAGTTCACGGCATAGATGAACGGCGAAGAAGAAGAGAACCCGCACTCTTTCAGACGTAGTCCTAGTCGAAGTAAGAGGCGGCTTCGAGTCGTGAAGGATGTCACGCTCGAACCAATCATGCAGGGTGGACACCTGGCCCTCAGTTTCAGATAACCCTACGTACTTGAGTCTGGTTGGTTCGAATCTCCACTCCAAGCTCTCAAGTTCTGCGAGTCCCTGCATCAAGCTGGCAGTCTTTTCCTTGGCCGATTCCTCTGACCCGTCGATGCTCAATTTATGGAACGGAGTCTCGCCATAGAGACCACCGGGACCTCTCCCATGAATCCTCACCGCGCCTGTTTTCTTGTTCTGACTGAGGGCTCCAAGGCACAACGCATGCCAGAATTCCTCGAATTCCGACTCTTCGATCCAACGCGATGCCAGCCTCAATGCTGGGGAGATAGCCCTATATGCCCGTTCGTTGTAAGCTCTGTGCTTCTCACTTGGCCCCTTGGAGAAGGTAAAGTTCCTCGACGCCCAGATAGGATGGATTTCATTCGTCAGCGTTGGCATTTGTGCCTCCGAGTCTTGTGCGCCTAGTTCGAGAATGCCATGCCCGGAACTGACAAGCGAGCGCCGTTCGAATCGTACCGGGAGTGGTTTACCAAGGAGAATGGGCCCAGCACCGATTCTCGCCTCCGTTGGGACGATTAATCGTTCTGTCAGCCTTGTTATCGTGGTCCGTTCCCATGCTGTCAGCGTTCTTCGGTTGGCTTCCCTTGTCAACGTTCTCTGTTCGGCTTCAAGGCGTCAGTCCTTCTTTTTCCCACTCAGATCATTTTTCTTACCATTCGTAGAAACACGGTCTCCATTGCGCGTTTTCTTCACCACTTTAGCTGGCTTAGGTTTCTCGGTCGGAAATCTAGGGCTAAATATCTCATTCTCATCGAGACCTATGTTGTTTTTTGGCATCTCAGGCGTCTTCGCACGTCTTCGGAATCGCATCTTCATCGGTCTCCTCTTCGTGCTATCCTCGGCTCCATGAGGGGAAACCACTGGATTGTCGCTGATCCTTGCCGACCTCCTGGTTCCAACAACGGGCTTTGCCTGAGGTTTGGGTCCTTTTGCAGGTTTCTTAGTTGCGACCGCTGCTCTCTTGGATCTGCCTCCACTGGGCATGCCTTGCGGAGGTTCATCGCGTGGGCCATCTTCCTCAGCAGCTGCACTCCTGGCTGCCGACCTCTTGGCCTTCTTCTTAGGCGGTTCGGCGGACTGTGGGCCCTCTCTAGCATTGATACTAGGGGCTTTCTTTACGGTTGCGGCTGTTGCTCTCTTAATCCTGCCATCACTGGCCATGCCTTCCGGGGGTTCATCGTGTGGGCCATCTTCGTCATTAGCTGCGTGCCTGGCTGCCGACCTCTTGGTCTTCTTCCTCGGCGGCTCAGCGGACTGCTGGCCCTCTTCAGCATCGGTACTGGGGGCTTTTCTGTTGGTGGCGGCCTGCTTGTGCTTCCTCTTTTCGTAAGCCTTCATCTTCTGGTCGAGGTCTTCTTCTGCCTCGGTCTCATCTGGATCAGCACCACTGTTGATTGGGACGTTTCTGGGAGGAGAGTTATCGGGCTTTTTCGTCTTGATTCTTTTCTTGGGGCGCTCTCCAGCCCCCGGGGCATCGTCATTCTCGGCGTTATCACTCTCAACGGCACGCTTCGTACGCATAGCCTTCGGTTTTGCTTTGCCTTTCTTCTTGGCCAGCTCAGCTAGATCAATATCTTCAATATCCTCAATATCATCCCCGTTTGATCGCGCCTCAATGATTCCTTCGGCCTTTTTCTTCATTAGTCCCTTCTTCGGGGCTGGCGTCTGTGTATCCCTCGCAACCTTCCCGTCTCGGGCCGTACCATCGTTGTTAGAACCATATTCCTCACCAGATGTTATGCTACGGTCCTTCACTGTATATTTTGGCGATAGACTGTCGGGAGATGGCTTCTTTACAGTTGCCTTCTTTGCAGTCGCCTTCCTTGGAGTCGCCTTTTTGGGGCTTGGCTTCTTCGCCCCTCCTCCCTTAGGGGGCGCTGATGCCGGCGTTGAGGACGCTAAATCGACAATCGATGCTGGCACCGCAGGGACAGCTGCTTGTGCCTCTACGTCCGCTTGCTTCCGAGTTTGTACCATGATGGAGATTATCCACGAAAGTCCAGAATTCAATTTCTCAAGCAACTTGCGATACCGGCTTGTGGGACCGCCATACCGAAGTACTTGAATGGGAGTGAAGATCTTGTGCTTCTACAATAAAAATTCTGGGCATTGTCTCCTGGCCGGAAACAGCTTGCGCGGACAATGCGACATCTTGTGGACAGCATATTGTCCGGATGCGGCAATGAACATCGATCGCTACTATCTTCGACACATTGCTGTGATATGTTCAAATGGATAGATGATACTGAAGGTCATATTCCTACGTATATGATGCTGCCTTTACCATATTCTCAAATTATCATTGTTGATATCACGCAAAAATTTCAGATCGAAGTCGCGATACTACTACCCTCACCCTGTCGAAGAATCTTGGGGGAGTTACCTATAAGACGGATCTACTTGACGAAAGCTCAATACTCATTGCGCTTTTGTGTCATAAAGCCTTGCGCTCATTTTGTTATTTCAAAAACCCTAAGATGTTAGTGTCTCCTCCGGAAACGGATCCGGTAAATTCGTTCGCCGGATCCGGTAGAGGAAACCGAAACAACCGAGTCGAAAGGGTATGCGAGCACAAAGTAGTGCTCTCCATGCAAAGGGGATGGGTGGCTTATGAATGCTGGTCAAAATTGAATAGGGGACAATATGGCTCGTGAGCGGGCACTGCGTACGTAATGAATCTGGTAGTCGTATATATTCACCCTCAGCCTCTACGAGATGAAAGCGTTTATTTAGATCCTATCCTTTCTCCGTAAAGCCGATTCTAAGGGTATATGCATGCGTAATAGCACTGCCCTCCCTACGAAGAAAATGAGTGGCTTATGAATACCAATGAAGACAGAAAAGGGGATAATATAGCTCGTGAGGGGGCACTGCTAACGCAATGAATTCAAAGTCATATATCATCGACCTCGTACGGTACGAGATGAAAGCATTGATTCAGATCTCATTATCCCTCAGCAGGCCCCATCCTCAAAATACGCTCGACAAACCGCCGCAGCTATACCACCCGATAGATCTCCTCCAGCCAACAGTAACGCCAAACCAATCTTCCGATTACTCAGGCAAATTTGAGCCTGTGACAGGCGGAAACCCAAGTCTTGGCTTCGCAAGCGTCCCATGATTTCTGGCAAGCAAGACTAGCACCTTAAGTCTAGCATGTCGTATAGTCTCCAAAGGTCAAGCTGTAGGACTTGATTTACTTGACAATCCTGAGGTAAGAGAGGAAATGACCATGGTAGAGTAGTGGTCATGAGGGGGGATATAGAGCATCATCACCCGGTCCTCGAGTTAAGTAGTCAAGACGAAGAGTGTTCATTAGGTCTTTACATTCTACTCCTAAATCGCAGGTTGATGGAAGCTCAACTGTATCAGCACTCAAAAGCCTGTAGGCAGGGGCCAACGGCCCTATTTTTTAGCTCTTAATAGCCCCAATATCAGCATAATATCAGGAAATGACAAGATAGCTCCTTGTTACAATGTATATAACACAACGATGCTATCCCAGACTCCCCCGGTATAAAAGAGGACAGAGGCACTAAACCACAATCCGCGATCCACACCAAGGCGCCGCGATATTACACACGGCAACCCCTTCCCCCTTCAACACCTTCACCCTCGTCGTCTGCCTCGCCTTCCCCCCCGTTCGCGCACCCTTCCTCCCAGCAAAAGGATCCGTAAAAACGACCCCGTTGCCCGCATGGAAAAGATACCGCTCTCCCCCCATCACAGGCTCAGGCCCGAACTGGAAACGAATCGACTCGGCAAACGAATCCAACTTCATCTCATTATCGTCGCTCTCACGTCCACAAGCGGCTTTCCATTCGGCAACGGCGGCATCCATGTCGGCTTGGATTTCCAGCAGGGAGCCGCGGATATCGGCGGACGACCAGCCGAGGCTGCGGGCTTCGCGGTCGAGGTCGAGGTAGGTGCGGGCGTGGTCGGTGCGGATGGAGAGGAGGGTGGAATTGTAGCAGTGGGGGCAGGGGGTGGTGGTGGAGGAGAGGTATTTGCGGACGATGGGGGTGGAAGCGTTGCAGGTGGATTTTGGGGTGGAGAAGCCGGATTTGCAGGGGTAGAGGGGGATGTGGGATGTATGGGTGCAGGTGGGGAAAGTGATTCTGTCGACGATACACATTTTTTTCTTGGGGGGTGGTTGTGTGATTGTTCAAGTCTCTTTGTGTGACGGTGGTATATATGGCGTGGTAAGATTACCGGAATCTTTGCTGCAGGTGAAATCGAGTTATTCTGGCTGTGGGCACACAGTATGGAAGTCTCGTCTCCAAAGCAGGACGCCTGGATACTTGTAGGGTGGGGTACTCGAGGTGGGCTTTGTTGGATCTGTTGTGGAGGGCTATAATGCTCCTGTATCATCAAAGAACTCTCCATCTAGGGTTCGATCAATTGTTTGGATGCTTGGTAGGAGACAAGGATGATTATGCCTTTCTGGTGATCCTCATTGTCGTACACGGAGAGAACAATGATCGCCGACCTGGTCCTTGTCTGCGGCATTTGTCGTGAGGGTTTCATAGTTGGCTGTAATGTATTTGCTTGGGATGTCGATATGCGTTTGCAAGAGCCCATAAGTGATCTCGGCGAATCTCATAGCCAGGCAGAAATTGACAGAGGATAAGGATTCGATCCAGGACTGGCACCAACATGGAATTTCAGAACGCTGGGGTTTCGTTCTTGATAACTTAGGCCTGTGCGATTGACAAAGGATGCCTTTGAGGAGTCTTTGTCCACTCTTGCAGCTTTTCCCCGCAAAGTATTCCAGTTTCTGCTGAGTTATCCGTTGATTGGTTGAAGCGGTCATATGCGCATACCTAACAATACTAGGTCAGTGGCAGTATCATAGCAGTAGAGCGACAATTACGTAGGCCTCACCATAGCTATCTCAAAAGGTTTTCAAATAAGCTTTCGAGCTGGCCGATACTCTGATCCGTTTGAGAATGACAGCTTGCTCATTCCATCAAAGCATTAGAGGTAGCCATTGAGGTGATTCTTCCGCAATTATTCCCCTTTTTTACCAGCCAGTGAGGACGAAGGTACCCGGTATACCGTGTGAGGCTTGATGGTATTGCTTTGGGGCGTGAAGTCGTACCAACCAATAGCCTAGCACATGGAATCAGATTCAGACATTCCAAGCCAGGTTGTGCCGGGTTACCGCTTTCACAAGGTGCTGTCGCCCACTCCTGTAAGCACTGAGATTTCGACTTGCTTGAGCTGGTGTTGGGAAGATGTATTCGCGGCTTCCAAATGACGCCGATCGCTGTCGCAAGCTTGAATTTTGCATTTCAGGATGAGGCGGTCATTGATAAGAGAGGCCACCGCGTACCAGGTGATGAAGGCGAAGCAGGCCGAATTTTTTCATCTTCTAATACCCGACTGAAGTTTGGGTATTGATGCAGCTACGCCCAGAGCATTGTAGAAAAGTATAAAGGACATAGAAGATCAAGAGATCTCACAACATACAAAAGAATGATCATATGGTTGACCCTGGAGAGAACCTACTCTTTGAGTAACTGTGCAGGTGCCAGGCAGCTACAGAGAGTAACTTGTGAACCAGAGTCGAGGGCATGGGCCAGAGCCCGACCTTCGGCCCCCTTTTTTTCTATTTTTTGCCCTCTTTATCAAGGAGCTTCAATCATTCGTGCAACGTTAGTATGGATGATTGAATTAGGAAAATTGTTTGATGTGGATTAATGACGCGTCCGTAAGATCATGCCAAAAGTCCTATTAGTAAGGTCGTGCCAAGATATCAGCCGCTAACCTTTTCGATCAAACGCGCCGCAGGATTACATGCATCTACAACATATGCTCCACACTTCTACTCGTTGCTTCGTATACCTTACAACAGGCTCATGGATACTTTGCCTCCTCTGTATCTGCGATCCAGGGTGATGAGCCTGTTGTAAAGACCTCGCACAAAACAGCAATGCCAAGCTATGACTGAAGTCTGGACAGGCTCAATATCTACTGATGATCCTACAGTAGCGATCAAAGGTACGACTATGGCAATAGAAGCACGTCATATACTCACATGGGAATAGATATTCAGCTATGGATTTCCAGCACACTTGGGCAGAGCCCTATCGACCACAATACGAAGCTACATTTCCTCTCCCTCGTCTACGTCCCGAGCGTTCCTCTGTACCTTGCCGCAGGACCGTCCTTGGACGTCTCTACAGATGATGATTCGACCGCAACATGGCTGAGTCAAAGCTTGCTTGGCGATCGAGGCCAAGACCACCAGGGGGACGTGTCATTGGAGCCATGGTGGACGAGCCTGGAAAAGCAATCGGAGCAGGGTATACTCCTGAAGGTTGAAGGGGAGGGTGCAGACTGTGGTTCCGACAAAGGGATCACTGAATTGCTGCTCTACGCTGCCGTGAGGAGGGACAGTGCTGCTCTGCCTACTCCTCCAGCGTCGTCTTCGCCTGTTCATGATGGAGACGATCTCTCGCAGGGCGAGGAATGGCCAGAGGTCAGCGTCTACGCTCTACCACTATCCTCTAGAATCATCGGTCAAGCAAGCAATGCGATGCCTGTGACTCCTCCTTCCGGACAGACGGCAAATCCTCCACCAGCTGTTTTCCTCCCATATTGTTGTGAACAGCCCCAGGCCGCTTCGAAGACACACGAGAAGCGCCAAAGCCTCTCTTCGCTCTTCGATGACGCTACACAGAAGAGGAGGAAGCTAAAAGGGCGAGGTGGAGAAAGAGTGGCTCAAGCAATGGCTAGCCTAGACCGACCTACTACACAACACGGCGCTGTGGCGGAGTCGAGGAATGAAAGCGGGCGAGGGTCGCATATAGCTGCTCAGAGTAATATCGCTCGGAAAGGCCTTTCACGAGCAGCTACCATGCCTTCAAACCCTGGACCAGAGTATGCTCGACCTGCCTCACGCTCAGGAGCAATGGCCAACAGCAAGCGCTATTCTCTACATCGTGTCGAAAGTGCCATCTCTCCGCGCGATAGCCCTGCCTTCTCCGATACCGATGACAGCTTTGGGCTCCAGAACAGAACCGCTCTGACTAAGATCGTCTTGGCTGGGATGCGTTTGTACGGTCTGCAGCAGATGAGAAAAACAGGCAAAGGTGCCGCAAGTGAGGGACCATCTACAGTTGGCGCATCTAATGCGGCTCCGATGGTCGAGAAAGAGGGTGATGACGAATATAAGCTCGTCTATCACCAGACATTTAAAGCAGCGACGTTCACGTTCCGAAGGCAGCTTTCCTATCAAGTCATTCCCCAGGAAACAATGCGAGACGTCGTGGATCGATTCTTGACTCTATTCTGCACCAACCCAATGATTTCTTCTAGCTTCCTCAGTGACGTTGCGTTGCCGGGATTTGGCACACAGTGTTCAGAGGGCAACGGCGCTTTTGACCTTCCAAGCTGCGAGGCTTTGTCGCCGTCGGCGCCCACGACATGGAGCTCGCCTGCAATCAAGAAAGGGTAACCGTACCAACGCCTACAAGCAGACATCTAGCAAATGGAGCTTGCATAACCATCATCGCAAGGTCCACGACCCCGTGCTAAGCACAAGACGTGTTATGTGATTAGTCAATGCGATTGAAAGTACGCCGCACGGTTGTGTCACAAGAAGTCAAACAGGACACCACTACCCGGTTGTAGCAATCGAATCTGATACGGTTCATATGTAATACTCGACCATTGGACCTAAACCTACTAGTAGCGGCCCCTGAACGGTCAACCATTCCTACTACTATACTCAAGTCGGACCAGGCTACGAATAGGATTTGAACCCAAGACTGTCGGGCAACACCATGCAAGCTTGTGGTAATGACACTGGTACGATGGCGTAACGACTCTGTCTTTGATCCCTTGTCAATGCGACTTTGTCGTGATTAACAAAGCTAAGCTTCCCTCTCGAAGATCCTCGCCGCAGCCTCCCAGCCCACTAGCCACCCTATGGCTTTCTCACGCACATGGTCGTCCTTCAATCACTGTATGTCTACTTGATGATTATGCTCAGGTGAAACTTTTTACTAGGTTACCGATGGCACATGCTCCTGTCACATGAGAAGGTCATGAACTGATATGGCGCAGTTGGTTGCAGTGGAGCTCGAGATCTTCAAAGGTCACTTCAAAGACAAGGAGGTCGGAAAGCTCGATGGGTGAATCAGAGCTCGGAAGCGCGGGTACAACCTTAGAGATGGGTTTCTGGCTACAGAATCCACCCTGCCGATACTGGAGGCAGAAGAGTGGGTAAAGGTGAAGAACCGAGTTATTTGGCTGAATGAGTGGCTGAAGAAAAGAGTGCTGTATCAATCAATCCTGTATTTCGAGATTTGCACCGAAGGCTCCAGCGGAGCTAATTAGAGCAACACAAGACCTCGCCGCATGGAAGACCTCAAGAACTTTCACTCCCCGGTTGGTTCTTCTGGTTGCTTGAGGCGAAATGAAATGTCATCGGCAAACAGGATCAGCCAGCTTTTGAGCTTTAGTACGCTGCGAAATTGGTCGCGGTAATTAGGGGGACGTATCGTCTTGATAGATGTGACACTATCGATTATCTGAGCTGACTCATTTCGTACTTTGATATAATTTTATTTTCCATCGGAATTATGGAATTGCAACTCCTTGAATAGCAAGGAGCGACTTCGCTGTTTCTAATCCTAATTGCCCGTGGCTTAAACATTAATGTGTTAATACAGAATGATTACTTTTCGTCTATGCTCTGAATGAGTTTAGATTCGAATTAATGATCTGAAGTAGCTCGTATTCCATATATGATTGTTGCTATAGGTCTAACGTAGTTGAAGCAGTAGTTGAAGGTACCAGATGTATAAATGGTAACCAGCCTAGAATTCGCATATTTCCAAATCCAGCTAGCGCGAAAGCCTAGATATCAACCACTCGCTTTGATCGCAGAGGGCTCGGTCTTTAATATATCTCAAGTAATTCAACAAGTATGAAGTCTTCTACTTGGCGTCATTGATCTATATAGGTAGATCTAAGGTCTCTCACTTAAGTCTTAGCCAAGATTGCCAACCTCTTCTTCCGCTATAACAGCGAATCATCAATCTTTCCTCAAACGATACTCCAGAGTACAAAGCCTGGTAATCGAGAAAAGTAAGTAGGATATTCTTATACCTGCCCTTCGCTCAGCTGTTTCTATTCTCTGCCATACTTTCCTTCGGCAAGAATTAGATCCAATTTTCGTAATGCCAACCACATCTAAGACTCAACATTTTTTTTCACAGACCCATCCCCGCAGCCATACAGCCGAAATGACAGACCGAGTCCTCCAGCACCGACGGGTTCACAATCTCCTGTTAATTCAAAACCTCCTCGCCGTCAAAGGTAACGCCTCACCCTTCACGTTGATCCTCGATAGCGTCGAGCAATCTGCAAAACCCTTGATAGCCCACTATATCAACAACGCAAAGGTAGTCCCCCTCCCATACCTTCAACTCATTGCTAGATCTCACTTCTCATCTTTTACAGAAATCAAACATGCACATAATATACATCTCCTACGAAACGCCCAAGCCCCCACCCGGAACAACAACATTCATCAAAGCCCGCCGCAAAAACCCAACAACAGTCCAGCAAGAAACCCTCTCACACCTCTCCGCCAACAAACGTACGCCCTCCCCCTCGCTCACAACCCACCAGCTAACATCTACAGCAAAACTCCTAATAATTGACACCCTCCACCCCCTCCTCCTTTCCCCCCACCCCCTCCCATCCCTCCTCTCGCCCCTCCTACTCCCCCAAACAACCCTCCTCGCAACCCATCACCTCGATATTCCCC
>JAABUL010002489.1_pt1 | contig 30339 bp, 5 predicted proteins | sample 5559151 | NCBI WGS metagenome assembly JAABUL01 (sample SAMN10711876, study PRJNA513368) | rock metagenome | isolation source: Antarctica rocks | place: Antarctica: Victoria Land, Pudding Butte sud
ATTAATTGTATCTTTTTTCTATAGCTCTTTTATACAGCTTGTTGTTAAGATCGATAGCTACTTCGATAAGATCAAATATATTGCTAAGAGTTCTCTTATTATATATAATTTTGTTCTTTAGATTGTTTTTAAGATCTTGTCGAAACATTATTATAAATACAATATTGTCTTACTCAATTAGATTAATATATTTCCGAAATCTAGCTATATAGTCTGTTGCAGAAATTTGTTAAATTAGATATTGAATTATTCTTTTTGCAATTTGTTTCTTATTAAATATTTTAAAAATTCTTCGAAGCTCTCTTTTGAAATTGTCGAAATTTGTAAATATTGTACAAGAATTTTCGTTATAATTCTTCAAATACTTTCGTAAATTTAATTTAAATTAATACTAAACTCTTTCTCTAAGAAATATTAATGCAAAAATTGTTTTCTGATTTGCTAAAACAGAATAAAAGATAAAATAGATATCTATCTATATAAGTTAGTTCTTTAAATTGATACAATCTCTATAATAGATATCGAATTTATTAATTTTAATTTTATTGTCTTTTATAATCGATAGTTAATATAGTACTAATAAGCTAGTACTTAGGATAGAGACGCATTAATCTAATACAGATATTTTTTTAAATATTTAAAGTATTACGCTAATACTTTCTACAAAGATATTAGAATAAATTGTATTTTAAAGAAATCTATAAATATCTTTAGACAATATAAACAATTATTTAATAACAAGAGTTGTAGCTATAGACAATTTCTATATTTAATAAATCTTAAAAGAGATTCGATAAATCAAAGTAACAATAAGTAAAAATCTATAATAAATTAAATACAATTTATAAGAGAATTGTATTCTTGTTTCTATATACTAAGAAAATATAGATTGTTTATCTTGCTTGCTTGTCGAGTATAGCAAGTATAGTTGTTTGCAATATTTGTTTGTCGAGCATATTAAGTATTATACTCAGATTGTTTGCTTCTTAAGTATATCGAGCATAATAGCAGATTCGCCCAAAGACGTAGAATCTAAATTACTGGTACAGCTTTAATAAGCTCGTAATATACAATTATATAATGAATTTAATTTCTAACAATTAATCTATTGTAGACAATATATAAATATACAAGAACAAATAATTGTTAACTATATTATTTGTCTAGATAATATAAACTTTTTTTTAACTATAGATTTTGTTATTAATATTGCAAAATATTTTCTTTTATTTAATATTAATCTTATAAATTAATATTAATTTTAATACTTCTACAATAAATATTCTAAACTTAAAATTTATTATTAAATATCTATTACTATTGTTCGCAAGAATATTTTATTAAATATAAAGATATTAAAACTTTACTTTAGAAAGTTAAAAAATATAATAAACAAAAAAAGTATATAAATTAAGAATTATTAAAATATAAACAAAACAAACTTTTATATAGATTGCAAAAGAATATATATTGTTGTTATTAAAAATTTTAGAAATATATTATAGATAATAAATTTCAAAAATTGCAATTATATTATTATTATAAAGATTACTAATACTATTAACAAGTCTATTTTATCTATAATTATTACTAAGAGAGTAAATACTTTAGTTAAATAGATTGCAAACAATATTAACAATAATATATTATTTAATATTAGCAAGCAATATTAAGTACTTTAATAATAATTTTATTATTAATTAACTTTATTATTTTGTTAGATATATTTATAACAAGTATAGAGAACAATAAATTCTCTTAATTATTAATAGTTTTAAATCTTATATAATTTTAGAGTTTCTCGATTTAATAACTAACAACAATATTATTCTTTTTAAACTTTATTTTTATTTTATATATATTATATAGTTATTAGATATAAGTATTTCTTATATCTACAAATTAATTATAATATTTATTGCAACAACAATAAATTTAATTATATAAAACTCTTTATTATCTTTTAGATATTTTAGATTAAAACTTTTAAATTAATAACTCTATAATATATTTTTGTACAAATTAATATTATATCTTTTAATTTTAATATTATTATAAATTTATTAAGAGCAAAATTTACTATTAAATAAACTATTAAAGAATTAGCAATTATATTATTATTACAAAATTTTAATAAATACTTTATAAAAATATTGCAAAAATTAAAATTTATTAAGAAAATTATTAATTATATTTGTAATTTTTACAATAAAGAGAATATCTTTAATATATATTTAAATTTATTATTTTGCTTAATAAGAAAAGTAAAAAAGCAAACAAATATTATAAAGTTTATTAAAAAGAATTTAAATAAATATTTAATTGCAACAATTATATACAAAGAGTATTGTTAATAATATAATATTATTATTGTTAACAATATTATTAGATTAATAATAGCAAGAAATTTTAAAGTTATAATATATATATATATATAACAAATAATAAAGTTTATTGTTGTTAAAGTAGAATAAAAGATTTAATAAATAATAAAAAGAGTTATTATAAATTGTTACAATTCTAGACTAGATAAACTTTGTTCTTCGATTACTCTTTATATCTTTGCTTTTTAGTCTTAAATATACTATAAATAATATCTAATATCTTAGCACTTATAGTACTTATATCTATTTTCTATATATATTTAGTTTTATATAGCTAGTATTTTTGTTAATTAACTATTTACTAGCTATTAAAGCTCTATTTCTAATATAATACTAACTATTTCTTTAGATACAATTTTGTAAACTATATTTTAAAGATATTTATATTTGCTATTTTTTTTGTTTTGCAAAATAAGTTCTAGATACAAAATTATTAGAATAAATACTTTGCAAAGCGTAACTAAGTTGCGATAATAAATATCTCTTAATTAATATATAACTTAACAATATTTAATTTTGTTAATTCTTTAATAAGTTTACTAAAGTAAATAGACAATAGATTGTTCTAACTACAATCTAATAAATTTGCTAAAATAGAATTAATAAATCTACTAGAATAAAGAAACAACAAATTGTTCTAACTTTAATTTAATAAACTTACTAAAATAGAATTAATAAATTTGCTAAAATAAAATTAGTAAATTTGCTAAAATAAAATTAGTAAATCTATTAGAACAACAATTACAATATAATTTTGTTACTATTTTTAAATAATATTTTTGTCTTTATATACTAGAAAATTTGCTATATAATAAAACAATACTTTAAGCAATATTTATTTTTAATATTAAAAATTTTGTCTTGCAAATAATATAAATTCTTTAATATTTATATAATATTAAATATATTTAATTTTAAACTTTTATTTTTATTTACAAATATTTATATTATTTGTATTTTATCTATATTTGTAATATAATTAACAAAAAAATGGTTTTAAAGAGCAAAATTAAATCTAGCTCTAACAAGAATTGCAAATTATTTAAGAAATTCTTAATAAATAAAAATAATTAAATATTAATATTGTTTTTTGTTACAATTACTATTCTTTAAGCTCTTTATTAAATTAAAATAATGTCGAAAAAAATTTAGAACTTAAAGAGTATTTTAATTTACTTAAGAACAATATATTTAAATTCTTATTATTTATTTAATTTAATTTTTATAAAATTATAATTAATAGATTAATTAAATTAAATTTGTTTAACAATATAAATTTATTAAATATATTAATTCGATCTTTAATATATTAATTACTAAATAGTAACTTTACTTAATTTCGTAACAAATATATTAAGAAAAAAGACAAAAATAAATTTAATTAATATTGTACTCTAGTTAATTAACTTAATAATTTTAACAAAAGTTAACAAAAAATATTTTAACTTCTTCAAAAAACATTTGAAAATAATATAAAAAAATAAATCTAATTACTTTATAAAAATAATACTATTATTGTTAAATTTCAAATTAATAAAAAAATTAATTTTAACTTTATTTGTAAACTAAAAATTTAAATTAAAAATTTAAAAGTTTATTTAAATTAAGCAAAGTTAACAATAAGTATTTGCAATAAAAGAATATATTATTTTTAATATAAATATAATAATATTTTAGCTTAATACAATTTGTTTAAAACTATTATATATTAACTAAAATAAAAACTTTCTTTTTCTTAAAATAAAGAAATTGTATTTATTAAGTCTACTTATATAGTTTATAACTTTAATAATAATAGCAAATATAATTAGTTTTATAGATTTAATTTACAAATAGAAAATTAACTTAATAATATCTATTATATTTGTAATCTTAAATTAAAGCTACAAAATATAAAAAACAATAAATATTTTTTCGATTCTTTTATTTTTACTAGAAATCTCGAAAAGTTTAAACAATAAATTACTATATTAAATTCTAAATTTAATAATACTTCTTAATATTTTATCTTTAAAAAAGTTAAATTTAGTTTTGTTATTATTAAGATTATTAATAATATTTTTAGAAAAATTAAATATTATTTGTTTAATAGATTTGTTAATTTTTATTTAACAATAGATAATTTGGAAATTTTAGACTATAATAGCTAAAATAGAAGAGACTTTTTATTATTGGAAAGATCGAGAAGTCTACGAAAATCAATACTATATTATTCTACTATACAAGAAAAGACTAGAGAGATAAATCTATTAACGAACAAGCTTGCAATTTATTTAAATTAATAAGATTAAGTAGACGCAATTAATACAACGTTAACAAGTAATTAAGATATTATTAAGATATCTTAACGCAAATTAAAACAAATAGCAAAGAATATAATAATAAAGATATCTAATATAAAGAGACTCTATAAATTTAAAAAGAAAAACGTATTAAAAACTATCTTAATTAAGACACTAATAAAATAGTTTTTCTTAATAAAGAAATTGATACAACAATTAAGTAATTCTCTTGCGCAAGAAATGCGTATCGACATAGTCTCAATTTTGAAAAAATTAAAAAAAGCAATTAACAAACTAAAAAAGACAAAGAATATTAAAAAAATTATATAAGAAGAAGAGATTATATAAGTTACAATAACAAAAAATTTATTAACAACAAAAAGAATAAAGAGTTAAATAGATATTATTTAGACGCTCTTAATATAATGTTTAACAAAAAAGATAAAAGTAATAACTTAAATTAAAAAGAAACAAAAGATAGAGCAAATAGATAAAGTAAATATTGCGAAAATAATAGTACTAGTACGCAATTTTAACGCAATTAAAATGCTAACAACGCGACAAAATATACAAAAAATAAGATATTTTAAAAAAATAATTGTCTTTTAAGTAGATAATAAGAGCAACAAAAGAATTTTAAAATTAAGCAATTTTTAAGTTGAAAAAATCTTTAATATAGCAATATTGTATTACAAACGCGCAAAAGTAGTAATATACAAAATTAAAGTTAAAAGTATATCGAAAAATATAAAAAAGAAAGAAGCAAAAACAATAAAAAAATTGTAGAAAATAATATATTACAATATAAAGATTAAAAAGATAATATAATTTATTAGAGAAAATAAAAAGAAGAAAAATATCTCGATTATTATATAAATAAATAGCGCAAAAATAATAAACGCTCTTATATAATTAAAGATAATTTATAAGTTTAATATAAAGATAGTAAAATACTATAACACAAAATACAAAATAAAACAATATATAAAATGCTAGAAATATAAATATTTTATATATAATTGTAAGAATTATTAACAATATATATATTGCGCGCAAAATTATTGCTTTGATTAATACTTTTATTAGAGAAATATATCTTAGTAAAAGTACAAGATCTACAACAACATTTATAAGATATACAACTTTAAATATTCTTAAAAACAAAAGAAGAAAATAAGAATTTAAAGAATTGCAAAGACAAAATCTCTATATTACATTGTTAAAGCAATAGAGTTAAAAAGATTGTTTAATTCGATTTTAATAACTCTTAAAAACGCAATAACGTTTATATAGATCTTAATAATTATATTAAAGAAAAAAAATAGCAACAACAAAACATTTGTCTTAGATTATTATTATACAAAATATTTTTGTTAAAACAAAGAAAAGCGTAGTCTAATAACTAATTAAAAAGAAATATTTTAACAAATTAATAAAAAATTAATTTACTTTAATAAGACAAAATAATAACAAAATAACAATATTTAATTTAATAAATAAGTTAAGTTTAACAAATATATTTAATTCAAAGAATATATTAAGTTTATTAAACATTTTTTTTACTTAAAAGATAAAGAATCTTATACAAATAAATACAAACTTTAACAAGAAACTTTAATAAAGATAAGAAACAAACTTTGTATATTGCAATACAATATATATAAGTTAAAAAACAAAATAATAATTATATTATTACAAAAGAAAGAAATAAGAAACTATAATATATTAGTAATACAAAAGTCGTAACGCTATTATGTTGAGACAAAGATATATAATTTTAAATACGCAAGCTTTATACTAATAAATAATAAAGAACGTATTTATTTTTATATTAATAAGCGTATTAACAACAACAACTAGTATAGTATATAGCATATTAATAAATTGATCGCATTAAGTCGATTAATTAAGTTCGAGTTAATTAATTGAATTAAATCGAGTTAAATCGATTCTAACAATTAAAATCGAAAAATTAAGTTAATTCCTAAAGTTGAAATCGAAAATCGATTCGAGTTAAGTTAAGATTTAGTAATAAAATCGAAATCTAATTCAAAAAATTAACTCGAATTGTTAAGATTATTTAAATAATTATATTGTAATTATTAATAGTTAATATATAGTCAATATATAGTTAATATATATTTTATAATATTTAATTATTTAATTACAATAAGATAATATATTATAGTAATATATTTCTACTTTTTAAAAAGAAAATAATTAAATCGCATCTATAGATTCTTTAGATTTTATAGATACAAATAATATATTTTATTAATAAATTGCATCTATAAGATCTATAGAGTCTATAGATACAAATATTGCACTTTATTAATAAATTGTATCTATATTAAGTTACTAGATCGATAGTTATCTCGTAGATTATATTATAACATATAGCAAAAAATAAAAAATCTATATTATAGCTATTTTAAGAGCTCGAACTAAGAGTATATTGCAATTAAGTTTTGCAAACTTAGTTAGCATTTAATTAGTATTATAGCTAACGCTCTCTATACAATTGTTATACTAGTATTAGTAGTATTACTATTTAATACTTTTACTTAATAACTATATTCTAGAATCTTATTAATTAGCTCTTATTAAATTATTATTTCTCTTAAGTTTTAGCTCTTACTAGTTAGTAACTTTACTAGTTAATTATTTGCAATATTTTAAGAAATCTTTTAAACAAAATTTTAGATAAAAGTTTTGTAAAATTGTTTGCAACTATCTATTTAATAGAAATATAAATAGTAGTAATTATTTCTTTAATCTACAAATTTCTAATATAATAGTACAAGATATTAATATACTTAAATCTCTTATATAAATAAGAATTTTTAACTAAGATAATTGCGTCTTAATTGTTTTTTATACTTTTTATAAATTTGTTTTTTTCGAATATCTTATTAAAATATTTTATATCTATTAGTATATTTTGTAATTACTAGAATTGTTAAGCAATATACTTAAGTAATATATATTCGACTTTTGTACTTAATATAACAACAAATATTTGCTTCTTATTAATCTATAATATTAATTTCTTATAGAATATATATATATTGTTAGAAATATTCTTTTGTTTATTTCTATATTGTACTTAATTAAAATTGACAAATATTTTTATAAAATTATCTATAAGTAAAAAAATAATTTTTCTTTTAATAATATCTCGAAGATATTTATAAATTATTCTTAGAACTTATATATAATATACTCTAGAATTTGATATATATTAATTAAATATTTGCACTAATTAAATAATATCTAATCTAATTTGCAATACTTTGTACAATAATTTCTTTATAGTTTTTTAATATATTTTAATATCGATTTTCTTATTAAAATTCTATATAAATTTTAGATTGTTATAGTTAAGTATTAGAATAATAATATCTTTTAATTTGTATCTAGTCTCAACAAAATCTATTTTAATTAAAATATTGTTAATATATTGCTCTTAATTTATCTTTAAAGTTTTTGCTTTTCTATTTTAAATAATTTGTATATTAAAAATCTTTTTAATTTTTTCTAGATTTTTAATTTTAAATAACTTTTGTATTAGATTTTTAAATTAATTAATATCTTTTTTAATTTTAATAGCAACAAAGATATTGTCTATATATAATAGAACTATAACTTTTTTAATTTAATAAATTAGTATATAAGATTTTATTTTATTTTATTTGAAATTTACTTCTTTTAAGATCTTTATACAAAGATTATTTTAATTTCGATTTATTTATTTAAATTTGTAAAAACTCTTATTAATTTTAAGAATTTTTTTTATTGTAATATTTATATCTTTAAGTAATATTAAATAGATATCTTTTATTAAGATTGCTTTTATAAACATATTATTAATATTAATATAATAGTATTTTAGATCTTTTTTTGTTACAATTGTTAAAAACAATTGCAATATATTTATTTTAACTATAAAGAAAAATATTTTATTATAGTTAATTTTGTATCTTTGTAAGAATTTGCAAATAACAAATCTAATCTTATATTACTTAATAAGTCTATTGCTATTATATTTTATAAAAAATATCTATTTGCAAAATATTTTATTTGTACTTTTAAGTAAAACTTGCTTTATTTATATATTGTTTTTTTTTTAAATCTAAATTTTTGCATTTATTATTCTTTTCTATTAAGTACTATATTTTAAGTTGAAAATTGTTTGTTAATATATATTTAATATAATAATTTTATCTCTAGATTTATTTTTAAAAATTGCAAAAAGAATTTGTTTTATAAGTATAACTTTGTTTAATAATATCTTTGTATAACTAAAATTATTTATAAATTTTGCAATTAATATTTAAATCTTCTAATATTATTATTTAGACTTATCTAAATTATTATTCTTATTTTATTAATATTTTTGTTCTATTAAAATAATTAAATTTAATTGTTTAAATTAAACAAATATAAAATAAACAAATAATATTAAAGTAAAGAATTTAGATATCTAAATTTAATTTTTCTTAAAAGTAGATTTATTCTAAGATAAAATAGTATAATTTTAATTATCTAATTGTTTAATATTATTTTAATATTCTTCTAATATTAAAATATTATTAACTTAATATTCTTTAAATACTAATTGCGTATTTATTTTATTACTTAATAATATATCTAATATAATCTTTCTTAATTGCTTAATTAATTTTTTAAAAAATAGTATTATAAATAATCTTCTTAATTTTATTAGTTGTTTTTTCTTTCTAAAATATTTAATACTTCTTTTCATTAAAACAAATATTAGACTCTTTTTTTTATATAATTATTTATAAGATTTACAATTTATTAATTTGTTTCTTATATTTTATATATTTATACTATTTTTTCGAATCTTTAAATTAAGATTCTCTTCTTTTTGTAACTTGTCTATTATTATAATATTTAATTTAATTATATAATCTAGATTTAAAATATAGATTTGTAGTTATTATACAATTTTAATATATTTAACAAATATATATTTTTTGTTTTAATTTATAAACTTGTTTTAATATATATCTACTAATAGTAACTTCAAATAAATATAAATATAACAAATACTTTTTTATATTTTAATATAATTAATATTTAAAACAATATTAATATAGATTTTTCCTAATATAATTCTCTTCTTTTAATTATTTTAAATTTTGTAGAAATTATAAATAATTTTATTTTGTAAATATATATTTGCTTTTGCAATCTTATATTAGAGCTTTATTAATAGTTTTGCTTTTTTAATTATAGCGCAAACTTTATTCTCTATTATCTATATATTATATTTAACTATTTTGTTTTAATTTAATATATATATAATTATATACTATAATACAATATTAATATTGCTTATTTATTTATTAATAATATATTTTAATTTAGATATATTGTTGCTTCGAATTATCTTAAGTTTCTTATTAATAGAAAGCTCTTCTATTTATCTCTATTTTTTTAATATATCGATTGTCTTATCTTTTATCTTAATAAAAATAAATTATATTTTTTTTATTAAGTTTTTTATAATTTGCAAAAAGTATTTATAATTATTTATTAATAATAAAAACTAATTAACTATATTAATTAATATTAGTTCTAGTAGTTTAGTATTTTATTTAAATAATTTTTTAAATATATAATTTCTCTTTTTAGTTATTTTATATATATAATATATACAATCTTTAAATACTTTTAGTTTTTTATCTAAGATAATTATTTTAAATAGAATTTTAATTTTTGCAATTTCTAAATAAACAAATTATTTATATTAAAGAATATATTTATTAATAAGTTTTCTCTTTAATAATAATTAATTCTTATTTATATTTTCTAAAATAAAATTTATTAATTTGTTATTATTAATTGTAACAAAAATTAAATAAAATATTTTTTACTTATTAATTTAAAAGACTTAATTTATTAATTTGTCGATAATATATAATATAATATAAATATTTTTTTTTAAAATTATACTAATAATATATTTTCTAAATTTCAAATCTACTAAATACAATTTTTGTTTATTAAATATTTTGTTAAAATCTACTTATGCAAGTTGTCTTTTTAACAAAAAATTTATTTTTAAATTCGATATATAAAGAGTCTTTGCTAGTATAATAGACAATTTTTCAAATATTTATATAACTATTATATCTATTTAATTTAAATAAAGTTTCTCTTCTTTAATTATAACAATATATTTTAGTATTATTTTTAGATATTTTCTAAATAGTTAAAGTTAATTAGTTATATATTTAAAAATATTAATATTTGCAACTTATTTAAAAACAAAGATTTTATAAATAGCTTTATATATATAGTCTTTTTTAACAAAATAATTATTATTATTCTCTACAATATATAGTACTTTTTTAATATTATTTTTGTCAAATTTAAAATTAATATTAAAATAGTTATTTTTAGTAAAATATACTTTTAAAGGCAAAGTCTTGTTAGTCTTCTTTTTGTATTTAACAATTATAGCTTAAACTATCTTAAAATAAAAGCAATACTTAATATAGTAAATATTATTATAAATTCTATATAAATAATAAATTACTTAAAAACTTTTAAACTATTTAAATTTTATCTTAATTGCAAGTTTGTTTTTTAAAGAAATTAAAAATTTAGATTTTCTTTTTTTATTTTGCTTCTTAGCTATAAACGCAATTTTTTTATTTAATTTATCTTTTTTATTTTTAAGTATATTTATACAATATTCGATTAAATATAGATTTATATTATTAATTGTATTTCTAATAGTAATATACTTTAATAATAATACTTTTAAAAATTATTAAAACAATTTTTCTTTATTAAATAATTTAGTTATAATTAAATTAATTTTTTTAAACTATTTTCTAATTTTTGTTAGCTTAAGTTACATTTCTTCTATATTAGTATTTTTGTTTATTTAATATATATAGAATCTTTTAATAAGTTTTGTTTTTGTATTAATATATTTATTATAGTACTTAACTTTTAGTTTCTTCTATACTTTGTTTATACTTTTAAAATTTTTTATAAACTTTTAATCGAAATCTTCTAAACAAATAAGTATAGTATATATAATAAAGATATTATTTCTTTCTTATTTAATTAATAGATTTGCGTATTTAACTTTCTTTACTATAATAAATATTAAAAATAAAATAATAAATTTGCTATTTAATATACTCTTAAGAATTTTGCTTTTATTAAATATTTATAAATTAATTTTTTTTTTTGTTAATCTATATTTATTATATATAGTTTTAAAAATATATAGAATATCTTCTTTCTTAAAATAATATTATATTAATTAAAATTACTAAGTATAAATTCTAAAGAATAGAAAAGAAAAAAGATATTTATATATTATAAAATTATAAATAATAGTATTTATAATAGTAGTTGTTAATAAAATATAGTATTCTTGTTTATATTGTAATTTTTGTATTAAATTTAATAAATATAAATTTATTAATTTCGAGAAATATATAAAATAAAAATATTAAAAATCGACTTTTTGCAATTAACTAACTAATATTGTAAGATTGCTAAAAATTTATCGATATTTTTTAGTTTTTTAAAAAATAATTTTAAATTTCTAATTGCTTCTATAATTGTATTAATTTTTTTTTATCTATTTAGTTGCAAAAAATATATAAAATTGTATATATTAATATATATTTTAATTACACAAAAAATTTTAAGTTATTAGATTTATAATCTATTAAATTACTAAATTAATAGTTATTTTATAGATTATATTATAATAAATAGCAAAAAATAAAAGATCTATATTGTAGCTATTTTAAGAGCTCGAATTAAGAGTATATTGCAATTAAGTTTTGCAAACTTAGTTAGCACTTAATTAATATTATAGCTAACGCTCTCTATATAGTTACTATACTAATATTAGTAGTATTATTATTTAACAAAATTTGTTTTAAAAAAATATATAAATCTTATCTAAAAGCAAAGCAACAATTAGAGTTTTCTAGATATTCTATATTAAAAGCGATTGCGTTTCTCGATCGAGTTTATATTAATATTAAAGAGTTGCTATCTATAATATTTTACAACAATTGTTATTTTCTATTAATTAAGAATAACATTTTCGATATATTCTTTATTTATATTATAAAGACTAAGAATAAGATTCTTTTATATTTATAAGAATTTTGTATCTAGATTAAGAAGCAAACAAATTATTAAATTAAATATATACGAATAAACAATAAATTAGAAAGCAACATCTTTGCAAGCTAGTTTAAGAAAATAGATATTTAATAAAATTTGTTTGTCTCTTATATATCTAAATAGAACAATATTATTAAAAAGAGTATATATACAATTATTAATTTAATTTGTATAATTTATAAGATATATTAGATATTTATAAGACTTTAGAATTATACTATCGAAGCAATTGTCTATATATAAAATAGAATTACTACAATGTTGTTTTGCAAATCTAGCACTATATTTTTTAAGATAATTAATAAAATTAAACTAGATATTTTAAATTTAAGAGTACTAGAATATTGCTTCTATATATATATGTTAAAAACAACAATAAGATATAAATTTAATAATTGTTTCTAAAAAGATATTTTCGTAGAATACAAAGATCTAAATTAATAAAAGATTTACAATTTTAAAATTAAACAAGTTTATCTATTACGCAATATATGTTTTGATAAAAAGACTAGCTATTATATGTCTAATTTAGTAGCTTCGAAATATATTAAAGATAATTTCGATAAAAAGAAAACAAAATATATTTGAACGAAAAAGAATAACAACGAAATAAGTACTACTTAACGCTCTTAAGATAGATATTTTACATTTGTAGATACTTCGAATATTGCAAAAAATTTTGATAATACTAAAGAGAAGAAACAAAACAAATACAATACAAATAGTTAATTTATATCAAATTAAAATAAATTAAGTTAAGAAGATTCTATTAAAGATAAACTTATTTTACGAAATTTTATATTATTATCTACTTTATTGTTAGCATTTCGTAATTCTATAGTATTAAATAATACTATTGTAGAGTCTTTCTTATTATTAAAGCTAACTAAATATATTTATAACAAAGTTTTGTTATTGTTGTTTTTAAATTGAACAATTAGAAATTTCAAAACAACAAATCGTTCTAACTACAAAGATCTAAATTGTTGTAACAAATCTAAAGATTATATATATATAATATACGTTTTTTGCGCATTGTCTATTAATAATAGTTTAAGTCTTTCTAGTATCAAAGTATCAAAAATATTAGATCTATCGATTATAAAGTCGCAATTCTATAAGAAGACTTGTTAATTATTTAAATAATCGCAATAATAGAAGATTATAAAGACTAAAATCGTCTTATATATTAAAAACAATATATAAATATTTACAAAATTGCTATACAATCGAAAAATAATTATTAATTAATAAGTATTCAAAATTAAATACAATCTTAATAACAATATTCTTAAATATAAGATATTATAAGTAATTTACAACTATAAGTAGATCGCTAGAATAGACTTTATTTTTATTTAGATAAACGTAATAAAGCTAGCGTTCTTTAGAGCTCTATTTATATTAATAGAAGCTTGTAATCTTTATATTTATCAAATAAATATAATTATTGTTTTTCTTTATAATTTTTTAGACAAAGTTATCTACGTAAATCAATTTAACAACTTTATTAAGAATTCTACTTTAATATGCGAATTACAAAAAGCTTTTTACGATCTTTAGCAATTATTGCAAGTCTAATATAAAGTTATTTAGAACTTTCTTAAGAGTCTAGAATTTATATTTATTGTTGTTGATTCTTTTATTTTTGTATTAAAGAATTAGAGTATATATTTGTGTATTTATATTAATAATATATTGTTAATTAACTCTAAAGAGATTTATCTAAAGTCGATAAAGAATTGTTTTAAAATATATTTTAAAATAAGCAATCTAAGTTCTATTTCGTATTACTTAAGCATATTAATTATATGTTTAAATAGTAGAATTAATCTTAATTAGACAACTTATTTGCAAGCAATATTAGATTGTTTTAAAATATTAGATTGTAAGATATTGTTAACTCTTATAAATTTAAGATTTTTTAATATAACTATATCTTCAAATAAGTTCTACAAAGCTAATCGATACTATTTATTAGTATATGTTAATAATAGAATTATTAATATATACTATAACAATAATACAATTAAATTTAAAATTTGTTTTATCGATACTTTCTTGTTATTGTTTTAATTTAAATTCTATATATATTTATACAATTACTTGTATTCTAAAATATATTAAAGAAACACTATATTATAGTATTTACTACAATAAAAACAAGAGTTTAATAGATTATACAAATGCAAACTTTGCTAAAGCAATTAACAATTATTGTTTAATAAATAAATAAATCTATTTTCTATTTAATAACTCTATATTATAAAGCTCTAAATAACAAGATTTTGTTATTTAATCTATTTGCGAGACTAAATATATTGTTGTTATAGAGACAAACAAAGAAGCAATATAACTTCGCTTTTTACTAATGCAATTGTATACAATTTTTAAGATTTTAATTCTTTTATATAAAGACAATTAAGAAGCAATTGTTTTAATCTCTAATTTAAAATATTATCGACACACAAAGTATATTGACATTCGATATTATTAAATTTGCGAAATAATTGAATTAGATCTAATTGTTCTAGAATATGTATCTATAAAAAATATAATCGCAAATAATTTTACTAAGATATTGTTATTAATAAAATTTTAAAAATTCTTAGACATATTAGATATACTATATTAAGATAGCAAACAAGATAAATAATTTATAATTTATAAATTGAAAAAGCAAACAAACAAATCTAGCGATTGCTTGTTAACAATTGATTGATTTGCTTAGAAATTAAGATTTACTTATATTTAGTAAGAGTGTTGAAGTCAATAAGATGCGACTGTTTTCTACGAGACTCTTACTCGATTAGGCTAGCGTCTTGACAATCTTGTGTATGTTAGATCTTCCACAACATAGATTTTATAGACAAGCAATAGATGCATAACTGCACTATATTATCTGCTTCCAGTCTGAGACGCAACCAAGTTGCCTTAAAGATAAGCTGTAGCAAAGCAATAACGGCGACGTAGCCCTGCAGCAATGTTGCGACCCAGACGACGATCCTCCGCAGAAAGAAGGCAACGAGGCTTGGGAGTTGAAATCGAATTACACGAGCCATGCGGGCCGAACAGAACACGAGCGCTTCCCATAGGTGGATATGATCGCGATTGCTGCTAATTACACCATGCGACCAGGGTCGAAAGCGCTGTAGATTCGCTGCTTCTCCAGCTGTAAGCGACCTCACACACATTTTCTTACAACGCGAACATGAAATTTTCTGCGCACTTTCCGTGCCAAAGTGGGGCTGCTTCTTGGGAACGCTCGGTCGATCCTGGCCCCACAACGGCTCATTGACTGCTTCTAGGGAAGTATAAGGGCGAACAACGGGAGACACATACTTCTTTTACTCTACGGGACTCTATACCAAAAGTCCTCGCTAGCGCGAGATAGATCAAGGATATACTTGCAGGCCTCTTAGCGAGAAGAGAAGTATATATCGAATTATGCTAATCAATTACTATAACAATTGCTATTAAAATTCTTAATCTCTCTTATTGTTGCTTTGTATTTTTTTCTTTCTTACTCTATATATATTTTGTTACTTTTTTATATTCTAGAAATATATACTATTTTCTTTTTATTTCTTTCTATATAATTTATTGCTATCTAAAGCAATTATATACTTTATATAAACTAATATTTGTTCTATTTAGCTTTAAATATACTGTTGTATTAATATCTTATTTTAAAAATATTATTATACTTGCTTTAATATTATCTTAGTTTTAGATATATTTTTCTAAGTAACTTATCTTTTTATTTACTATTAATATAATTTTATTATATTATTTAATATTAAGATTAAAGTTGTTTTTATATTAAATTAAATATAGAATTTTTGTATTTATTTATATTGTATTTTAATTCTTTGTTACGCAATACAACAATAATATATCTGAAGCTTGTAGATTGTAATAGTAGTAAATAGACAACTTAAAGAGTTATTTGTCTACTTCTAATTAATTTGCTTAGCAAACTAACTTAAATTTAAATTAACTTAACTTAAGTAAGCTAGATTTAATTAAGACTAGCTTAGAAACTACAATATATCTTGCAATCTTTGCTATTTGTATATAATTATCTTATATAATACTAATAATTTACTATATTGTTTGTTATATCTTTTAATAGATTATAAGCTCGAGTTTGCAAAGACTTTTAATTTAACAACTTCTAATACTACTATTGCAACAATCTTAATTATATTCTATAAAAAACAAAAGATACTATTATTAATAGACAAAAATTAATATATATCTTTAAGTTATATATTACAAGTTGCGTGCTAATATATACTAGTTGTTGCGCATTGCTCTTTATAAGATAATTAGAAAGAGAAGATTTGTTAATAAGATTAAGAGAATTAAGATAGCTTAATTCTTAGATATCTTAAATTCTAATTAAGATAATTAAGATAATTAAGATCTTAATTATCTTAAATATCTTAAACTTCCAATAATAAAAAAGTATATAGCTTTCGAACGCAACTTTCTTATAAATTGTATTTAATTTATCTATTAAATTACTCTCTATTATTAATATAAGCTGCAAACTCTTGTTATTAAATAATTGCTTATATTGTTTAAAGATATCTACAAATCTCTTTAATAATATTAATCTATTCTAATACTCTAGTTGTCTAGATAGCAGCGTAATACTTTAAATATTCTAAGAATATTTGTATTAGATTAATATATCTTTATCTTAAATACTAGCTTATTAATATTATATCAATTCTCTAATAATAAAGATAACAAAATTAAAATTAATAAAATTAATATCTATTATAAAGATTGTATTAATCTGAAAAATTAATTTATATAAATAAATATTTATTTTATCTTCTATTTTGTTTTAGCAAACAAAAAAACAATTTTTATATTAATATTTTTTAAAGAAAGAATTTAATATTAACTTAAATTAAACTTACATAAATATCTAAAAAACTATAACAAAAATCTCTATATAATATTTATAAATTTTAACAACTTTAAGAGAGAGTTTTAAAATTTTTTTAAAATATCTAACAAAAAACAAATTGCAAAAAGAATAGTTTAATATCTAATTTAACAAATCTTTATAGCAAATTATATAACTAGATTTTAAGAGTATATTAATTTAATTAAATAGAACAATATTGTATTTATAATAATATTTCGACAAAATTTTAAGAACAATTTAAAAGACAAAATTATATATAATAATAAAAATATTAACAATATATTTAATCTTATTAAAGTAATTATTAATTTTAACAACAAACTATATAAAAGAATTATAAAAAAAAAATACAATTAATTTTAAAAAAAAATAGAATTTTTTTTTAAATTAATAATTAAATATTAGTAAAAAGAATTTTATTTTAATTAAAAGTATAATAATTTTAATTATTGTAAATTTGTATCTATAAAATTAAATTCTATTTAACAATATAAAGAAAAAAATTCTAGAAAAAAACAAAATAATAAATTTCAAAAAATATACTATTTATATAGCAAATTAAACTACTTTGCAAGAAATTGTTAATTATAAAACTTAATAAATTGTTAACAAATTAATATTATATTAAAAAAGATATTTAATAATTAGAACAATATTAGAGAGTAAATTAATATAAAAACAAATATTTCTAAAATTAAATTAAACAACAACTACTATCTAATAGAAAATCTAAATTAATTATAGAAAGTTCTAGATAAAATATTATTAGATAAGATACTTATATCTATATAGAAAATTAATTAAATATTTAATAAAATTATAAAAATAAAACAATTAAAAATATTATACTTTTATCTAGTAACAAACTTAGACAATAAATATAGTTAAAAAAAAAATTATAAATATTTAGATAATATTACAAAATATCTCAAGACTTTAACTAGTTTATCGAAGAAATAATAGATTAATTAAACTATAAATAAATGCAAAAAAGCGCTAAAAGACAATATTACTATAGAAAAAGATATTTTTAATAAAATTAAATAACAACTAAGCAATATAAGTCTATCTTAAGAAAGATAGAGAAAGTAAAGAGATACGCAATACTTAGTTAAACTAAATACTACAACAACTTTTATTAAATTTATATAAAAAATAAGAAAAAATCTAAATAGTTTTTTAAAAAGTTATTTATCTTTAAATAATAATAAAAAGAAACTTAGTATAAACAAACGCTTAAAGTAGAAGTTGCAATATAAGAACAAAAAAAAATTTAATTTTTTAGTAAAAAATATATTAAAGAAATACAATATATTAGTTTAACAATAGCAACTAAACTTAACAATATATATATAATATTTTATTATATTAGTTAGAGTTAATAAATAATAATTTATTGCAATAATTAATTTTAATACAATAAATAATTTTATAATTAAAGCTTTTGTTAAAAGAAAAGAATATTCTATTTAAAAGAAGTCTAATATATATAATCTAGTAATTATAAATAAAAATTTATTACTTAATAAAAATAAAAAAGTAAATAAAGAAACAAAATTACTATTAATAGCTATTTAGCAATATTATAAGAAACTAATCTTTAATATAGTAGAAATAGTTACTTATAATATTATTTTAAAAATATTTTAGTTAAAGCAATACAATTTAGAAATTAATTAAAATATAAGAGTACTTAAATTTGTACAATATAATTACGCAATTTATATTTAATCTATATATTAATAGTATTTAATAGTAGATAAAAAAATAAATCGAAATTCGATTGCAAGTAGCAAATTTATATTTTTGTAAAAAAACAATCTATTAGAGTTTAACTTAACAAATGTTAACAAAAATTAGTTAAACTATAAAGTTAAAGTAATTAAAGAAAATTGCAAATCTTCTAAAAGTCTTAAACTATCTAATATAATAAAGAAATTGCTAAAATATATATTACAAATATATAACAATTAGAAATATTTATTTTAAAAAAAAAAACAATAAAGATTTTTTCTAAATATTAATTGTAAAATTACAAAATTAGACTTAAATTAAATAAACAACTTATATTTAAACTTATATATACTTTATTTAAGAAAAAACTCGAAGTACTTTACAAATATTTAACAAAAAACAAAAAAAAAATTTATTAAAAAATCTTAATTACAAACAAAATATTTAATTCTCTTTATATTAAAGAAAAATAGAATTCTTTATCTATATATTAATTACTAGAAACTAAACAATATTATAATTAAAAATTAATATTTACTATTTAATATTAGCAAACTTTAAAATTAACTATTTAAAGCAAAATACTTTATTAAATTAAATTTATAAAAAATATATAACTAGATTAAAGTAAAGATAAAAAAAAAATAAAAAATAGCTTTTTATATATAATATAAATTATATAAATATACAATAATACTATTCGAACTTACAAATACTTTAACAATATATTAAGAAATAATTAATAATATACTATAACAATATTTAAATTAATTTATTATAATATACTTAAATAATATTATAATTTATTTAAAAAATTTAAAAAAATATATTAATTATATTTTTAAAGTATTAAAATATCTAAATACAAAAAACTTATATTTTAAACTAAAAAAATACAAATTTTATTAAAAGAAAATTAACTTTTTTAAATTTATTGTTAAACAATATAGAATATATATAAATTTTAAAAAGCTACAAATAATTAAAAAATAAAAATTACTAATAAATATTAAAAAAATATAATTCTTTCTAGATTTTATAAATTATAATAAGAAATTTATTAAGAATTACTTAGTAAATACAATATTATTAACAAATCTTACAAAGAAAAATATACTATAATTATAGAAATTTACTAAAAAAAAATTATTTTAAAATCTTAAGCTAAAATATTTAAAAAAACTAGTATTAAAAATATACAATTTGCAATTGTTAAATAAAATTAAAATTAATATATTAAATCTAGTTATTAATATATACTTTAATTAAAAATATAAAAATATATAATACTTAATAGTATATTTTTCGAAAAAACTCTTATTAGTTAAACAAAATTATAATATTTATAATAAAAAACTACTTACTATAGTAGTTTTCTTAAAATTATAAAAAGTATATACAAAAAAATTGTTAGAACTTACAATTTTTATAAATTATAAAAATCTTATATACTTTACTATTATAAAATAACTTAATAGAAATTAAATATAATAGTTAGAAAAACTTAAATAATACAAGTTTAAAATATAATATATTTTAGACAAAAATAATAATAAAGTAAATTATTACAATTCTAGTTTGTTACAACTAATATATATTCTACAAAGTAGTCTATAGTATATAGTACAATTATCTATATATTTAATAATTTAATAGACAAATATTGCTTAATATACTAATAAATAAGCTCGATATACTTAATAATAAATAGAGCAAACAAAACTTAATATATTTAATAGCAAATATAATAAACAAAAAAAATCTTCTTTAATATATAGATTTTCTAAATATAACTTTTTTATAAATTGTATTTAATTTAAAATAAATTTTTATTTATTATTATTATTATATCTAATTGCAATTCTTGTTATTAAATAATTATTTATATTATTTAAAAATATTTATAAATTTCTTTAATAATATAATTCTCTTTAATATTTTTAAGATTTCTTAGAAAGTAGTAGTATAATATTTTAAATATTTTAAGAATATTTATATTAAATTAATATATCTTTATTTTAAATATTAGTTTATTAGTATTATATTAATTTTCTATTAATAAAGATAACAAAATTAGAATTAATAAATCTAATATCTACTATAGAGATTATATTAATTTAAAAAACTAATTTATATAAATAAATATCTATTTTATCTTTTATTTTATTTTAGCAAATTAAAAAACAATTTTTGTATTAATATTTTTTAGAGAAAAAATCTAATATTAATTTAAATTAAACTTATACAAATATTTAAAAAACTATAATAAAAATTCTTATATAATATTTACAAACTTTAATAATTTTAAAAAAAAATTTTAAAATTTTTTTAAAATATTTAATAAAAAACAAATTATAAAAAAAATAATTTAGTATCTAATTTAATAAATTTTTGCAATAGATTATATAATTAAATTTTAAAAATATATTAATCTAATTAAATAAAATAATATTATATTTATAATAATATTTTAACAAGATTTTAAAAATAATTTAAAAAATAAAATTATATATAATAATAAAAATAAAAATATTAGCAATATATTTAATTTTATTAAAGTAGTTATTAATTTTAACAATAAACTATATAAAAAAACTATAAAAAAAAATACAATTAATTTTAAAAAAAAATAGAAATTTTCTTTAAATTAGCAATTAAATATTAGCAAAAAGAATTTTGTTCTAATTAGAAATATAAGAATTTTAATTATTGTAAATCTATATTTATAAAATTAAATTTTATTTAATAATATAAAAAAAAAATTCTAAAAAAAAGCAAAATAACAAATTTTAAAAAATATATTATTTATATAATAAATTAAATTATTTTGCAAAAGATTATCAATTATAAAATTTAATAAATTGTTAACAAATTAATATTATATTAAAAGAGATATTTAATAGTTAAAACAATATTAGAAAACAAATTAATATAGAAACAAATATTTTTAAAACTAAATTAAACAACAATTATTATTTAATAAAAAATTTAAATTAATTATAAAAAGTTCTAAATAGAATATTATTAGACAAAATATTTGTATTTATATAGAAAATTAATTAAATACTTAATAAAGTTATAAAAGTATAATAATTAAAAATATTATATTTTTATTTAATAATAGACTTAAATAACAAATATAATTAAAAGAACTTTTATAAATATCTAAATAATATTACAAACTATTTTAATACTTTAACTAGCTTATTAAGAAACAAAGAGATAAATTAAATTATAAATAAATACAAGAAAGCGCTAGAAAGCAATATTACTATAAAAAGAAATATTTTTAATAAAATTAAGTAACAACTAAGTAGTATAAATTTATTTTAAAAAAAAATAAAAAAAGCAAAGAAATATACAATATTTAGTTAAACAAAATACTATAACAATTTATATTAAACTTATTTAGAAAATAAAAAAGAATTTAAATAATTTTCTAGAAAGTTATCTATCTTTAAATAATAGCAAAAAAAAGCTTAGTATAAATAAATATTTAAAGCAAAAATTGCAATACAAAAACAAAAAAAAATTTAAATTTTTTAATAAAAAATATATTAGAGAAATACAATATATTAGCTTAATAGCAATAACTAAATTTAATAATATATATATAATATTTTATTATATTAATTAAGATTAATAATTATTAATTTATTGCAATAATTAATTTTAATATAATAGATAATTTTATAATTAGAATTTTTGTTAAAAGAAAAGAGTATTTTATTTAAAAGAAATCTAATATATACAATCTAGTAATTGTAAATAGAAATCTATTATTTAATAAAAATAGAAAAATAAATAGAAAAACAAAGTTACTATTAATAGTTATTTAGTAATATTACAAAGAACTAATCTTTAATATAATAGAAATAGCTATTTATAATATTATTCTAGAAATATCTTAATTAAAGCAATACAATTTAAAAATTAATTAAAATATATAAATACTTAAATTTGCGCAATATAATTATATAATTTATATTTAATTTATATATTAATAGCATTCGATAATAGATAAAAGAATAAATCGAAAATTAATTATAAATAGCAAGTTTATATTTTTGCAAAAAAATAATTAAACAAAGTTTAATTCGATAGATATTAACAAAGATTAGTCAAATTACAAAGTTAAAATAAGTAAAGAAAATTACAAATTTTTTAAAAGTCTTAAACTATCTAATATAGCAAAGAAATTGCTAAAGTATATACTACAAATATACAACAATTAAGAATATCTATTTTAAAAAAAAAAAACAATAAAGATTCTCTCTAAATATTAATTGTAAAATTATAAAATTAAACTTAAATTAGACAAACAATTTATATTTAAATTTATATATATTTTATTCGAAAAGAAACTCGAAGTATTTTGCAAATATCTAATAAAAAATAAAAAATAAAAATTTATTAAAAAATCTTAATTATAGATAGAATATTTAATTCTCTTTATATTAAAAAAGAATAAAACTTTTTGTTTATATATTAATTATTAAAAACTAAACAATATTATAATTAAGAATTAATACTTACTACTTAATATTAGTAAACTTTAAAATTAACTATTTAAAACAAAATATTTTATTAAACTAAACTTACAAAAAGTATACAATTAAATTAGAATAAAAATATAAAAAAAAAAAAAAAAAACTTTTTGTATATAATATAAATTATACAAATATATAATAATATTGTTCGAATTTACAAATATCTTAACAATATATTAGAAAATAATTAATAATATATTATAACAATATTTAAATTAATTTATTATAATTTATTTAAATAATATTATAATTTATTTAAAAATCTTAAAAAAATATATTAGTTATATTTTTAAAATATTAAAATATCTAAATATAAAAAACTTATATTTTAAGTTAAAGAAATACAAATTTTATTAAAAGAAAGTTAACTTTCTTAAATTTGTTGTTAAACAATATAAAATATATATAAATTTTAAGAAACTATAAATAGTTAAAAAATAAAAATTATTAATAAATATTAAGAAAGTACAATTTTTTCTAAATTTTATAAACTATAATAAGAAATTTATAAAAAACTATTTAGCAAACGCAATATTATTAACAAATCTTATAAAAAAAAAATATTATAGTTATAAGAACTTGCAAAAAAAAATTTATTTTAGAATCTTAAATTAAAGTACTTAAAGAAATTAGTACTAAAAATATATAATTTGCAATTATTAAGTAGAATTAAAATTAATATATTAGATTTAGTTATTAATATATACTTTAGTTAAAGATATAAAAATATATAGTACTTAGTAGTATATTTTTTAAAAAAAAATTTGTTAATTAAATAGAATTATAATATTTACAATAAAAAACTATTAATTATAGTAGTTTTTTTAAAATTATAAAAAATATATACAAAAAAATTATTAGAACTTACAATTTTTACAAATTATAAAAATCTTATATACTTTACTATTATAAAACAATTAAACAAAAAATAAATATAATAGTTAAAAAAACTAGAATAATACAAATTTAGAATATAATATATTTTAGACAAAAATAATAATAGAGCAAATATATTTAGCAAAAAAAAATAATTATATAGAAATAAAAGAATTATTTAATTATAATATATTTAAGATTAATAAAAACAAATTACTATTAGCAAATAAATATAAACTAAATATTATATTATAAATATTTCGAAATAATATAGAAAAATTTTTAATAAAAAAAGAAAAATTTTAGATATCTATTAACAAAATCGACAAATATATAAAAAAATATTATAATAAATTATTGCAAAAGTACTTAAAAGTAACAAAAATTTTTTAATTTTTATATTAGTATTATTAATTTTTGCAAATAAAACAAACTATTAAGATATATATTAAACAATATTTTAACTATTAGTAAAACAAATATAGTATATATACAAGCTATAACAAAATTTAATATTAAAAACTATCTAAATTACTATAGAATAAAATTACAATAAATTTTATTATTAAATTGCTTAAGTTAATAAATTTAGCAATTAAAGATAGATATAATTTAATACTAATAATAGTTAATAAACTTATTAAATACTTATATATTATTATATATAAAAAGAAGTTTATTGCAAAATAACTAAAATATATTGTATTAAATTAACTTATATAATACTATAATATATCTAAGAAATTAATTAGTAATAGAGACAAGCTCTTTATATCTAATTATTAAAAGATACTTCTTTTAATATTAGATATAAAACTTCGAATATCTATTATTTACTATTTAATTACAAATAATTAAATAGAAAAAACAAATTAGAGTTTTAAGTAATATCTAAGATACTATATTAACAATACTTATAGCAATTAAGTATTACTTCTATCTATAGTACAACTAGTACTTAATACAAAGATTTTAAATACTATTAAAATAACTCTATTCTTTGTTAACTATAACAAAAAATTAATTTTTTTTAAAAAAGAATATATATATTTGTTTGCGCAATTAGCTATTAAAAGAATAGCAATACTAAAAAAGATATATAACAATATCTTAGAAATATAGAAAAAATCAATTAGATATTAGAATAAAAAACAAAAAACAATATCTTAGCTAAAGAAAAAAAATAAAATATATTTTCTTATAAAAAATCTTAGAATAAGAAAATTAAACAAAAAATTAAATTATATTAAAGTTAAATTGTTTTTTATTAAAAAGATTAAAAGATTAGTTAATTATAAACTCGATTTATCTAAAAATATTAAAGTATTTTTAGTATTTTATATATTATTGTTAAAATTAGCAGATTTAACTATATTTTTACAAAATATCTTTTATTTCTATTAATAGAAAAAAGAACAATTTGAGATTAAAAAAATTCTACAATAAAAAAATTAGAAATATCTTATTAAGTAAAAGAAATATTTTATTTCTAAAAATACTTAGAAATCTATTAAAAATTTAAAATATTGTCAACATTATCTATAGCAATTTTATTAAAAGAAATTAATAAAATAAACAATTATTCTTCTATAATATTAAGAAAGATAATCTGTTCTAAAACAATATTAATTAAAGACTTAGAAAATAGTTCAAATATTAACTCTTTAACTAATAAGACAAACTCTTTTAGATTTTGAAATTTTCTATTTACTATTGTTTGTTGTTTATTTTTTATATATTTTAATTGCAATAGCAAGCAATTTTCTTTTGTCTATATTTTACAATATTTTATTATAGTATTATAAAGCTGCTATTTAAGTACTTTTTGTTATATTTCGAAACAATATTAGTGCGCAATATTTAGAAAAATCAAATTATAAAAGCAATTCTTCTTTATATACTTTATATACTTATTAGAATCTTCTTAAATTTAATACAACTTATTTAGATAATTGCAACAACAATAGAAATATATTCTATTAATAGAAATGTCGAGTTTTGTTAGTTAAATAAAACAACAATTATAGAAAAAAGATTTGCTTTTTAATATTGTATAAAACTTGTTTTCGAAACAAAAATATAAAGAAGAGAGAGATAGTATTACAAGTCTAGCAATATATAAAATACACAAAGAAGTAAAATTAAGCACAAATACTTGTATATACTCTATTAGCTTTATTAGAAAAGTAAGAAGAGATTGCTTTTTTTGCTCTTTTAGAAGAGCAAAAATAATATTGCTCTATAATTCTATTAGAAAAGTTAGAAAAGCAAAAATAATCTTATAGTATATAGATCTTCTAAAATACGACTTTTTTATAGATTGTATTTAACTTATCTATTAAGTTATTTTCTATTATAGATATAAGCTGCAAATTCTTGTTATTAAATAATTGCTTGCATTGTCTAAAGATATCTACAAATCTCTTTAACAGTATTAATCTATTCTGATACTCTAGTTGTCTAGATAGCAGCGTAATATCTATCAAATTATTTCCTATTATTAATATAAGCTGCAAACTCTTGTTACCAAGTAATTGCTTATATTGTCTAAAGATATTTACAAATCTCTTTAATAGTATTAATCTATCCTAATACTCTAGTTGTCTAGATAGTAGTATAATATATTGCTAGAATCTTTTAAAGAAGTTTTATTAAAGCAAAGTATAAAAATAGTATTCTAATTTTAATTAGTCGAAAGTTAAAATTGTTTAAACAATATATTAAATAGCAACTCGAGAGTCTTTATAATAGACTCGACAAAATATACTTTATTTATCTTTAAATTGTTAATATTCTTTTATTTTATTACAATTATTTCTTTCTTCTTATTCTTTAGAAAATCTAGTTGTTTTTCTAGTCGACTTAGCTTTGTATGTATATTGCGCACTTCTTTTTTTAAGTATATTTGCTCTCTATAAATTCGTTTAATTAATATAGAGAAAATTGTCAAATTATAATTACAACTAGATTGCACACACTTTATACACTTTTTAAAATTATTACTTATACAATAGATCTTATTAAACATTGTACAATTACAACAAGAACATATTACTAGAGATATTAAACTTAACGCGTTAAGAAGATCTTTCTTTTTAGAAGAGAAATTTCTAGTATTAATCTTTCTTGAAGACATAATAGAAAGACATTGGATTTCGAGACAAAAACTTTGAAGAAGAGAAATAGTATTATAAGCTTATTAAAAGCTATACTAGTAGTTTAGATTCTACATCTTTAAGATAAATCTACTATTATATTCGACATATTTAAGAAGCGAGCATCTTAAGTATAATACTCGATATACTTAAGAAGCAAATATCTTGAGTATAATGTTTGATATATTTAATAAGCGAACATTGCGAGCAATTATACTTGTTATGTTTGACGAACAAGCAAGACAAGCAATTAGTATTTTCTTAGTATATAGAAACTAAAGAACACAACTTCTTTATAAATTGTATTTAACTTATTTATCAAGTTATTCTTTATTATAGATACAAAGTTGCAAATTCTTGTTATCAAGTAATTGCTTGCATTGCTTGAAGACGTCTACAAATCTCTTCAACAATATTAATCTATCTTGATACTCTAGTTGTCTAGATAGCAGCGTAACAATCTCTTAGAACTTTATATTTTGTTATAATTCTTTTAAAAATAATAAACTATTATTATTTATAATAAATATATAAGTAAATATATAATCTATTTATTAAATTTTGTAAAATACTAATCTATAGATTTGTTTTATAGTATTATAGTCTATCTTAACTATAAGCAATTAGTATTTCGATAATATTAATTACTTATAAGATAATACTACTTATATTAAGTTAGAACTCTTAGTATAAAGTTACGCTAGACTATATTAAAATAGTATTTACTTTTTACTTAGACAAGATTATATATATATACAATACAATAGAATAAGAAGAAAATAATATATTAATTATTATCTTTTTATTGTCTAAAGTCTATATATAGAAGATAAATTAGATTTCTCTTTGTTTTTTCTATAAGTAATCTTACTAAAATAAGCGAGAATTCTATTGTCTCTTCCTATAGATTAAAACTTCGATAATAATATCAAAATTTAGTATTTCCGAACAATATAACTATTTATAAAGCGATACTTCTTATAAAGCAACTACTTATAGTTAGATTAATTGTTAAGTCGAATTTCGATTCTAACTACATCGGCAATTCCGGAGAAGACGTTTTATATAAGCTAATCCTGCTATCGATTCTTTATAGAGACGACATCGACATTTCTGCTCGTTTCTGCTTGTGCTAATCTAATTAGGAAATTAATATTATTTATATAAATTAATATTATTTTATACTTAGTTCGAAATTTTTAGCTCAATTGGACTAGTACTAGAGACGTAATAAATTATCAAAATTAGAATTTTTCGATTCTATAAATAAATTCGCGTCTATAAGCGTCAATCTATTAATAAAATCGAGATATTCTATTTTCGATAATTTATTACGTTTCTAGTACTAGCCCGATTGGACTAAAAATTTTGAACTAAGTATAAAACAATTCTAATTTATATAAATAATTTTAATTTCCTAATTAGGTTAGCGCGAGCAAAAACAAGCAGAAATGTCGATGTCGTCTCTGTAGAGAATCGATAGCAGGATTAGCTTATATAAAGTCTCTCTCCCGGAATTGCCGATATATTAGAATCGACTTAACTTAACAATTTTAATATTAGAAATCAAATTAAAACTCGAGTTAATTTCTACTTTTTTAAAATCGAATTAATTCGATTTAACTTAATTCTCGATTTTAATATTAGAAATCGAATCGAATTGTTAAGAATTGTTAAGAATTCTAAAAATAATATAAAATTGATTTTTTTTTAATTATTTTCTAGATAATATACAATAGTAATATATAATATAAGAACAATCTACTATATTTATTAATTAAATTAAATAGATTAATTATTTCTATTAAATTATTAACTAATTATTACTAAAATTTACTAAAAATAGTAGTTTTGGCAATTCGAATTGGTTTTTTCGAATTGAGTTTCGATTTCAACTCTAGAAATCGAATCGACTCGATCCAATTCGGGTCGGGTATTCGACTCGAACTCGATAATCTGACCCGACGCGATCAATCTACTTATAGTCAAGATAGACTGTACTCTTAAAATAATATAAATTAATAAGAATTTCCAATTATATTGCGTCCCAGAGATTAGCGCTAGACATGTACACACTTGGAGGCACTTATCCTATATCTTTCTTATTGACGCTGTCATCATGTATATGCGAGTCGACGTTAGCGTAGCGATCGTTCTCCAGCGAAGCATTGCCCGATTGAGCACAACATGCTTCACGCAGCGATCTCCCACCACTAGCCA
>JAABUL010002491.1_pt1 | contig 30329 bp, 5 predicted proteins | sample 5559151 | NCBI WGS metagenome assembly JAABUL01 (sample SAMN10711876, study PRJNA513368) | rock metagenome | isolation source: Antarctica rocks | place: Antarctica: Victoria Land, Pudding Butte sud
AATAACTTAGCGAGTTTTAGATCGTTTTAGCTTAAACTTTAAAACTAGCCTATTTAGTTATTTTATTAGTAATATATGACGTAACGTTTATAAATTTCCTATTAGGGCTAGCACGAGCTGGTCTGAGCACAAGTCTCTCCCCAAGGGCTGCTGGAGCCGCTAGGGCCGACTTCCCGAATTGCCGATGAAATATTATAAGCTCCTCCTAAAATAATAAATAGGAGTAAGGAAAGATAATTTAATAAAAATAATCCTTAAGACCTTAATAAACTTAATTTATATAATATAAAATTAGGGGAAGAGGAATATTATAAGCTTATTATTATTAGATATTATAAGAGCTTTTAATAATATATTATATAATAGATTACTTTATAACTTTAAAATAAAAGGAATTTTATTAATAATTATAATTTAAATTATAAGCTTCTTTTAAGGAAGGATAATATTTATTATAATAAGGATAAGAATTAATTAAATAAAAGAAGTAAGAATAAAGATCCCTTAAGACTTCTTAATTTTATTAATCCTTTTCCTATTCTTTAATAAGCTATTAATTAAGGAATATATAAGGATTAAACTCCTTATATAAGTAAGGGATTTTATTAATAATATTTACCTTTTAATATATAATAAGTTTATTAAAAAAAATCCTATTAACTTAAAAAGGCTTATTAAATTTATTAAAAATAGGTAAAGACTTATAATATAGTATTTATATTATAAAAATATAAATTAATCTACCTCTTAAGAATATTAAAGAAATCTAATATATTAGAAATAATTTAATTTAATAATATAAAAGTTACCTTAAGTATAAGTATATAAGTCCTAAGATTATATATTAACTTAAAACTCTATTAAGGCTTATATATTATTTAAATTAAGGTAAGGGCTATTATTTAATCTTAGGTACTTAAGTACTTAATAAGCTTAACTTAAGGTATAATCTTTATAAGATATAAGATAATTTATAATATAATAATTTAATTAATATTTATATTTATAGCCCTAATATAATATTACTTAAAGGGAATAATTGATATTATAAAAACTTATATATAAACTTTAATAATAATATAAAATAATTATTTAAAGTTAATTCTTAATATATATAAAGTTATATTAATATTAATATTAAAGGTAAAGGTAGTAACTTCCTTAATTTAAGTATAACTTAATAATTTAATAATAAAATATTAAATACTTTATAATACCTACGTGAGTATAATAGTAAGAAATAAGAAAATCTAGCGCTAATTAAAAGGGAAGTATAATAAAATTAAATATTAGGCCCTTACTTTAATATAAGAGAAGGAGAAATAGGCCTTATAAGAGCTTAAAGTTATAAGTTAAGATTAAGTATTAATAAGTACTTATTAAAAGACCTATTAATATAACTTAATAAGGGATATTAAGGAGTTTTAAAATATTAATAATATTTTAATAAAGATAAAGGATTAGAAATAACTTTAATAAGAGGAGTAATAAGAGGCTTATTAAATAACTATCTTAAAGGAAAATTGGGCCTTAATAGTTAAGAGCCCCCTTTTAAATAATTATATTAATTATTATTAGGACTTAAGGAAGGTAAAGAGCTTATTAATAATCTAATTTTATAATAGGAAAAATAGCTTTAAGGTATTTTTATTTAAGGTTAATATCCTAGGGATTTAAGACTTTAAATATAATTATAATTAAGTAAAATAAGATATAAAGTATATCCTCCTTTTTTATTTAAAATTATAAAAGTTAAGATTAAATTTAATTAAGGAAGTTAAAACTTATAACTTTAAGGAGATATTAATTAAATTAAGGAGTACTTATATAATAACCTATTAATTAATAAAGATAGGTTACCTAAAATAATTCTAATTTATTAAGCTTTAATTAAAGTAAATAAAACTCCCTTAAGAAGTAATCTTACTACTAAAATTAATAAAGGTACTAAAAATAAAGTAGAAAGAGAAGAAGATAATTAAAGAGTTATAAGAATATTATTAATTAAATATAATATAATAAAAGATATAATCTTAATAAAAAGGACTTATTAGGCTACCTAATAAATAAAATATCATAAGAAAAGAAGGTAATAAGTAAAAGTTTTTAATTATAAAAGGTTTCTTCTACGCCCTATTATAATAAGATATAGTAGCTTTACTACTTTCCCTACTAGGCGGGTATACCTAAGCGTAAAAGACTACCCTTATTAGTATAAATAATACTAGAATAGGCGTATAAATAATTAATTAATTAATATCTTAATCTTAATTATTCTAATTATTCTATCCTAAAAAATCTTCTTTAAGATAGATAAATTAGAGGTAAAGTAATATCTTATTACCTTCTACTCTTATAAATTAATATTTATAGAGACTAGATATAAGATATATAATTAAGAATTACTTATAATAATAAAAGTATTTATAATATAAAGGTATTTCTTAGAAGGAAGCTTATATTAGGTAATAATTATTATAATTTATAATAATTTAAGGTACTTTTATACTATATTATTATTAATAAGAAGATAGGTATATTAGATAATAAAGCTTATTAATTATAACTTTGAAATCTATTATTATATAAATATTAAGAGATCTAACTAATATACTATCTTAATAGCTAGATTATAAATTAATAATAAAGGAAGATAATACTTATTTATTAATATTAAAAAATAAGTTAAAGAATATAAGATATTTTCCTTTAAATAACTTCTAAGTATATAATACTTATAAATTATAAGATAATAAGACCTATATTTAAGAGAGGTATAAAAAGTTAATAATAGGGCTTAAAGAATCTTATATCTTAAGTAAGGGGGAGAGTAACGCGCTCTTAGTAATATAATATAATATAAGTAATAACCTTAACTTTATTATTAGCTAATTTAATTATAAATAAATTATATTAAAAAGGCTTATTATTATAGTATTAGTAGTAGATAGTACTTAAAATAAGTATATTACCTTAATATTAAAAATTATTTAATATTTTTAAAAGGGAGATAAAGAGTTATTTAATAAAAAAGCTACGCTAAGATTAAAGACTTAGCGGAGGCCTATAAATATAGTATAGATAATAAATAATATAAAGACTCTTTATAAGAATAAGGCTATTTATATACCTAATAATAAAGCTATTAGGTAGGAGATTATAAGATTCTATTATAATAACCTATATATTAGTTACTATTTATAGAAGTATATATAAGAGCTAATAGAATAGAAGTTCTATTAAAGGTTAATAAGTTAAGATATCTATAATTATATTTAGGAATACTTAACTTATTAGCTGATAAAACTATATAGATATACTATTTATAAGATCCTATTATTATTACTAATTCTAATAAAGCTATTTTAAGAAATTATAATAGACTTTATTATAAACCTCCCCCTAAGTAAATTAAGAGATAGTATCTATAATATAGTCTTAATAATAGTAGACTATTATATTAAAGTAGCTAAATACTTACTTATAATTTAAATAGTAGATACTATTAGGATAGCTAATTTACTATATTATAATATCTTCTTAACCTATAATTAGCTAGAAGGTATTATAAGTAATAAGGGAATAATATTTATAAGTATATTCTAGGTAGTAATATATTATTATATAAAGGTATAATAAAAGCTAAGTACTATATTCTATCCTTAAATTAATAGATAAATAGAAAGATAGAATAGTATATTAAAGTAATACCTATAATACTACTTAAGTTAAAAGTAAGATAATTAAGTAAAGCTATTATACCTAGTAGAGTTTATATATAATTATATAAAGTATATAAGTACTAGCCTACTCTTATATAAAGTACTTTATAGGTATTTACTTATATTAGACGTTTAATTAATAAAGCTATATATTAGAGATATTTTATTAATAAAATGAAGAATAGAAGACTTTTAAGAAAGTAGAAAGATATTAGAGTAATACTTATATAAAGCCTAAGAGATATAAGTAAAATATATAAATAAATATAAGAAGCTAATAATATTTAACCTTAAAAAGCTTATTTTATTAAATAAAAAAAATATTAATTTAGCCTAATTAATTAAGAAGCTTTTATATAAGTACTTAAGGCTATTTAAGGTAATTAAATATATAAGTAAATAGGCCTATAAACTAGACCTCCCTAAAATATTCTAAATATATCCTATTTTTTATATCTTATTATTAGAGCTTTTTATAGGCGATAATAATAATATTATAAATATATTATAAATAAAGCTTATAAGTAATAAGGAAGATTATAAGGTAAAAGTTATATTAAATTATAAAATCTCTTATGATAAATTAAGATATTTAATAAAGTAAAAAGGTTAATTAAATAATTATAATTAATAATTATATACGTAGGACTTAGAATACACTCTTAATATACTAAAAGCCTTTAAGTAAAGTTAAGAAAAGTTAAGAGAAATATTTTATTACTACTTATAATAGTTATAACTACTATTACTAGGGGGATAGTTATATATTATATTATCTACTTATTATTAGCATTATTACTAGTCCTATTATCCTCCTTATCCTCCTCTTTATTAATTATAATAGGCTTTAGATAGTATTATATACTATTAATAAAGCTTTAAAAGGGGGAAGGAAATATAAAAGATATACCTTAAAATACTTAATATTAAGGAGGCCCTTAAGGGTAGAAATAATCCTTTTAAGAATAATTATATTATTAATTAAAGTAATAATAAGTGTAATATTAAGGTAGCTAGAGTAGGTATATAAGTATATATAATAAAGCTTACTAATAAAGATATATTAAAGGTAAGTAAGGTTAATAGTATTATTACCTTAATTAGTAATAATATTAAAGGAGGTAAGAAGGTAAATTAAGGGATAATAAAGGAAAGGAATAATGTTATTATTATAAGTTATATTTAAGCCTATATAATAGGAGTAATATATAAAGCCCACGGAAAAGGGGGAGTAAATAAGACTACTAAAAATTTTAACTAAATCTAATAATAAAGAAGGAAGGTATATAGAATAGCCTATTATCTCTACGCGTAGTATAAATAATATAGATAAGGTAAAATAATAGTAAGGTTAAACTAGCTTAATATTAGAGGATTAAAGTTAAGGTTAAGAGGGGCCTAAAAAGAGTTAAAAAATTAAAAAGACTATTATAAAATAATATATATATTAAACTACCCGCGGTTATTATAAGGTAATATAAGTATAGTATTAAGGGGTAGTAATAATAATAAGGAAATAATATTATTAAACTTAATATTATTCATTTTAATATTAATAAACTTAATAATATTAATTTTTATAAGAAAGAAGTTATAAATTATTATTATAAGACCTCCTTATATACTTAGTAAAGGCTTAATATTATAGACTTACTATTTAAGCTAAAATACTAATCTTATTATAATACCTTAATAAGAATAATATAACTTAATATATAATTATATAAGAATAATAGATAAATATTACTTATAAGACTCTAATATAAACTTCCTATTTATTATAAAACCTTAACCTCTAAATATTAAGGATTATTAATAAGAATAATATCCTTAAATATAATAATAATAACTCTATTAACTAATAAGGATAGAGTATCTATAAATATTATATAATAGTTCTATAACTTCCTTATTATTAGGAATAATAGCTAAACCTTATTAATTATAAGACTCTATTATAGTTTAAAATAGCGCCTAAGTTATAAGAATAAGATATAACTTATATTTATAAACTATAAGAAATTTATAGAATACCCTTAATTATTATAATATTAATAACGCTCTTAGAATCTAAGAGCCTAGAGGGGGGGATAATTATAAGGACTAGTTAGGAATATAGCTTGGATGTTATATTATAATATTATAATAATACTACGCTACCCCTTTTCCTAATATATAAATAAGGGAATCCCCTAAGAAGGGGAGGCTAGTAATTAATCTTAATACTTATAGAATAGAGAGTTTAATATATATACTAACTAAGCTACTTAGTAATTACATTATTATATAATATCCTTATAGTTATTCTTATTAAGGTAAGTATTTACTTATATATAATATATATAATTAATATAAGTTTAGTATATTAAGCTTTACCCTTCTTTTATAATTATCTATTCTTATAATATTCCTTATTTATTAATAAATATTTATAAATAGTATATCTACTACGTAGATAAACTTAAAGTAATATTTTAAATATAAATATAAATATTTATATTATATATTATTTATATATTAATAATATAAGTAATATTACCTTTATATTAGCTCCTAGGGATAAGAAAGTAATATTAAGGTATTATAACTATTGTAATTATTATTTAATATCCTTATAAGTTAATAGGTTTTTATTAATAATTAGAATTATCTTTATTAATATAATATATATTAACTATTTAATTTAAATTCCGATTATTATTATCTTTATTTATAATAAAGTTATTAGCCTTTATTAATCTCTTTACTATAATAGATTATCTAGTAATTAGGACCCTTACTCTTATCTTCCCTTATCTATTAGCCTAAAAGTCCCTATTATAATAATAGGCCTAGCGCGAAGTCTTAGCATTTTTAGTAGAATATTAAGACTTTTAGTAGTAGTAAGTACGTATTATACCTATATAAGTACCTACGTATATAATTTTAATTAATTAATATTAAAAGATATACCTTTATTATTACTATTTAATAATATAAAAATTATGTAAATCCGCCTATTAGTATAAAAGATATATATTAAATTATAATACTTTATTTAATAAAAAAAATTAATAAATCCCTTTAAAATATTTATAATCTTAAGTATATTAAGGTAAATCCTGTTATACTTATATTATATTTATTAAGGATTATAATTATTATTAATAAGTTATTTTTTAAGTTAATCTTAATCCTTTAAGTTTAAAGCTTAAAGATAAGTTTATTAATAATAATAAATATTATATTATAATAAAAGGATATTTAGCTATACTTATATATTATATATCCTTATAATTATAGATTCTTTACTTTAATATAGAATATAAGGTTTAAACTTCCTAATAATAAGTAGACTTAGAAAGTATAATAATATACTTTATTTATTATATATAATAGCTTAATAACTAAAGTAATATTTAAAATATATAATTTCTAGTTATTATTTTAGTTATAATATTTACTTAACGTAATCTTTTATATAGATATCTAACTCCTATAAAGAGGTCCTATAGATAATCTATCCTATAAGATTATCTTATAAAAACCTATACTATCCTATAATAGGATAGGATTAAAGCCCCTAAACCTATACTATCTTATAGAATAGCTAGGAAGGCTAATATCCTATACTATCCTATATCTTTCTAGCTAGTAAGCTCTAGTACTTAAAACCCCTTATATCTAAGTTAGATATAAGGGGTTTTTAAGTACTAGAGCTACTTTAAAAGGCCTTATACTTATTATATATATGTTAATAGTAGTAAACTAGTCGCTTAGTAGCTAAATAATAAGATATCTATATATTAATATCGTTGGCATTGTGCCTTATTACGTGACGGGTATTTGCGACTTATGACGACATGCCTATAGTAATATCTATGAAAGGCAACACCGCACTAACGACGATTTGATATTGTACTGCAGGATGGCGATCGAGTGGTGACCTGTAGGGGAGGAGGGCTGCTCTACGTATTGATACCGGTGTGATAATTCGGCCTCTTCGGTTGGGCTCAGTGTTCCGTGGGGTTGGGAGGCTTTAGTGGCGCCACTGTCGGTCGGGGTCAAGGCCTTGGCTGGGTGGCTCTCTCTCTGCTCTGTGACAAAACCTCTCGGCACGCTCTTCCCACTAAATCCACCCAATTTACTTCTCATGGCGACGAGCGCATCCACCGTGCGGGCCCCGTCGAAAGATGTTAGAGGCGAGACTTCGACGTCGCCCTTTGGTGCAGACATACTGCATTGCTGTTGTTTATTGATACATTCTTGACAGCCGCTATCGGGTTGAGGGACGCATCTTTTCTTCTTCTGCCGACATTGTTCGCACTATATAGGATCAGCGAGTGACTGATTAGAAAAGGAGCGGTGTTCTTGGCAGGAGACGTGGTAGGAGAATTTGGAGGCTTTACTGACCGCGGCCTTCAGCTTGGCCTTCGGCTTTTTGGATAACGTTCTTGAGAGCTGGTTTGCATAGCATGTAGCTGTAGAGGTATCAACAGAGGATTGTTGTGGTTGGTTGAGAGGGTTTTACAAGTATTGTCTTCGGAAACGGCAGAGTCAGACGTGGTAGGCCATGGAGAGGACGTCTGTCCAGATGGCATGGGCCACTCTTCCATTGCCCCGTTCGGTAACTTTGCAGTAAACGTGTAGGCCTAAACTGTAGTCAAAGAAGACATAAGCTAACCATGAAGTACTGCGTGCGAATGGCTATGAAGAAATCTTCTGCTATGTGAATGAAATCTTTCGCAAAAGCTGGGAGATTGGTTTGAAGGACCATTGAGAAAGCTATACTCGCTACAGATGCGAAAGGGGTTGGCATGGGATTTGGGGCTTATGCAGAGCTCCGAACTCTGAAACAAGGACTAGAGTGTGTCTCGACTGGCAGGGCCGAGAAAGGACAGATGCAAAAAGTCCATATGGTCAATATAGTCACTCCTAAATATACCAAGGAGCAAGTGTGACCCAAAAGGCGAAGCGGGTGCCAAGCGTACTTGCTTGCTAAGCCAATAGAAACGGTGATCGGGGTTGTGTTTTAGGCTATATGTCTCACCCACGTAGTCCTCGCTCACAAGATCTGTCTCAATCAAATCATGGAATGCGAGAGTATGATAGTCACACAAGGCCAAGGGCGAGGCGTCGATGGTTTTGATAGGCCTCCAAGTGCTGGTTTGATCAGCTTCGAATGGATATAATAGGGAGAGTAGCCTCACTTGACGATCCTCACGCGCCATTCACCGCTTGCGATGTATTTTGCTATCTCTTCATCAGTGAGATGTCGCTTGGCTCGACGGTATCCTCCATCGATCGTGTGATCTGCAACTGTCAGCGCTGCAGATGTAGTTAGGCATAACCTGCACTTGCCAATGTGAACGGCATACACTGGCGGGGCCGGCTGTCTGGGCTCCTGGAACGTATTCTCTGGGATACCCTTGGCGAATTCTATATCCTTCCGTGCCTCGGTACTGCTGCGGTGTTGGAATTCAGACCGAGTCGGCCTTGGCAGATAACTAAGCAGGGTCTTGGCATGCATATATAGTATTTTCTATCATGCGTATTCTTTTATATATATATATCTATATCTATAATAGCTAATAAACTATTATATTATATTAATAAGACTACTTATACTTTATATCTTTTATTAAATTATAAGCCTAGGTTTAGCGTAACCTAGGGATTATATAAATTATAATTAGTAAGCTTTTTAATAAGACTTTAGGTAGTACTTAAAAGTATTATTCCTAAGACTATTTAATACTAATAATATTATAATAGACTATTAGAAAATTCTAAAGCTTAAGGATATAAATAATTATAAGTAATAGAAGGTAGTTATTTAATCCTATCTTATTATCAATAGTATATTTGTGGTTATTAAGTTAAAATATAAAGTATTAAATACTTTATCCTTATTAAGTCTAATAGTATTTAATTAGCTATTAATAAGAAAGACTTAAATAAATAAGATAAATATATTAAAATAGAGGATAAAGTAAATACTACTATTTATATCTCTTATATACTTATAACTTATAATATAATTAAATACCTTAAGATAGTTAAAGAAATATAGGATAAATTAAAGTTATTATATAAAATAGAGTTATATATTATTAGGAAAGTAATATACTTTATCTTATATAACCTTTAATTTAATAAGTTTAGTAACCTTTATACTTACTTAGCTAAGTTTAAGAAGTATATTAATAAGTTATAATAAATAGGAATCCTATTATATAAATATTTTTAAATAATAGTCTTTAAGAGGAGCCTATTAGAGTATATAGAAGTAGTAATCTATATCCTAATTAAAATCTAATAGTTTAAGAAAGAGCTAATAGACTTTAAGTACCTTATTATATTATTAATTAATAGGGAGGTATTTATAAAGACTAAAGAATCTAAGGTATTTATAGGTAAATTTGAAAAATAATTAAAATCAGGCTAAAATTTAATTAATAAAGGCTTAGGTAATAATATTAAAAAGTATATATTCTATAATAATAATTATAATATAAAGAGTTACTATTATATTAGAAGGTTTTAAGTATAAGATAAAAGAAGATCTAGAAGTATAAAGTAATAAATGTAGTAAAGATTCTAACTATTAATAAAATAAGTAAAAATTAAATAAGTAAAAATAAGATAAATTATATATTACTTACTATAAAAATAGCCTATAAAATAATAAGTTTTATAAGATTATTATTAACTTAAATAATTAGGAGTATATCTTTTAAGACTACTCTAAGTTTACAAACTATTTATTAATTAAGAGTTATATAATATCTAGCCTTATTAATAATAATCCTATTAATATTATAATTATTAAGATTATATTAATCCTAATTATTATTATTATTAAAGTTAATAAATTTATATTAATAAATTTATATTATATATCTAATATTAAGTTTAATCTCCTATTAATTATATAGCTAGACCTCCTAGGCTATAAGTATATAAGAGGTAATAGATAGAAGATATTTTATAATAAATAAGATTAAGAGGTATTATAAGTTTTCTTATATAATTAGATATATTAGCTAGAAATTATATAAACCTATTAAATAAGAGCTTTTTACCTTAAATCCTTTATACTTATTGAGAATAATACGTTAGAAATCTAATAATATAAGAGATATAATTATATTAGTATAAAAACTATTAAGGCTATTACTTATACTACTAATATTAATTATAAAGTAGTAGATTATTTATAAGAATATAAGACTTAAGAGTTATATAAGAGTTATATATCTAATAAACTAACTTATATATTATCATATATCCTAATACCTAGAGTTATTATAAATAGCTAATACTAATATATTAATTTATTATTAGTAAGTTATATAATTATCCTTAGAAGTTATATTAATATAATAATCTCTATATATAAAGTGTTAGGATTTTCTTAAATAGATCTTATAACTAGTTAGAAGGGGCTATAATAAAAAACTAAATTTTTAAAAAAAAATTAAAAAAATTAAGGCTATAATATAATATTTATTTAAAGTAATAATAAAATAATCTAAAATAATAAATATATTAAAATCCTTAAGAAATATAATATAATTTTAACTCTTATAATATTATATAATTTATATTAAAATAGGATTATTAAATAAAAGAAATAAATATTATTTTTAAAAGTTAAAATAATTCTTATTAATATTAATCTACCTTAATATTTCTAGGGTAAGGTTATATACTATATTAATTATATTAATAACCTTATATTAAGTATTAATAAGAAGTTACCTTTTAAGTAATAAAATAATTATAAGTTATAATTAATATATTTAAAGTTATTTAAATATTAATACTACTCTTATAATACCTTACCTAAATTAAAGTTTAATTTAATAATTAAAGTTATTATTATAATACTATCTAGTTATATTAATAAGTAATCTACCTAAGATAATAAATCTTAAAAAGTTATTCTTAAATTATTAGATTATTTTATTTATAATAAGATATAAGTTAATTATAATTAAATTAATAAAAGAGATATAAAGTCTATTAATAATCCTAATAGGTTTAAGATTATACTTACTTATATTAATAATAATAATAAAGATTACCCCTATCTTATATTTATAACTAAGATATTTTATAGATTAGGTAGTAATAAATAGCTTACTATTATTAAGAAGGAATTAGCTAATTATACTACTTAATAGATATAATAAATACTATATAAGCTACCCCTAAAGGTATATATATTATTAGGAGGATAGGTCTTATCCTATAAATTTAAATTAATAGGTAAAATTAATAAATATAAAATCTAATAGGTAGTTAAAGGCTTTTATATATTTAAGAATGTTAATTTTAATAAGACTATCTTATTTATTATAAAATATTATTATAATAACTTCTTTTTACTTTAATAGCTAAGTATAAATTAATTATTAAGTATTTTAATATTATTATAGCCTTTCTAGAATTACTTATATAAGACGAGATATAAGTAGAATAATCCTATTACTTTATTAATAAATAGTTAGAATATACTTATAAATTAAATAAGGCTTTATATAGCCTTAAATAAGTATTTTATAAATAATATAAAATCCTTTATATAATACTTAAGTTATTAAGTTTTAAATATCTTAAGTATAATTATTATATATTCATAAATTATATAATAAAGGTTATTATTATAACTTATATAAATAACTTATTATTTATAACCTATAATTATAAGTTAATTACTTAGATTAAGAAGGAGCTAGATAAGAAGTTTAGCTTTAAGTATATAAATTATTTAAAAGATTATTTAAGTATATAAATTATTTAAAATTATAATAATTAATTAATTTAAATTAATTAAATTAAATACATTAAATAACTATTTAATTAGCTTAATATAAAATACTATTTACTAGTAAAGTTATTAATAAAAGAGGTATATATTACTATTATCCTAGAAGGTTCTATAACTCTTATAAATAATAAGGAGGTATTTTAATTATTAATAAGGGTATTTAATTAACTTAATATTATAACTTAACTAGATATTATTTATACTATTCCTATTTAAATTATTTACTTAATAATCCTATCCTAGAATATATAAAGGTAGTATTATAGCTATTACTAAAGACTTTATATCTTAGTATATTACTTGGCCTAAAGGGCTACTAGCTAGATTAGGCCTAGTATATTAATACTTAGGTAGGCTTTCTATCTTTCTAGTAATATATCTTCTTACTACCTTATAAACGTACCTTATAAGTAGTAGTAATACTATAAAAGATCTTATTCTAGGTTATTAAGTACTATATTATATATTAATAAGAACGCTAGTCCTAGCGGTACTAGCCTTATAATACTAGTCCTACTAATTTATTAGTCTTGCGCTTACTACTATATCCCTAATCTATTTAGTACTTATTTAGGACGCTTATTAAAGACTTTATAGTACTTAATACCTTATATACTATTAAAGCCTTCCGCTAATAACGTCCTTAATACCTATATACCCTTACTTATTAGCTAAATAATTAAGGGGTTTCTTTAATTTTACTAAGTAAAAGGTAGGGGTTTCCCTACTAAGATATTATTATCTTAATAAGGTAACTACCTCTTACCTTTTTACTTACCTCCTTACTAGGCCTTTTACTTACCTCCTTACTAGGCCTACCCGCTTAGTTAATAAGCTAGCTATAGACTAGGTAGTCCTAGATTAGGTGATCTACTAGGTATATTAGATTAACTCGTTTATTAAGAGTAATAACTTAATAGTAAGAGACCTTTTAGTAAACTCTTATTATACCTTAAGATATTTAATAACTAACTACCTACATTTAGTAAACTATCCTCTTAATAAAGATAATAGAATCCTAGAATTATCTATTAAATAATAAACTAGGATAATATCTTTACCTACTATTATAATAAGATATTTATTAGAGTAAGTTATTAATAAATACTACTTTAATATTAATATTTAAATCTAGAGAATTAACTTTAAGTAGGTATATATTATATTAATAGACTTTAAACTTGTACCTATTATATCTATTATTAAAGGCTCTAATAACTTCAATATTAATATACTAGTATCTAATATAATTATTACCTCCTTCTTAGAGGCCTAATAGTATAAAATAGCTATTATTATTATATAAGCTATAAATATCTTTAGCTAGATATAAGCTATAACTAGCTAAGTAAATAGTTAACTAATAATAGTAGCTACTACTACTATAGTAGTATAATAAGGTCTTAAACTAGCTACCTTTTAGCTAAGAAATATAAGATATTTTAATCCTAATCTATAAGTTATACATATTAAGGTAAAAGATAATTATAATATATATTATAATATATTTAGCTTTATTAATTACTTATAAACAAAGGCTTCTACTATTAACCTAGCTATCTTAAGGTAAAATATTAATAGCTATTTACTTAAAGCTATTAATAAATAATATATTAATTAATTAGATAACCTTACTTACTTTAAGCTACAAAATAATCCTAATAATATTAACTAGTAATATTAGAATCTTAAAATAAGATTTTATAACTCCTTAAATAAATTATTATCTTTACTTAAGGTAATTTATTATATTATAAAAGATATTAGGAATTATTGAAATCCTATAGATTATATTAATACTATTATTCTTAATAGTAAAAATATTAATATTACTTTAATAAATATAACCTAAGTCTTACTTATATATAAATATATAAATAGTGAATTAAGATAAGATTTACTTTATTTATCTAAGATATCTACTATTAATAGTCTACTTATTAAGCTATACTATTAGAAAGATATTTAATTTAATATTTATAGGAAGCCTAAGTTAAGGCCCTTAATTTAAGGGAAATAGTAATAGCCTTAAGCTAATAAATAAGGTTAGTATACTTCTAATTCTAATTTTAATCTTAATTATTAACCTTTTAATTTAAATTTATATTAATATAATTAAGGATCTAATAAATATAATAAGGCCTTAAAGCCTTATAATAGTCTATTAAATCCTTATAATAATAAATTATATAGTAATCCTACTTTTAACTCTTAAAATTATAATAATAATAAAATATAGTAATAAAATTTATAAGTATAAATCCTCCCTAGTAGGCGTTAATAGCTATAGATTACTAATAGAAATATAAATATATCTTCTAGGACCTTAATATTATTAAAGGCTTTATAGTATAGTAGGTAAAATTATAATAAATCCCTATTATAAGCCTTTTTAAGTAAATCCTAGCTAACGTCCTTATAATAATTAGGCCTACTAGGTAAGTATTAAAGATAGAATAGAGGAGGATAATAAGGCCCTTAATAAGTAAGGATAATATAATATATATAAGGAGGGATACTATTAAGGTATCTATTAGTCTTAAGTAAATTAACTAGCCTACTAAGTTATAAAAGGCTCTATTAAGGGTCTTAATAAAAATAATAAAGAAGATACTATTAAAAGTTATTTTATTAACTTAAGAATAGAAGTAGCTAAGTATACTTATTACTTATATAATTCTAGCTTTAAATTAAATAATACCTTATATTATTATATACGCTCTAACTATTTACCTTATATAAGTAAATCCTATAAGGCTATTAATAATATTAATAGTAAAACTATTATATAATTTAACTCTATAGATATTACTATTAAAGGTTATAACTTTTAAGGTTATTATTATATTATAATTCTTATTACTTTTATAATAAACGGTGTTAACTATAATATTTATATTAATATTAAGGCCTAAGTAAGCCTAATTAATTAAAGCTTTTTATTTACCTTATATTTAAAGGCTTTAATAGAGTAAATACCTACTCTTATAATTAAAAAAGATATTAATAATAATAAGTATAATATTAATAAGTTTATTAAGGTATTAATATACTTTAAAGGCTTTAATAACTCTAGTAAGACTAGGATTACTATTATAAATTATAAGTTTTATATTATTAATAACATTAGTAAATCGGGGATAGCCCGCTAAATTATCAGGTTATAAATACGCCTAGGGCCGGCCTATAACTACCTCGAGTTAAGTAGCCTATACGTAGGCTACTAAGACCCCTAATAATAATATTCCTCTAATATATAGCCTTCTATAAGTACTCGCTAGAGCTATTATACTCTAAGGCCTAATGTTACTAAAATTATAATAATAGATTTAGGCGATTAAGGTAAAGTTCTCGCGGGGGTATATACCTAATATCCTCTACTAATATATATTAGGGCGTACGTAGGTATATAATATATAATATATAGCGTATAATTATAATAAGTCCCTTACTAACTTAATCTAATTAAGTCTAATATAAACTAACTTAGCCTAACTAGCCTAAGAAGCCTAAGGCTATTTAATAATAGCCTGACTAGCCTAGAGCTTACTAGGACTAAGATATATATAGATTAGCCCTAGGAGCCCTAAGCCGCCTACTAGACTTAGGGCTAGCTCTCCTAATTTACTAATAAAGCTTTTAGTAAAGGCTCTTATTATAATTAATATCCTAAAGCCTAAGTAAATAATTATTAACATTAGTAATAATATTATAAAATTAGGATTTTATTAGAATATTAAGGTACTAGTTATTATTATAATATATAATACTTATATTAATACCTTAGTATTTATTAAGGTATAAATTATAATATTATTATATATAAATTTTACTATACCTATTATTAGTACCTATTATCATTTATTATAACTACCTTAGAGTTATAATTTTATCTTTAAATCTAAAGTATTAGACATACTATTACCTTATACTTATATTATTAATATTAGTATATCTTATATATTTATTAGAAATAATACTAATTTACCTATTATACTTACTCGTTATTAGGTACTTAGGAAAGTTACTAAGTACAAGCTTACTAGCTACTTCCTAGTAAATCCTAATAATAAGATACTAGTAAGTAAACCCCCTACTAAAACAGCTTATCTAATAAGTATTAGAATATATATTATACTTACTATTATAGTAGCCTTTACTACTATTATAACTACTCTAATAACTTTTAAAGTAGGTAATAAGGACCTTAGTACGCCTATTAAAATAACTTACCTTATAGGTATTACTATCTATAGAAGCCTATTATAATTAATAGCCTTAACTACTATAACTACCTTAATTACTACTATAATAAACGAATTTCCTAATCTTTAGAAAGATACTAATAATATAATAAGAATACTTAAAGAATAGTATATAAAGATCCTATTACTTAATAATTAGGAGGATCTATATAAGCTAGGCTAGGTACGCGTATATCCGCTTAATTAATAAGCTTTATATATAAAATAGACTAGAATAAATAACTACCTTTACTTTATTCTTATTTCCTTATTTCATTATTTAGAAGAATATGCCTAACGTTAATCTTAAGGATAGAATTATTATAGATATTTATACCTTAAATAAGATTATTATATTAAACGCCTACTTAATCCTATTATAATCTAAGATACTTACCTTACTATAGGATACTTTATATATCTCTATAATAGATATTATAAGCTTCTTCTACTAATAGTAGGTTAAGTAAGACTATTAATATTACCTTACTATAGCCTTATATAAAGGCTAAGAGATATTTAAGGTCCTTATTATAGGCTTTTATAACTTACTAGCTTATATTTAATATATAATTAATACTATATTAAGAGACTTCTACTACTTCTATTAAACTTATATTAATAATATTATAATCTTCTTTATATTACTTAAAAAGTATCTTAAGTACTTTTAATAAGTCTTCAAGGCGCTTAATAAAAGTAATATCTATCTATTACCTAAGAAGTCTTTTCTAGGTAATCCTTTAATCTATTTACTTAAATAAAGGATAGATACCCTTAATCTATCTACTATAATTAAGAAGCTTACTATAATTACTATAATTACTATATTAATATTTCTAGATATTCTTACTACGTTAGAGAAATATCTAGGTATAATAGGTTATAGTTAGTAATATATAACCTTTTATACTACTATTATAAAGCCTTTACTATAATATAAAACTTTACTTAAGAAGTTAATAGTTAATATTAAGGGTAATATATATAAGAAAGCGGCGGGTAGATTATATATAATAGTACTTATACTAAAAGAATTAAATACCTTTAATTAATTATAGAAAGTATTTACCTTATTAAGTATTCTTTATTATTTTAATAAATAGCGGTAATTATTTATAAACTTAGATATAAGTAAGGAATTTAGTTATAAAGCTATTATATATTATATTAAAAAAGATTAATAAGGCTTTAATTCTATATTAGCGTTATTTATAAAAGATTTCCCTAAGTAAAAATCCTAGTAACTTATCTTATTCCTTAACTATTTACTTACTAATATTAAGACTAGGTACTAGCTAACTAAACTTAAGGTAGCGGGCCTTATCTAGGTTATTAAAAAAATATACTATATAATTAAAGCTACCTATAGGCTAATAATTATTATATATACTAATTACTTAATAATAGTCTTAATTATTAGGTAAATAAGCCTAAATATAGTCTTAATTAAAAAGCTTAATTTCTAACTTATTAGGATATTTGGAATCTATAATAGTTTTATCTTAATATACGTTATAAACCTAGTAAAGTAAATATTATATTAGATACCTTATTAAGGCTAGTAAGTTATAAATACTATCTTAATTAAGATTTCAAAGGTAAGCTAGATACCTTATTTATAAGATACTTCCTAGTTAATTTAATAGAAATAAGTTAAGCTTTTTATAAATACCTTATTAATAGGTATTAAAAGTCTTAATAAATCTGAGTTATAAAGATAATTAAGGAAAATAAAGATCTTAATAAGAATATTATAAAGCTAGTATATAAGATTATTAATAAAATTCTATATTTTAAGGATAATAAGTTTAGCCTATATCTTTATATACTATTTATTATAAAAGTAGAAGTATTTAAGCTTATATATAATAAGATAGGATATCTAGGTTATACCTATATATATAAGAGGCTAATAGAAGGTCTATATATTTATAATATATTTAAGAAGCTATATAAGTTTATTTAATATTATCCTTACTATTAGCTAAACTAGATACTATAATATTAATTATATAGCTTATTATAACCTATCCTAATACTAGCTCGCCTATTTTATATAATTATTATTGATTTTATCCTAGTACTCCCCGTGACTATTAAAGGCTTTAATAGTATTATATTAATTATATATAAGATATCTAAGGTAGTTATCCTTATTTTAGGTAAATTAATATAGGTAGTTAAAGACTAGGTAATTAAGTTACTTAATAAACTTATTAAAATTAACTAGGATTTACTATAAATAATAATATTAGATAGGGATAGAAAGTTTATTAGTAAAATATAATAATAAATCTTCTATTACTTAATAGTTAATTTACTCTATTTAATAGCCTAGTACTCTTAGACTAATAATTAGTTAGAGCGGTTAAATTAAATAGCTAAAATCGCCCTACAATATTATATTACTCCTATTAAGTAGGAGAACTAGTAACTATTAATCCTCCTAAGGATAATAGCTACCTTAAATAATTCTACTAAATATAGCTTAATAAATAAGACTCTAACAGAGGTCTTATATAACTTTAGGATAAGGGAGATATTAGATCTACTAAAGCCTTCTAATAATAATATTAAGGTAGATAATATATAAGTAAATATCTTAATAAGATAGTAAATAAGGGCCTTATTATAGCCTCCCGTATCTACTATTATAATACCTCCTATCTTATAGCTTACTATAGTACCTCCTACCGCTATTAAGCCTCGCTATCTAGTTATTATAACTAAATATCGCCCTTTATATATTAATACTAAAGACGTTATTACTTTTACCTTATCATAGATAAAGGACTACTATAACTCTAGGTATATAACTAAATTCTTTAATATTAGGGACTTAGTTAATATATCCCTATATCAAGGATATAAAGTACCTAGTATTATATTAAAAAAGATTAGCTAATAGCTTATAAGACTATTTAAGGTCCTTAAATAAATCGGCTACCTTATATATAAGTTATAACTACCTAATATTATACGTATATACAACGTTATCTTAATTATATATCTTAAACTAGCTACTAACCTAATAGATAATCCTTACTATTAACGCTATTTACCTACCCCTCTAATTATTATAAACGGTGAAACTAAGTATAAAGTATAGAAGCTACTAAGGAAGAGGTAAATCTATAAGGGATATAGCTAGTCTACTTAGTATCTTATTAGATGGCTTAGGTATAGACTAGAGGATAATATATAGATACTAGAGTATTATCTACGTTATACGGCCGACTTAGTAAGGTAGTATAAAGAGGTAAATAGGCCTACTATTAGAATTATATTTATCTTATAAAGGATCTTATTATTATTAGCGAATTTTACTTAGAACGTAATATACTTTAAGTAATTCTAATTAGTCCGTTTTTACTTATATATATATAATAGATATATACCTCTACTATTAGGACGATAGCTTTATTTATTTATTAATAACTATTATAGCTATTACTAAAGACTTTATATCTTAGCGTATTACTTAGCCTAAAAGGCTACTAGCTAGATTAAGCCTAGTATATTAGTACTTAGATAGGCTTTCTACCTTTCTAGTAATACATCTTCTTACTACCTTATAAATATACCTTACAGGTAGTAAAATAAGTATTATATTACCTTATTAAAATAATTAATAATAGCCTACTTTATAAATTAGGTAAAAAATAATAGCTTCAAGGATTTTATTAATATATCTTATTATAATAATTATAATACCTCTTATTTTATTAAAGTATATATTTATAAGTTATTTAATAAACTTATTACTTAGTAATCTAAATTATAAAAGTTAATAGTAATATTTATATATAAGTTTAAATATATTATTATTATAAAAGTATATAAGGAGGCTTTATACCTTAATCTTATATTAAAGAAGTTAGGTTATAATAAGGAAGTAATCCTAATACTCTTAAATATTAATAATTATGTTATTATAAAGCTAATAATTAATCTAATTAATTATATTATTATTAAATATATTTATATAAGATATTATTTTATAAGGTAATTAATCTTTAAGACTAATAAAATTTATCTTTAATAAATTAGTAGTAAAGGATAATATATTAATCTATTAATAAAATCTATTAGTTCTATTAACTTCCTCCTTATTAAATAACTATTAGGACTAGCTCTAAGTAAAGTATAAGGGTATATAAATATTATAATAGAGGATATAAGATATATCTTATTAATACTAATCTAAAAGAGAGTATTAGAATTTAGATTAAGTTAGCCTTAATAGATAACTAAGTAGGATCCTAATATATATATAATATTTTCTATTATACGTATTCTTTTATATAATTATATATATATCTATAATAGCTAATAAACTATTATATTATATTAATAAGACTACTTATACTTCATATCTTTCATTATGCGGCGCTTCGAATCAGTCAGTAGGTGATTCGAAAACATGCTGGGATAGATGTACTAACGCGATCACCATAGCAAATGGTGCGTTCAGCACCGAATTGCTGTTGCAGTATTGTCATGGTCTCCTTTATGTAGGCAAGAGAATCCTGTTCGGGCGTGTTGCGGAAATCGATGGCCGTTGCATGCTTTATGAAACGAAATGAATGCGATTCATAGTCATATTCATCTTCATGCCCGCGAATGTCCGTTAGGTGTACTGGATGGAAGTCTTTCACAACATTAGTGACAACACCTTTGTCATAGGATGTAGTATCCTCAAGAATGAAAGGCTTTTCGTCATGGTAGAGATCAAGGTCTCGTAGATACTGAAAGCGTACTTCGCCTAAAGGCATATCAACGAGCTTCGAGTCAGGGTGCGAAAACAAAGACGTGATGCATCATTAGAACCAAGGCTTTACCTCCTCGAAGTGAAATGATAGGCAAAGGCAAAGGGCAGAATTTGCCGCCACTAGAAACTAACAGCGATATGCAATTGTTAAATTACCAGGTATTGTAGTAGTATAAGCCTCTAGTTAGATAGCGTAATACACGTATAAGTATAGCAGTTTACGAAGGCATTAGCTAGACGCTAGTAGGCCGTATATTATAGAAGATCTCCTACTAAAAAATAGGTAGTAAGATCTTAATAATATATAATTATCTTTATAATCTATATATCTTTTAATAGACCTTATAAATTATTTTATATATCTTATAATTAGTATTTTAGACTTCTAGGTCCTATCTATTATTATACTACTATTATTACGCTATTATATCCTTATTATTATTATAATCTAGCCTATTATATTAATTATTAAGGAGTATATTAGATATAAATTTAAGCTTAATTATAATAATAATTAAATTGCTATTATATATAATATTAACCTTAAGATACTTAAGTATATAAAGTAGAATAAAAAGGAGTAAGATATAATTTATATATCCTTTATAATATCTTAACTAGGATAGAATTATCTTATTAATAACTTATTATAAGAGGAGCTTCTTATCTATTTAAACTAGCGCCTAATAACTTATTTAAATAAGATAGCTTAATTTCTTTATAATAAGTTTAAGATTACTATTAATAATTTAATAATATTTATAAAAATTATAAAAATTAAGTTAATTTAAGAAGAATATAAGGAAAATAACTTAATAATATAATTAAGACCTTAGAAATTTATAATTTATATATTTAGTTAGCTAGTAAGTTAATTAGATTATCTTCCTTAATAAGAATATTATATATAAGTATACTAGTAAAAGGCTTTATTAATTACCTCTTTATTTATATATTAATAGTAGGATCTTAGGTAATAAATATTATAAATAGGTATCCCCTTAATAAAATATTATATTAAATATAAAGTTAAAAATAATTAAAAAGATAGAGTATCTTATTTATATTTATAATTAATAACTACCTCTTATACCTTATATATTAAGGCTTTATTAAGGCTAATATATTTAATAACTTTATATATACTTAGATCCTCTCTTATTATAACTAGGTTATTAATAGTAACTTATAATTAATAGTTATAATTAATAATATAAGTATATATTAGAATTAAGAGTTAATTAATATAATAAATAAAGTTAATATTAAATTAACTTATCTATTTTTATACTTATTAAACTTAAACTTAATTAAGATATTATTATTTTATATAAAAAGGATAGATAATTTTATAGCTTTTTAAAGTTTATAATTAAGGCTTAATTAAGGTAGATAAATCTTAATAATCTCTTTTAAAAGTTAAGTATTATATATAAGAGATAATATATAAAAAGTAGAGATTATAAGTTAATTTAATATTATATTCTTTATAAATATTATATAAAACCTTATTATTATTATATTAATTAAGTATTTAAATAATATAATTTATTAGACTTAAGAGATAATTTTTATTAATTTTTATAAGTATTATTATTATTATTAAAGCTTTTACCTTTTATATTACCTCCTTATTTAATAGAAGCTAAGATTAAGTTATTTCTATATATTAATTTAATTAATATAAAGCTCTTATTAAGTAGAATATTAAAAGGTTAAATTAAAGGTTAAAGATAATAAGGTAAAGGCTATTTAAGAAGCCTTAAAATATATTTATTATATAATATATTAATATCTGTTTTATAATCTTATTAACTTATATCTTAAGTTAAATATATATTAATATTATATTTAATATTAAGAGTTATTTATAAGTTCCTACTAAATTTCTACTCTTATATTAAATTAATAGTAAGATCCTTATTTATAAATTTATTATATATATTATTATAATTTATTATTTTATTTATAAGCCTCCTCTTTTTTATTTATTTAATAAAATTAATAAGATTATCCTTAATAAGATTATTTTAAAAGTCTACTTATAATCTTAATATAATAAAAGGCTTAAATATTATAAATAATCTAAGTATTTAAGAGGCTCTTATTTTAAGATAATTATAAAGTAAGATTAAAGGTTAAATAGCTTTTAAGCTTACTATTTAAATTCTTTTTATAACTTAGAAGTTTATATATTTTATAATATAAGGGGGAGAATAAGAGGAAGTATAAGAGGGAGTTAAATTAATATAGTAAAAGGTCTATTATAAAAAGATATAATATAAAAATAATTTATTAAGGTATTCCTTTAAAAATATTATATTAATTATATAAAGGAGTTATTTAAAAATAACTTTTAAATAAGAGAAATATTTTAATTTATTACTCTTTTTATTATTTTAATTTATTTAACTTTAATTATTTTTTTATATATATCTTTATATTATTTATAAGTATTATTAATAGGATTTATTTTATAATCCTTTTTATATTATTTTATAAGATAGTATTAACCTAAACTTTAATTTATTAAATTATAAAAAATATATAATTAAAGGAGTTATTAATTTAATAATATATTTTAAATATATTATTATTTTAATATCTCTTATTTTAATATTTTAATATTATTATAATTTCTTTATATAATTTCTTATCTATACTTTTATTCCTAATCTTATGCTCTTATATAAAAGCTTTTATAAGATTATTTAAAGGGGGAGTAATAATATAACTATTAAAATAAATAAGTTATTATTATAATCCTAAAGTTATTATTATAATCCTAAAGTTATAATAGGCTAGCGATAAGATCTACCTATACGTAGTACTAGCTACGAACCTCCTTGTACTACTCGTAGTCTAGGAGAGTTAAGAGATCTTAAGTGCGGTGTAATCAAGTATTATATAATATTATATAGTTATTATAAACGGGATATATAGAGGAAATATATAAATAATAATAGGAATATTAATATAATAGAGATAGTAAGATAAGGAATTAATAATATTACTAAGAAGATAAATATATAAGATATAATATAAAGATACCTACTATAAGTTACCTTTTAATACCCTCCTCTTATATATAATCCTCCTCCCCTCCTTCCTTATATATATTATTAGAGATGTAATATTAATAATGCTAACTTATATATAAGAGCGCCTAGAGTAGCTTAAGAAATAGGATATAATCTACCTATTCTTATAATTAAGATATTTATTAATAAACGCCGTATATTAAATAGTTAGCGGCCTTTTACTATTATTATTATAATTTCCTTCTTTACTTTAACCTTAAGTTAATTACCCCTTTACTTATCTATCTATCTTTTCCTTAAATTTAATAATATAGTTCTATATTAAGTAGTTATATAGCTTACTATCTATATACTAAATTAGGGCTCCTACTTCCTACTCCTATATATTATATTTATCTATTACTTATATTACTAGTAGCGTACTAAATACCTATAATACCTTAAATATAAGCCGCTCCTTTATTAATAGCTATTAAAATATTAAAGTCCTCCTTATATAAGCTACTCCTTTATTACTATTACTTCTATCAGCTAGCCTACTTATATTAATTAGATTAAGGCCTTACTTTTCTATTAAGCCTAATAGCCTTAGTAGAATACCCCTTCTACTACTACCTCTATAATATATTACTAGTACTCTAGTATTATAGTATATATTAATATTATATATATACGTAGTCTATCTTATTATAATAAATATAGTATAAGGGATAGTAAAGTATTAATTTTATATATAAGGGAATTATAAGGGTTTTTATCTAATATATATCCTATATATATATATACGGTTTCTCTTTATATATTATTATTAATTAGCCCCCGTAATTAGCTTCCTTAGATTAGCTAGACACGCGTATAAATTATATACATACAAAGTTATAATATTAAATTTATTTATAACTTAAATATTAAATTAACATATAATTTTAACCTTAATATTATTAAAACCTTTATTATAAAAGTTTTAAATCTCTTATTTTATATTATTTTATTATTATTTATTTATAATATTAATAACTTATTAATATACTTTAATTAACTTATTATATATAATAATAACGTTAATTAAGGTTAGATAAGCTTTAATAGTATAATTAAATAAAAGTATTTATATAAGTTATTCTTATTTAAACTTTTATATAAAGAGAGGTAAATTTATATTAAGATCTTATAAATATAATTACTCCTTAATTTTATTATTTAAAATATTAATTTTAAATATTAATTTTAAGTAAATAGTAAACTTTATAAGTTTAATATTATTTTTAATAATAACTTAAAAGGAAGATAGTATATTATTTATAATAATAATTTATAAGGAAGTAATTATCCTTATCTTTTTTATAATAATTAAAGCCTTAATAATAATAATATATTTTAAGATTTTAATTAAATTTTAATTAATATTAAAGTTTTTATCCTTATTTAATATATTATTAATTATAAATTTAATAAGATTATTTTAAACTTTAATTTATAATTTATTTAATTTACCTATTACTTTTATACTTATAAAATGATTATTTATTTTAATATTTAAATTATAATAATAAGAAGCCTACTTAAATTAATAAAAGTTAATATAATATTTTTATATAAATCTTACCTTCTCTTTATTCTCCTCCTCTAATTAATAGTAAAGTTAATTAGGCTAGTTAAAAAATATAAAAGATTTAAAGGATATAAATAGTATTTATTAAAGAATAATTATAATATATTATTATAAATTTATTATTTTTTTAAAGTTTAATTAAAAGCTTCCTTAATTTAAAAGAGGAGGAAGAAGAAGAGGAGATATACTTAATTATAATATATTAAGAAGTAATATATATTAAGAGTTAAATTATAAATTTAATATTTATAAAATAAGTTAGGGCCTTATATATAATCTTAATAATAATGTTTTTATAATAAAAATAACTCTCTTAATTAATAATATTTTAAGTATATTATTAAGCCTTAAGTTATTATTCTTAAACTTAATAATAATATCCTTAAGCTTATTATTAAAGGTATACTTATAAGTACCTCTTCTTAGAATTAAAGCTTAAAGCTCCATCAGCAATTCGGGGACCCCCGCCCTGGTAGCTCGGGAGGCCCGTACGGGCATACATGGGCCCGGGGGGTTATCGGGCTAGCCCTAATAGGAAATTGATATATTTTAGCGCGGTATTATAGACTTATACTAATTTTCTATACTATATTAAAATTACAGCTAAAACGAACTAAAACTAGACTAGCTGTAATATTCTAAAAACTACGCCTCAAAAAAAAAAGACCTACTAACTTCTCTCAAGGCGTAGTTTTTAGAATATTACAGCTAGTCCAGTTTTAGTTCGTTTTAGCTGTAATTTTAATATAGTATAGAAAATTAGTATAAGTCTATAATACCGCGCTAAAATATATCAATTTCCTATTAGGGCTAGCCCGATAACCCCCCGGGCCCATGTATGCCCGTACGGGCCTCCCGAGCTACCAGGGCGGGGGTCCCCGAATTGCTGATGTCCCTTATAAATTATAAATTAAGCTTAAGATAAAGTATTTATATAAACTTTAATAATTATTTATTATTATATTTATTAGCTATTATAAGGGTAATAAGGATAATAATAAGAGGAGCTTTATAATTATAAGATAAAGAATAGTAAAAGATTATATATTAATAAGTTTAATCTTATAATAAGTTATATAAATTAGGTCTTTATATTATTATAAGGCTATTATATAAATAATGTATTAAGGTATTTTATAAAGGTCTTACTATTAAGTAGGAATAATAATAGTAAGGATATAATAACATAATAGTAGTAATAAGATAGTAGGCTAGGTTTAAAATATTAAGTATAAGATATATAAAATAATTTATAAGGTCTATTAAGAGGTATATAAATTATAAAGATAACTATATATTATTAAGGCCTTATTACCTATTTTTAGTAGGGGATCTTCTGCGACGTGCGGCCTACTAGCGTCTAGCCAATGCCTTCGTAAACTGCTGTAGGCTGTCTAATTCCCCGCGACATGACCTGAGCAACCAACTCTTAGTCAAAAGGAGCAATATTCTTAACATCGGGGGCATCTATGTTTGCCAATGTACGTTAGCCGCCTCTATACTTTTGTTGTACTCGGCTTCCTCTATCGCTACTCTCAAAAAGTGAACATTATCACCTTTCGAATTGGCTCAACTCGCCTTTTCTCGAATATGTCGCTTAGTACGAGCATTTTAAAGCACCTCGACCTGGTGGCTTAATCGGTAACGGAGCTCCAAGGCTTAATTTCGGCTGGATGTTTGACAAGCACTCAATTGGTCGAAGTATGTCTGGCCTAGATAGAGAGACATAACCAGAAGGGAATGAACCTGCGTGCAATGATAGCCGTTTCTTCAAAGTCAAGATTACTCGAAATGGCTAAAGAATTTGATACTGAGCGCGAGAGAAATAATCTGAGAGGGCCTTTCCATGGAATACCGATTATTTTGAAGGTCTATTCAAAGTCACGCTCGCTCCCCAGTCCTTGGCTAATTACTTGAGCAGGATATCTTCAATACTGATCCCGATCTTAGAATAGCGACTACTCTAGGGTCTTATGCCCTTCAGGATGCGAAGCACAGCAAATAAGCACTTCTCGTTAAAAGGGTTGCTTTCTACAATCGATCTAGTCTTGAGACTCGCTTACATTGGGATAGCTCGTCGAACGAGGGCTTATTATTTTGGGAAAAGCAAATTGTCTGTGAGTTGCCATTTGCTTGACTACAGAATACCCAGAATTAAATTTGACTAGGAGTTTGGGGCTGCCAAGTGAGTGTGACTCGATCTTCGGTCGATCACTGATAACAAGAGCAGGGGAGAGAAGGCTGTAGGCGGTCTATCTGCCATTGGTGGTCAGTGTCAGTCACCTTACATTAGAGGAGGAGTTATTAGAGGAGACTCAGCACTTGGACAGTCCGTAAGTCGACATCGGAAGCATATTGTAAGATCTTACTGAAAGGCATAGAACCCCGGAGGCTCTTCCACTGGCTCGGCGGTTGGCGTTGCTGCTGGTTACAGTCGTCTTGCAATTAGAGGCGAAGCTGACGGTTCTATAAACAACCCTGCAAGCAGAGCGTCACTCTTTGCGCTTAAGTGCACGCCACAGACGATACCTTCCGACGGGATATTCCTAATTACGCCTACGTTCGAAAGTCCTGGAGGAATGGCAAAAACGGCAGAGGATCTTGCGGGACTCATCGAAATCATTGTTTCAACGACGGATACTCCGCTTCAGCTGCCGAAGGAATTGCCCACGACGTAGTCTAGTTTCACCCTAGGTTTCGTTGATCCAAACCTATGGCAACTTCCATCATTTCTATTGGCGCCAGATGAGGAGTACTCCAGGCAAATGGTAAACTCATTGCAGCTCGTACCTTGATATGATGATGATTGGACGCTGACGACGAATCAAACCCCAGATCTCAAGCTACGAAGCAGCAATCGATAAGATAAAAAGTCTCGGCGGCCACGTCCATTATCCAATTCCCCTTGTCCACCCTTCAGAACTACAATCTCAGGGTAGTTCGGGATATCTTAAAATCTTGTGTACGTTTTTTGGCTGCTGTTGAGGGTAGTAGACACATAAAAGCTTATCAAAATTAACAGTGGGCGAGATTCGTGAGACCGTAAATCGAACCCTTGAAGCACTACCATCAAGCCCCGTACGATCGCTTACGGACATCATCAAATTTAACAACGATCATTCAGACCTGCAGGCAGGATTGGGTGAATTCATCCTTGCTGGGCGGTTCGTCGTTCGTCGGCTAACGTTTAGTAGACCAGACGTATCACATCCAAGCGCAAGAAGATAGCACCTCTCAGGAGACACTCACGAAGGCCCGCCGTGAAATGAAGAAGAGAGCAGGTGAAGAAGGAATTGACAGAATGCTGTCTGAGTTCGGCCTCGACGCGGTCATTGCACCGATGGATAGCCTAATCTCCACAGTAGTAGCCTTGGCAGGTAGGCAGCTCTTGCCCAACTCCTAGGACCCACCCACTGCAGGGATGAGATTAATAAAATTGGTCAAGCTGACTGTGACTATTAGGGTATCCGACCGCGACGATGCCTCTGGGCTACCACTCTCAAAGCGGGCGGCCGTTCGGCTTTTGCCTTGTTGCAAAGGCTCACGAAGAGGGGAAGCTTTTGGATATCATGCATGTCTATGAGGCCACATTTCCAAAGCGCCAGCTGCCGCATTTGCTGTATGAGGCAGAAGCCAAGATTTAGTCTTCAACAGGCGAAACTTCGCCAGATTTTATTGACCGAGGCAGCCGAATAACTAGATGTAATTGGTCGTTGTCTTAATCTAAGTCTGTATGGAAAACGAACGAAAACCAATGTATCTATGCGTAAGTTTGGGAAAATGATCAAAATCTGAAATGTGGAAAAGAAAACCTTGATTGGATGCAGCATCTGCAGGGTCGCGGTCGCCGGAGGTCCAGATAACGCCTTCTTTGAAAGTGTGAACCTATCAGGGCGTGACTCACGAGAAATTACAATTGGATGAAGCATCTGCGTGGTCAAAGACACTCATGGGTCATGCGAGCGTCATGTTACACTGCTGGAATTAGCCTCTCCACTGCCCCGCGAATCTGCAAGGAGAAGCATTCTGAACAGCCGATGTAACCTCAGACCCAAGGCCAACAAGCTGAGTATGTGTCAAAGCGAGTTGCGATAAGTGATAATGATGTGGCTTGCAGGTTT